>NPIE01004308.1_pt1 | contig 50870 bp, 44 predicted proteins | sample 8637661 | NCBI WGS metagenome assembly NPIE01 (sample SAMN07420842, study PRJNA396082) | bioreactor metagenome | isolation source: sample BA12 brine-fed electro-methanogenic bioreactor BA | place: Japan: Kochi | collected 2016-12-09 | reverse complement strand
CAAACGAATCTTTTGTTTCTGATCTGGTTGATTTAAGAAACAACAATATAGAGTATAATACAGAATATTATCTTAAAAAACTAGAAGATAGTGGTTATAGCGTAAACACCAACATTTTGGAGATGCTTGAAGAAGGAGATTATAAGAAAGCAGATAAGATTCAGTTAGGTACTTATGGTAATCCTTTAATGGTGTTAATGAGTCAAATAGGTACTGGCGTTGTTTCTATTAAATTAATTGTGTTAATTGTTGGTGGTGCGATAACAGGGCCTGTTGGGATTGCTGCTGCTGCAATACTTGCTATTTACACAATTGTTGCTGGCGAACTAACAAACTCAATATCCAAAAATTATTCACAACAGCTATTATTAGACACAAGCGAATATTATTCTTATGAAGAAGCAACACAAACTATAGATGTGGAATTTCTGAGTGATAATGAATATTCACAAGATGTTGTGTTTGATATTAATTATGTTTATAACGTGATGGGTGATAGGTACAAGATATTTGATGTTGTTAACAGAAAAGTTGAAGGTAAATTAGTTAAAGATAAAAAGTTTTATACAGAAACACTTAGTTGTGATTCTTTAGGTCTTATTAATTATTTTCCACAGTCTCATTATTTAGAGATAATAAAACAAAAAAACCTTGGTAGTTTTTCTTTTAAAGAAGAAGGCGGGAAATATATATATAGTGCAAAAGGTGACGGGTCTTTCCCAAGAAAGAAGATAAACCTAGAAGTTATGTTGTACAAGACATGTAGACAACCTGATGAAAAATGGCCACAATCAATAGTTGCGGGACTGCAACCAATTGAGTTTAATATTTTATCTTCTGATAATAATACCCTATACACTAATCTACACAATTATAAAAACTTTTATCAAATATTTACGTTCTATGCGGGCGATGGCTCAAACAACACACCAATAAATGATGGAAGAATAAGATTTGAGTTCCACAGAAAAGAGATAAAAGAAGTTCCTGATTATAACCGAGAAGTAGTAGATTGTTATACAGACTCAGGAAAACTAGGACAGACTGGAGAAGGTGCACAACCCAAGGTCTTGTTTGACTGGCAATGGAAAGATGTAGATAAAAAACCAGTTGATTGTACAGAATATTATTGTGATTCCACACAGATGACAATAGATGTTTTGTCAAGAATATATGAAGCTCAACAAATAATAACTGATCTTTCTATCGAATGTCCAATGTCTGTTCAACAAATGATAGATGAACAACTATCTAGCCAGTATATATACTCAGCAACAAACGACGGTTTATCACAAACAACACCCCCAGGGTCTGTTGGCCTTGATAGTGTAAGTTTATACACTCAACAGGATAATGGTGACAAGTTTGTTGTCCAAACAATAGTTTCAAACGTAACAGATGCGGAAAAAACAGTAACATTAAATGTTTTGCTTAATGAAAATAACACACCAATCACTCAAAACGTAAACGCGTATAAACTAACGTGGGTTGAAGGTAGTGATGAGCCAGTACAATTACCAATAACTTACAACACAAACGGAATGTCTTTTACTGTTCCTGCTGGACAAGAAAACACGTCTGAGATAATAGTAGAATATTTAGATATATATTCAGAAGATCTTGATTTGATAGTTAATCTTTCAGGAACAAACGTTCATCTAGACTTTTCTATATTTACAACAGATCTTGATCTTTACATACACGAAGGAAGTAACTACAATGGTGGAGAAAACTGTGAGGTGCCTGCGACAACAGCAATCATCTCTGGAACAGATATGATTGATTATTGGTTTATTAATGATTATGAAAATATTCCAACAGAAGTTCAAGAACTTAAACAATTATTAAGATACGACGCATATATGATAACAGACAAATACACAGAAAGCTTTATGAAAGCGTTTGATGAGGCATATAACGGATCTTACGCAAAGTCACAACCTGGCTATAGTCCATCAAACCCATATACATACTTTACTAACACATCATACACAGACGATATATCTGGTCAAGACAATTATTTATCTGAACTTTTAAGAGAAAATAGCATATTTAGAAAAGCATACTCTAACCAATCAGGTTATAATAATGTAGAAATTTCAACACCTGGAAAATATAAAGTAACAATTGATTTGTTATTTAACAACTTTGATTGGAAATTTGTTAATAATAACGAGGTTGATGTATCCGCACTTATAACGTTTAACAAGCTTGCATCTCCAGAGGATGATAGTGTTTTTTACAGATTACCTTTTAACGGTCCTGTAGGTTACACAACACAAGGATATTATAGATCAGGATATGGTTTAGCATATCTTGGAGAAGAGGTTGTTGTTGCTCCTTGGGGAGATGTACAAAGCATAGAGACGTCTAGAGATGCAGGATCAAACCCATATAAATATTTAACAGTTACAACAGAAGATGATTTCTATAAACTAAACAGTCAATATGAGACGAGAGGAAATGTGTTGTCAATAAACAGAACAAACCAAGATAACTATTATGAGATGAATTTTTCACCAAACACACCTAAGGTTTATAATCTTGAAGTTACAAGAGACATAAGCAGTAGCTTTGAAGTTTATTATAGATTAAAGAAAGATAACAATTATGTTTATGGAAACCCATCCTTGTTACCATGGAGTGGTGTTTCTGGTGTAAACAATACAAATATAGACTTTTCTGGAGGCATAATAACAAATGTTTTTAACAACAGGTATGACCAGATAACACAAACAGGAACGATTGCTCCACAACAAACATATCATATATCTTGGCCAAACGTTCAAAGAACTGGGTCAGTTGTTTTAAGAACTATTGTTTATGACCCAGAAGATCATTCTCTTGAGATGGTTAAATCAATGTATGGTCAACCAGGAGAATTAACTTTAGAAAATGGTACAAACATTTCTTTAGAAAATATAAAAAACATAATATCTAATATACAAAACAAAAACATATGTGTAACAAACAAACCAAACGGAGAAGGTTCTGAGTTTTGGTGGAATCCTAAACAGATTTATGATGATGTTAATAACAATAATTAGAATGTGAAAAAATATGAGAAAAACAATAACAGTGTTGTTGATGTTTGTTTTTTTAGCAAACTTTGTTTATGCAGATTGTTCATTTATTTTGCCAGGAGAGTCAGAAGATGAACCTTTTCATGTTTATAACTGTATAGATATAACTCCTGTATACTTTGGAAGAATAGAGACAAATATAGAAAAAATGGACATGAATCTTTTTAATGTAGATGACCCTAATAGAAGTTTGTTAGAAATAACAGATAATGGCTTACAAAGTTATTCTTCAGGAAACATAGGCGGGTTTGTAAATAATTTAAGTTATAGTTCTGGCGGTGGATCTGCTCAACAACAAAAAACATACACTTTGCCATTAACTTCGTTCTTAAGATATGAGAATGAATTTACTATAGGGGATAGAAACACAACAATCATTTTCCCAAGATTTAGTTTATATAGATAAAATGATGATTTATTATGATTCAATATAAAAGAAAAGTTTTTTTATTAATATTTGCTTTAGGTATTTTATTATTTACAACAAATGTTTATGCTCAATGTGACTTAACAGTAAAACTTCATTATGACGATATAAATATTATTAATGTAAATTATCAAACTAATAACACATCTGTTGATTTAACCAGCACATCGTCTTTTTTTTATTACCCAAATAATTACTATTCTTTTGATTCAACAACAAGCACACATTTTTTTAAAGTTAATAAAAATAATACTATAAATCTTATTGAAAATTATAGGTTTTATAAAATTGTATTTAAAGCAAATGATTGTGATGGCGATAATGTTGTTATTAAGCTTAATAATAACTGGATTTTTAATTTTGATCAAACTAATAACAAATTAAGAGAGGTTCTTTTTGAAACCAATAATATTACTAAATTTGATCTAAATGGTAAAAACATATATGTAAATACTAACTTTACAAATGATAATGGTTTTAGAGATGATGTTGTTATTAATGAGTCTTTAATAGATGACTTAGATCAAGAGATCTTTACTCCTGAAACACATATTCCGTTAAGAATAATTTTTGATGTGAACATTAGTAACACAGTAGGATGTAGCAAAATAAACATCTCAGAAGCTTCAAGACATTTTTATACAACAAGTAACAATTGTAAAAAAAAACCATATGGTGTAGATCTTATTTTTTTAAAAGATGTTGTTGTTGATGAAAACGCAACGTTGTCAATTGAGATGTCAAGTGATGATCCACAACAACCTTTAGGTATTTCTAAAAATAATGGTTTTCAACACTATGCTAATAATATATCTAAATTTATTAAAAACCATTGGTTTTATGATTATCCTGATGATGACTGGACAAGTAAAGGTGATTGGGTTGGTTATTATCTTTTTAATAATTCAATAAATAAGATTAATCCGTTTTATACGTTTATAGAACCTGCTGAAAATTATAAGCAAAAACAGCTATACCTTCAAATAAGTTCTATAAAAAACTATTTATATAATAGTCACAAACCATTAGATGGCACTCATGGACATATATATAATCTTTTAGTAAAAGGTGCAATAAATAATTTTGGCGAATTTAATGTTAATGTTTTTGGTGGAGCAGGAAGTAACGGAAGAGACGCACAGCATGACGATGGTACTCCAAAAACAGGTGGTACTGGCGGTACTGGTGGAGACGTTTCTTTTAGTTTTAATAAATTTTATAATTATAGGTTAACAAATATTAATCTAGAGGGTGGTGTTGGCGGCACTGGTGGGATTGGTAGTCGTGTAAAACCAGAATCAGGAATCTTTGGTACGAGTTCTAGATCTCGTCCAAGCGGTCTTGGCGGCTTTGGTGGTAGTGCTTTTTTAAATACTTCTAACATATACAATCAAGAAGCATCTGAAGCAAATATTGTTATTAAAAGTGGAGATGGTGGAAACGGCGGACAAATACATGATGATTGCGCTAACATAAATAATGGCCCTTGCTATGCTGGTATGGGTGGTCACGCAGGTCATGTTAGTATTAATATTAATAAAATTTACAATAATAATAGCACAATTGATTTAAAAACAACAGCTGGAAAAGGTGGAGATGGCGGATTGATTGTAGGAGATAGTCTTAATAGAGATAAAGATTATTCTGAAGGTGCTGGTTATGGCGGTATTGTTTTTCTTAATAAGTTTAATAACATTTATAATGTCGATGGAGATCTGACACTCGAATTTGTTTCTGGTTTAGGTGGCGTTGGTGCTGAAGATTCGCCTAGAGAGACAAGACACGGTTCTGATGGAAGTATGTCTGATATATTAATAGAAAATTTAGCAAATTATTCAGATAACTTTAAAATTATAAAAAGAGCTGTTGTTAATAATGGTGCAGAAAAATATAATAAAACATTTTATATGATATCAACTAACCTTGTATGTAGTGGTGACGATAATGAGTATTCTAGGTCTGATTGTTCTATATTTTCAGAATGGAATGGAACAGGTGGCGTAGGTGCAGGAAATACCATTAGTCTTCCTAAGCCAACATCTGGAGATGTTATTGTTGAAAACATGTTAGAAGGTAGTGTTTTGCCACAAGAAGTTTCTTTGGATGGTGAAGGAGATCTAGAAGCTGTGTCTAGTATAAGTATAGATGGTTGTTATGTTAATAATTTGTTTGATTTAAGTAAAACCATAGATTATTCTGGCTTTTCTAACCTTTCAATAACGTCAGCAAATAATGATCACTTTAAAAACAAAATTTGTTTTAGTGGTGATCCAGAATTTGATTTTAAAACAAACTGTAACTTTTGTCAAGCAACAGATCTAAAAAACGAACTTTACAGAACTGATAAAAAACTATATGTTTATTCTAATATTGATAGTAACATAAATTCGTTAGAAATTAATTATTGGGTCTCTGGTTCTGTAGGACCTTCAATATATATAAACAAAGACTCAATCCCCGCAGAGTATGATGAAAATTTAGAATTATACAAATATGAGTTGTCTATAGATACACTTGAACCAAACAACTTACCTTTCTGGTACTCTTCAGATTATGAATTTGAATCTGATGATAGACTATTCTGTTATGGTCAAAGATATTTTATGAAAATAACTTTTGAAGATGATACAGAATTTACTTCCTTCCCATTTACGGTTTTATTTGAAGATTATTAATTAAACATGTGAAAAAAATATGATAAATATACTATTAACAATGATGGAAAACCCAATAGCACAACCCAACATGCTTGCTTTATTTTTATCTATGCTGGTTGGTTCTATTGTTATTATTTCCATAATATCAATTGCGTTATATATATATAATGCACTTGTTTTCCAAACTATTGCAAAAAAACTAAACTATAAAAAACCATGGCTTGCTTGGATACCTATCTTTAACATGTTCTTATACCCAATCTTAGCTAAAAAACACTGGGCTTTAGGTTTTCTGTTTATCATACCTTTTGTTAATATTATTATTTACTTTATTTTCTTATGGACTATCTTTAAAAGAAGAGGTTATTCTGGAGCACTTTCTCTTATACAAGTTATACCAATAATAGGGTCTTTAGGTCATCTTGTTGTCTTAGGTGTTGTTGCTTGGAAAGATAAGAAAGATGTTATAACACAAAAAGAACCACCAAAAGAAGAAAACAAACCAATAGACAAACAAAACCTAAAAGACGTGCCTTCACAAAAAACATCTATCTTAACATATTTACAAACATTTTTCACAAGCATTTATTTTTTCTTTGAAGATATATATTACTCTATCTTAGATAAAATAAACAACGTTGTTCCAATAAACAAAACAATAGACAAGATAGACACGTTTGCTCCTAGCTTTGTTGTGTTTATTGTCTTTATTATGTTAGTTGTTTATTTACTATTTTTTGCGAACATATTTATTTCTGAGTATAGTTTTAATGTAAACGTAACTGACGACCTTGGCAACACAATATCAAACGCAAGTGTTTCACTATACAGAAACGACGAACTGTTGATACAACAAAACACAGATGTTTTTGGCATCGCTGAGTTTTATAACGTTCGTGCCAAGTCAGTAACAATAAACGCAGAAAAAGAAGAGTATGTTTCTAAGGAAGAAGAAATAAAGTTAAGCAAAAAAACAAACTTTATAAACATAGTTCTTCCTGTTGATGCTAACTTTTATTTAGCAGAGTATGATACTTTAGAAAAAACAAGAACAATTTCTTTTGTAACAACAAACGAACTGATTATCACAGAAAAGCTAAACGTTAGTTTTTCTTGCTCTAACCCAGCAGTAACTCCAGACCCAACATCAAAACAAACAACAAGCGGACAGATTGTTGTAAAACAGCCAGCAAGATGTGGTGCTTTAAGATACAGCGTTCTTTCTAACAGCTTTGAGGATAAAACAAGTGTTGTTGTTCCTGAAAACAACAAGATTTTTTTAGAAAGAATCTCAACAAACAAAGGAGATTTGCTATTTAATGTTGTTGGCTTAAACAATAACGCACTCCCTAACTCAACAATAACAATATACCAAAGCTCAATACCAAACGTTGCTTTTAGTAACGGACTAACAGATATTTATGGAAAATATGTTTTTAATATAAAAGAAGGTAACTATCTTTACTCTGCATCAAAGCAAGGCTATATCTCTGTTCCAAAAACAACATCTTTAGAGGTGTTTAAAGATAACACCACAAGAAAAAATGTTATGCTACTTACCGCAGAAGATATTGAAAACTTTGATTGTTCTGATCCCGCATATAGTGAGTACTGTATAAACAACGAGATTGATTGTGATGATGAGTTGTTAGCTCCTTATCTTAATGATGAGTGTGAGTTTGATATTTATGGATATATAGACGTTTCTTTAAGAGACCTAAACACCCATCAACCAGTCACAGCAAACATAGAGATTTACAAAAAACCATCTGACCTAAACGTTTTTGAACCAACTGGCTTAACAGCATATGATGTAAACCATGCAAGGTTTGATGTTCCTGAAGGTTATCAATATCAAGTAAGAGTCATGAACACTATCTCACAAGGTTACTTGCCACCAGCACCAGTAAATGTTCAATCATTAAACACAAACATAGTTATTGATCTTGAATATTCAAGTGAGCTCAACAGTGGAGACGTAAACGTAAATGTTTATAGACAAAGTTCTTTAGTTTCTAACGCTTTTGTTTTCTTATACTACGGAAGTGGAGATAACAAAGACACTCTTGTTGACTCAACACCAAAGATAACAAACATGAACGGGTTAGTTAACTTTTCTTGTGTTCCTGCTAACAACGACTATTATGCACATGGTATATCTTACGGTCAACAAACATTGTCAGGCATCTCGGACACAGAAGCTCTTGATGCAAACGAAACAATTGATCTTTCTGTTACTCTAGAGCCTGTAGGTAAGGTTCTTAACTTAAACGTAAACACAAATGATTATGATGTTATGTTTTTTGATGTATATGGAGATGTTGTTTACTCATACACAGAAATAGAGACGCAGGATGGTTCTCAATTTATATTTACTGGAGATGAGTTAAAGATATATGCTTTAATAACTTCTTCATCTTTAGGAGCATATCTAACAGACCAAATAATCCTTAAAGACAATGCGGAAATCACAAAAACAATCTTGTTAGAAACAAGCAGTTCTTGTCCATCAACAAAAATAACGTTTGTTGGCTTGTTTGATAAAAATACTGGTGAAGAGATAGATAAAATAGATTTGTTAAACAATGGGTTAGAGAACAACAAGTATGTTCAAAGATATAAGTATAAGTCTTGTAACAACGATTCTGACTATGAGTATGCTTTTGTTAGAACAGGAAAAAACATTACTTCTAACAACGATGCGTTATATATAGACACCATTAGCTTATTCCCATCAGAAGATATAGACATAACAACAGGAACAAGATATGCTGGGGAACTAGATGACTGGAACTTTACTCACTATTCAGACAACTATGATCTTGACCACTCTTCATCAAGTTCAGAAACAAAGTGGGCAAAGATAAACTTCACAAGTTTTTTAGATTATGATGTAACGACTTATGAGTTTTCTGTTGGCCTTGGGTTTAGTAATTTTATTTTCCCTAAAGATGATTATGTTTCATATTATAGATCACTATCACAACAACAAGAATCTTTTTCATTTGATCCTGGGTTTAATCACCAATATTGGAACATAAGACCACAAGGTTTTTTTTATGCACCTTCAACAAAAACAAGCCTTAATTTTGAAACAGAAAACCTTTATGATTTTTATTTTTATGATGACGATGGTGATCGTGTAGAAACTTTTGGCGACAGTTATTTATTTTATTTTTATGAGGATGGTCCTGCTGAGTATATGTTTGATCTATATGTTCTATATCTTATGAACAACGACATAGGCGATTATTCTTTAGGTTCAGATGATACAGAAAACAATCTTTTATATAACAATTATGAGATGTATAAGTCAGGTCAAGAGCAACCTACCCAACAAACGTTTACACCTCCTGTAAACAACTTTGTTATTAATGATATAGAAGCAAGCTTTGGCAGCGATTTTGATATTTCTTCTGAATTTTCTGTGTCTGGTTTTTTCTCAAACACATCTCAACCAAAAGTAAGGTCTACTTTCTTTAATGAACAACAAAACATAAACGTTCTTTCTTATCTTGATGGCGATTATCAAACAATAATAACAACAGATGGTTATGATAACCAAATCTACTTTGGAGAAAATAATCTTTCTTTTGAAGTATATGATACACAAAACGAGCCTGTACCAAATGTTATTGTAAAAAGAATGTTTATTGATGGAGGTTTTGTGGACGTATGTACAACAGACGAAGATGGTTATTGTGAAGCGCAAGACCCATTAGTTGTTAACAACATAGATCTTATATCTGAATATATTACTTTTAAATTTATATTATATGATGTTGGCGCACCAAATAACACAATTGCTGAGATAAACAAGCAAATTTGTTCTGGGTATGTTGTCTTAGATTCAGAAGAAAATGTTTTAACAGATAATGTTATTGACTATCAACTTGCTATTGTTAAAAGTGGAAATAATTTTTTCTTAAACAATCTTTCAGACACTTACTATTATATAAAAAACCTAACATCAACAACCACAATATTAGAAGAACTTTCTTTTATAGGTGGTGGTGATGTTATAAACGTTAACGACACTAATCAAGAACTTCTTAATAATGTTCCTAAGGATTTAGAAAGTGTACAAAATACTCAAATAGACGCGCCAGTCATCCTTAATCTTTCCCAATCTTCGTTTGAGAACACAACTGGTTTGTTTAGACATCTTATTGGCCTTGACCTAGGTGGCACGTCATCAACCTATAACCTTTTAGATTTGAATGTAAATGTTAATATAGATTATATAGATGTCGGTGGCGGTGTAACTAACTATAACTATGCGGGGATATATGATAAAGGTGACAATCAGACGGGTGTTGAGTTGATTAAAGATTATATTAATGAAAGAACAATAAACTATAATTTCACAAACAACTCTTCAGAGAAGATACAAATAACAGGTGTGTCTGTAGATGATAGTGACATTGTCTCAACAGATAATATTATTAGTTCAATAACGTCCTCATTAACCCAGAATGGAGAGTTTAAAGAGATATTACCAAGCGATAGTGAGGATATTAATATTCTTGTAGTAAGAGAATCTTATCATCCTGTTGGAGAAGAAGATCTAAACATAACAATCTCTTTTATATATGATCCAGATGGTTCTGCTAAAGAGTATACTTTACCTATCAACTTGTTTGTCAAAGTGTTCAACAAATCAAACACAATTTCTGCATCAGTAGGTGCATGGACAAGTAACCCTGTTAATTGTTATGATGGTGATTGTTCATTACAAGCACAATATGCTGTTACAAACAACACAAAATCATACAATCTAGAATATTTAGAAACAGAGATAGATGCAGGTGATTTAGATTATCTTTTCACAACAACAGATGCGAGCCCATTGTTACTTAGTCTTGATGGAGACGAGCAAAGAAATCTAACGATTGTTATTAATATTAATTCAGATGAGGTTAGTGAAGATGACATATTTGAAAACCAACCAATATCTGTAGAAAACAAGTTTGTTGTAGACATTTTTAATAACAATTATGATATACAAACATCTTTCACAAAAAACCACGTTTTTACAATATACAACTCAGAACCCATGTTATCAATTCCTGATCTAGATGGTACGATGTGTGTGGGTTATGGTGGTAAACTAGATCAGACCAATTTTGTTATTATTGGCAACTGTGACCAACCAGATGAAGGTTGTTTAACTGGATATTCTGCTGTTCCAATGTTAGAGTATGATTGGACAACAACAGGTAGTTATATTGGTTCGGATACAGGTTGTGTTGTAGATAATATTTCTGATCAAGCAAACATGTATTGTGATTCTACTCAGTTGTTAATAAATATGTTCTATAACATAAAAAACAATGGTTTTTCTGATTTTTATATTGATCTTATGTCAGATTCTGTGTCTAGTAACTTACTAGATGACTTTATTGACTGTGCATTTACAAATAATACTGGCGAAAGCTCATGTGACTTCCAGCTAAATAATCTATTAACAGAGTCTCAAGATGTTTCTGATCTTGTTGATTTTATAGGAGATAATTCTTATAACATCTCTAGAAACAACAACGAGCCTGGAAGATATTTAGTTAAGTTTAATGATTTTGATTTAGAGGATAATAACTTAAATATAGAAATTGTTCTTGCAAGGCACATGTCTTTATCTAAAAAGAACTTGTTTTACTACTTACCTATCAATTTACCTTTACTAGCATACTCTGAAAACAGAGATTATGGTTTAAACATTGATTTAGTGCATGGTGTGTTAGAGTTAAACAACAACAACAAGATAGACAACACAACTAACGAAACCTTAGAAAACTCAGATATCCCTCAACTAAACATACAAACATACACAAACAATTTACAAAAATCTTTAGAAAATAAAGAAAAGGTGTTGTCAATTTCAAAAGATTATGGTACTGACAACATAATCTATAATCTATCCTTTGTTCCATCCAAGCCATCTGTTATCTACGCAAAGTCCGCATGTGTTTCTACAAACAACCTTTCATATGTTCTAACCAATCTACAGAACGAGATAACTGTTGTTGATCATGAACCTTTGCTTGTTTGGAAAGATGTTCATGATAATAATATACATGAAGATCAAATATCTCAAAATATCTCATATAATTACCATTTCCTTAATATACCTGCCTCCAACCAACAAAACAAGTTACTTAAAACAAACTTGTTTTTACCAAAAGATCTAGAAAGCAACCAATATAAGCTGTTGTTAGAACACCTAAACCTAACTAACCATGAAGATACTGTTTTTTACAAACTTGATAATAATGACGTTCAAGAAAGTAAAGAAAATACTTTGTCTATAAACCAGGCATATACAGATGTTGAGCATTTAAAAATATTGTTTGACTTAATCTCTGAACAAAAGATATGTATGACTAATAAATACAACTCAACAGAATTGTTTTGGACAGATGAGGTTTTAGATGTATATAACGAAACAGAAGAAGGACTAATAATAAACCATGCTGACCTAGACAACACTTTTGGTTGCTCTACTCAATCACAATAGAAGGTTTTTTAATAACTATTATCAATTAATATAATATATGTATCTTACAATATTAGGTTTTTTTTCAGACATAGATTTTGTTTTAAAAATATTCTTTTTCTTATTTATAATTACTTTTGTAAGAAGAAGAATAACACATAACACCTTTGCGCTAATATTGATAAGTTTAGCAACAGTCTTGCTTGTTTTGCTATACTGGCCTGTGTTTGGGACGATGTTCTTTGTCTACATCCTTCTAACAATAGGTGTGTCACACGTTTTGGTTGACTTTTTCTTTGTTAGTATGGACAAGTCACCAGAAGAAATGGTTGGTGGTTCTTCAGACGATACTCACTCAGGTTCTGAGCTTCAGCAGAAACAACAACAAATGCAAAATGCACGTAAGTTTAGACCGTTTAGGTAATGATAAAATATGAAAAAAGGATTTATTGGAATATTTGGAAGAATGTCTTTAATTTTAAAGATATTTGTTATAACAGCAATGGCTTTACTATTGATTCCCATCTTAATGACTTTCCTTCCTGTCGTTAGATATGTTATGATACTTATTATTGTTTTTTTTATATATGATATAGTCTCAAAAGCTTTTGGTAACAATATTCTTACATACCTTTTTACTGGTGTTTTGCTATATTTTTTAATATTCAAATATCTTTATGTATCAACAATAGCAGTTATATTTTACTTTATATTAAGCGTTGGCCTAATGTCTATGTTTGTTTGGGGAACAAAAAGTGTTTTTGGAGGACGAAAACCAAAAAAATAAGCTTACAAAAAAAGAATCTATGGTGTAGCCTGGACAGCATGTAAGCTTGCGGAGCTTAAGACTTGGGTTCAAATCCCAATAGATTCGTTTATAAATTTTGAGAAAACATGCACTGGAAAAAAAAAGTTTTAACAATAGTAATTATTTTTTGCTTATTTTACTTTGTCTCAGACTGGGTCAGATGCGAAGGTCTTTGCGGTCCTGCACAAAAAAACATGTCTTTGTTTATTTTTGTGTCTATTGTTTTTTTAACATCTGTTTTCTTATATTACTCTTTAAGCCTATGGATGACATACAAAAGAAAGTATAAGGAAGTAAAATCCCCTAAAAAAGAAAAGTAAAGTTTTTCATAAAAATCTCTCTAAAACCACTGTTTTTCAAGTTAAATAAGCATTTTTCAACAATATGTTTAAAAAACCTTACTACTATTAAGATGTAATATAGTCATTATAATATAAAAACTAAAAATAAAAGGGGGTTTTTAATAATGAATAAAAAAACATTGATTGAAGAGATCGCAAAAAAATCAGATCTTTCAAAAGCAAAAATAGAAGAAACACTTAACCTTGCTATTGACGGTATAAAGAAAATAGTAAAGAAAGATAAGAAATTACAACTTGTTGGTTTTGGAACATTTTCTTTAAAAACAAGAAAAGCAAGAATGGGTGTTAATCCACAAACAGGAGCAAAGATAAAGATAAAGGCTTCAAAGACTTGTGGTTTTAAGGCTGGTAAAGCATTTAAAGAGAGTTTATAGGTTTTTATAACCTATAACTTTTTTTCTTTTTTTTTAAACATACTTTTTTCATAAAACACACTATTTTTCCCACAAATCCTTTAAAATCTTATGTAACATATATTTATTTATAACTTAAACAGGAATAACTATGAAAAAATATAAAATAGATAATAAAGGAAGAGTAAGACTACCAAACAAGGTGTTGTCTTTTTTTAATAATAAATCTACACTAACTTATAATTTTAACTTGCAAGAATCTACTTTTTTAATAAACCACGGTTATTCACGACCCCATCACCATTGATAAAAAAAACAGGGTTATGATTCCTTCTTCTATAAGAAAATCAATTGGTTTTAATCAACAAGTAAATATCTCTTATTTAAAAGAAACTATAGTTATTAGTAGATAATGGTTTAGATAGTGTAGTGGTTAACATCTAAGACTGTGGATCTTAGGACTCGGGTTCGAATCCCGGTCTAGACCTATTTCCAAAAAACTTCATAAAATACTTAATAAATACATATTTAATAATAACTAACCTTAAATATAATATAAATCTAAAAAAAGAACTGTTATGTCAAAAACAAAATTAAGTACACCAAGAGGAACAAGAGATTTTCCTCCTGAAGAGAAGATTGTAAGAGATAAAGTAATTAACCAAATAAAAAACATCTTTGAAAGATATGGATATTCTCCTTTAGAGACACCAACTTTTGAAAAAATAGAGGTTTTAGATATTAAAAACAACGCTGGTGAATCCTCAGACATTGTTTCAGAGATCTACAGGTTTAAAGACCAGGGTGACAGAGAACTTGGTTTAAGATATGAGTTTACTTTTGCACTTGCAAGATTTGTAGGACAAAATCCACAACTCAAGTTTCCGTTTAAAAGATACCAAATAGGTCCTGTCTTTAGAGATGGCCCTATCAAGTCAGGAAGGTACAGAGAGTTTTACCAATGTGATGTTGATGTTGTTGGCTCTGATTTTGGGTTAGTTGATGCTGAGCTTCTTGCTATAGTTAAGGATGTTTTCTTTTCTTTAGATCTAGATATAACAATAGAAGTAAATAACAGAAAACTATTAAACGAGATTATTGCTTTTTGCAAGATTCCTGAACAACAAGCAACAGATGTAATAATAACAATAGACAAGCTAAAAAAAATTGGTTTAGAAAATGTGAAAAAAGAGCTTGTTAACAAAAACATATCTTCAGAAAAAATAACAAAACTTTTAGATGTTCTTAAACAAACACAAGATGGCAATAACCAGCAAAAGCTTAAAACTCTTAAAGAGGTTTTAGGAGAAACAACGTCAATAAAAGAAACAAACGACTTTTTTAAATATCTAAAGATGTTTAACGTAGATTTTATATTTACACCAACACTTGCAAGAGGTTTAGGTTACTATACAGGTCCAATCTTTGAAGCTTTTTTAAAAGATGAAACAATTATGAGTGGCTCTCTTGTTGGTGGTGGAAGATGGGATAACATGATTAAAAAATACACAAATAACATAAACACTCCAGCTGTTGGTTTGTCTTTTGGTATAGAGCCAATCTTAGATATTATTATTAAAAGAGACGGACTTGCAAAAAAAACAACAGCAAACCTTTTGATTATTCCTATAGGTAATGTTATAGAAAAAGCTATAGAGATTACTCAAGATTTAAGAAATAAAGGAAAAAAAGTTGTTGTTGATCTTAACAAAAGAAACATCTCCAAAAACATAGAATATGCTGACAAGCTTGGTATTCCTTTTGTTGGTTTTCTTGGAGAATATGAGATTAAAGAAAACAAAATAAAACTAAAGAACCTTTCAACAGGTGAAGAAAACTTGTTGAATGTTAAAGAAATATATGATAAGATATGAACACAACAGATCTTAAGAAAAAATATATAGAATTTTTTAAAAACAAAAAACATAGTGTTCTAGAATCTGCACCATTAATCCCTGATAATGACCCTACAGTTCTTTTTACGACTGCTGGCATGCATCCTTTGGTTCCTTTTCTTTTAGGCCAAGAACATCCTTTAGGAAAAAGACTTACAAGCAACCAAATGTGTATAAGAACAACAGACATTGACTCTGTTGGAGATAAAACACATCTTACTTTTTTTGAAATGCTTGGAAACTGGAGTCTAGGTGATTATTTTAAAAAAGATGCAATTGATTTTGCTTATGAGTTTTTAACAAACCCTTCAACAGGTCTAGGCTTGCCAAAAGAAAAGTTAGCAATCACCTGCTTTTCAGGAAAAAAAAACGTTCCTAAAGATACGGAAGCATACAATTACTGGTTAGAAAAAAACATTCCTATAGAAAGAATATCTTTTATAGAAGACAACTGGTGGGGACCTATAGGCGCAACAGGTCCTTGTGGTCCAGATACAGAAATCTTTTACTGGTCTTCAGAAGAAAAGCCTCCTGTTTCTTTTGACCCAACCGATGAAAGATGGGTAGAGATATGGAACCTTGTTTTTATGCAGTATAATAAAAAAAAAGAAGGAGATCTTATAGAGTTAAAGCAAAAAAACATAGACACAGGCTTAGGTCTAGAAAGAGTTGTGGCTATACTTAACAACAAAGACGATGTTTTTAAGATTAAAGAGCTTAACGACATGCTTTTGTTTGTTGCTAACGATTGTTCAAACAAAAATTGTCTTCAAGAGAATCTAAAAGCACATAAGATAATCGTTGATCACCTTCGCGCATCTGTTTTTATCTTAGGTGATGATAAGGCTGTTACTTGTTCTAATGTTGATCAAGGATATGTTCTTAGAAGATTAATAAGAAGAGCTATAAGATATGGAAACCAACTTAATCTAAAAGACGACTTTGTTTGTGATGTCGCAAAAAAGATAATTTCTATCTACTCAAAAGATTATTCTTTTTTAGAAAGAAACAAAGACTTTATTTTACAAGAACTTAAAAAAGAAGAAAACAAGTTTAAGCAAACAATAACAAAAGGCTTGAGTGTTTTTAATAAGTTTTTAGAGTATAGGCAAGAAATTTCTGGAAAAGATGCTTTTTTACTTTACCAAAGCTATGGCTTTCCTATAGAGATGATAATAGAGATCGCAAAAGAAAATAAAAAGATGGTAGATGTAGATGGGTTTTATAAAGAATATGAAGACCACAAAAAGCTTTCAAGACAAGGTGCAACAAAAAGGTTTAAGGGCGGTCTTTCTGGTCATTCAACAGCAACAACAAGGCTACACACAGCAACACACATCCTTAATCAAGTCTTAAGAGACAACATATCTTATGACATAAAACAAAAAGGCTCAAACATAACGCCAGCAAGGTTAAGATTTGATTTTAATTTTGATAGAAAGCTTACTGACCAAGAGCTAGCAAATGTTCAAAAAAAAGTAAACGAAGTTATACAAAAAGACCTAGTAATAACAAAAGAAAAAATGAGTCTTAAAGATGCTATAGAGTCAGGTGCTCAATCTGAGTTTGGTGCAAGATACCCTGACTATGTGTGGGTTTACTCTATAGAAAACTTTTCAAGAGAGATTTGTGCTGGTCCACATGCTGACAGAACATCTGAACTTGGTTTTTTTAAGATTATTAAAGAAGAGTCTGTGGCTGCGGGTGTAAGAAGGATAAAGGCAATTTTAGAGTAATTTCACAAATTTTTATTTAGTTAAGTTTATTTATTTGTTTTTTATATGTATATCTATACAAACATATTTATAAAAAAACGAATAAACATGAAACTTTTACATAAGCTCTTTATCTTTTTTCTTATATTCTTTTTATGCATTCTCTTAATAACAGAAGACCAACAACCAACAAACACAATACCCATAACAGATATACAAGAAGATAAAAATATATCTGTTTATTTTTGTCCAGAAGACGATTGTTTGTCTGTTATCTTAAAGTTGATAGAGGACGCAAACGAAAGCATCTTTTGTTCTGTTTATGATATTTCTTCTTTAGACGTATATCATGCTTTATCTTCTAAAGATATAAACATAATGATAGTAACTGACCTAGAAAGATCAAAATCAAAAAATAGCGTGGTTGGGTTGCTTAAGTCAAACAACATAAAGATTATAACAAACTTTTTAGAAAAAGATCTTATGCACAACAAGTTTTGTGTTTTTGACAATAAGATCACTTTTGTTGGATCTATGAACCTTACTGATAATTGTTTATATAAAAACAATAACAACCTTCTTGTTATTAAAGATAAACAAACCTCTTCTTTTTTTACAAATAAGATCAATAACTACTTTCAAGGAAACTTTGAAAACTCAAAAGAAGAGTATCTACAAAAAAATCTAAACATCTTTTTTTGTCCAGAAGCAAACTGTAAACAAAAAATATTAACTGTTTTTAAGAATGTTACTACATCTCTAGACTGTATGTACTTTACTTTCACACTAAAAGATGCCTTGTACGAGTTAGAAGATAACCCTAACTATAACAACATACAAAAAAGATATGTTTTAGAAAAAAGAACAATCTCTTCCTATTCTGTGTACGACTATCTTCAAGAAAAAAACCAATCTGTTATACTAGATAAAAACAACAAAACCATGCACAATAAATTTTGCGTAGTTGATGATAGGTTTGTTGTTACTGGCTCTTTAAACCTAACAAACAAAGCATTTAGCAACCAAGAGACGATTGTTTTTTTGTATGACCAAGAAATTGTTATGGCTTATAAACAATACTTTGAGAAATATTGGTTATTATGGAAAAACTAAACACAAATAATATTTGCAATAAACGTAGTTACCTTTTTTAAACCTTATCTTACAATTATTATTATATATAGTAACTTGTTTTTACTATACATATGGGGCTATGGTGTAGCCTGGTCTAGCATCTGAGCTTTGGGAGCTTAAGACCCCCGTTCAAATCGGGGTAGTCCCATTTTTTTCTATTTGTGTTAATCTAAAAAGTAATGTTTTTAATAGGTTTTGTATCTTATATATTATATATAAATATACAATATGAAAATATATGGCATCCTCAAAAGAACTAGAGATAGAAGATTTTAACGATTGGTTTAATGAGATTATCTATAAGGCTGATCTTGCGGATATGAGATACAACATAAAAGGCTTAGTTGTCTTTAGACCATGGTCAGTATTCTCTATGAGCAAGATGTTTCAAATGTATGAAGCAATCTTTAACAACACAGGCCATCAACAAGTAATCTTACCAACACTTATTCCTGAAGAAAATTTTATTAAAGAACAAGAACATGTAGAAGGATTTACTCCAGAGGTTTTTTGGGTAACAGAGCATGGTTCAGAAAAGTTTGAAAACAAGTATGCTTTAAGGCCTACATCAGAAACTGTCTTTAACTATATGTTTAAATATTGGTTAAGTAGCTACAGAGACCTTCCAATGAAAACATACCAACGAGCAAATATCTTTAGATACGAAACAAAAGCAACAAAACCATTTTTAAGAAGCAGAGAGTTTTATTGGTATGAAGCACATAATATCTTTGAAACTTTTGAAGATGCTTACAACCAGGTTATTCAGGACATGGAGATGACTGAAGATATGGTGCATAAAGAATTTGGTGTGCCTTTTATATTTTTTAAAAGACCTCAGTGGGACAAGTTTGCTGGTGCTGTTGATACTTTTGGTTCTGACACTATTTTGCCTAATGGTAAATTGCTACAAATTCCATCTACACATCTTTTAGGACAAGGGTTTACAAAATCTTTTGATGTTAAGTACAAGAACGCAAACGAAGAAGATTGTTACCCATATGGGACATGTTATGGTCCATGTATCTCAAGGATATATGGTGGAATGATATCAGTGCATGGTGATAAGCTAGGAATAAGAATGCCTTTCAGTTTAGCTCCTGTCCAGATAATCATTGTTCCACTATATTTTACAGGAACAGATATTGAGTTTTTAGAAAAAACTTGTTTAACCATAGCAGAAGACCTTGACAAGCTTGGTTACAGAGTAAAGATTGATGACCAAAAAGAAAAAAAGCCTAAAGAAAGGTTTACTTCTCATGAGATAAAAGGTGTGCCTATAAGAATAGAGGTTGGTCCAAAAGATATAGAATCAAACACAGTTACTATCTACAGAAGAGACCTAAACACAAAAGAAGTTGTTAGTATGCCTGACCTATTTGACAAAGTAGACGATATTGCAGAAGAGTTTACACAAAACATAAGAGAACAAGCAGACTCTGTTTTTTTATCAAAAACAATTTCTGTTGATACTTACGACGAACTAAAGGAACAGATCTTACAAAAGAAAGTTGTAAGAATCCCTTTTTGTACAACAGAGATGGATGGAAAACCATGTGCGGACCAAATAAAGGCTGACACTGCTGGTGGTGAGGTAAGAGGTGTAAGAATGGATCTTGAGGAAAACCCTGCTGATGACGATGTTTGTGTTGTTTGTAAAAGAAAAGCAAAAGTTTTTGTTTATGTAGGCAAATCATATTAGCTTTTTTTAAGAAAAATATTTGAGGTTTATTTGTGAAATTTAGTTTGGTTATTGATTACTTTGAAAAACTAGATGCTACGTCTAGTCGTTTAGAAAAAGCTAATCTTCTCTCTTCTCTTTTTGAAAAATGTCCTAACGACCAGATAGATAAGCTTGTTTATTTTTGTCAAGGTTGTTTAGGTCCTAAGTACAAAACACAAGAGATGAATCTTGGGTTAGCAAACCTACTTAATGTTTTTGCACAATATGTTGGACAAACAACTTCAAAAATAAAACAAGAGTTTGATAACCTTGGCGACGTAGGCTTGCTTGTGGAAAAAACAACTACCACTTCTTTACAAAAGAATCTTTTTTTAAAGGATCTTGACTTTTTAGAAGTGTATGAAACTTTTAAAAAAATATCTTTAATCTCTGGTAAAGGTTCAACAGACACAAAGATAAAGCTTTACAAATCCATATTATTTAACTGTGACAAAAAAGCAGCAAAATATGTTTTAAGGTTTCCTATAAGCTTTAGACTTGGTTTTGGTGATTCTGTTATTGTTGACGCCTTATCTTTGTTGTTTGAAAAAGAAGAGTTCTTTAAAAAAAAAATAACTTCTAAATACCTTGTTGTCTCTGACCTTGGAATGATTGCTAAGATAATCAAAACAAAAGGTCCAGACGCAATTGATTCTTTAAAAATGACGATTGGTGTTCCTGTAAAATCTGCTTTGTGTGAAAGAGCAAAGACTTTTGAAGAGATTGTTGAAAGATTATCTGTTAATGGTCAAGAGTTTGTTGTTGATTCAAAGGTTGATGGGTTTAGACAACAGATACACAAAAAAGATAATAACATAAAAATATTCACAAGAAACGAACTAGATGTAACTAACATGTTTCCTGATGTTATAGAAAATGTTCAAAAAATAAACAAAGACTTTATTATTGATTGTGAAGCAATTGCTTACGATTCTTCTGCTAAAAAATACCTTCCTTTTCAGATAACAATGCAAAGAAAAAGAAAGTACGATCTTAAGCAAAAGTCAAAAGATCTGCCTTTACATTTGAAGGTTTTTGATGTCCTTTATTTTGATAACAAAGAAACATATCTTCTTCCTTATATAGAACGAAGAAAAATTTTAGAAAAACATTTTTTTGCATCTGAAAAAATAACGCCAACAAAAATAATCTTCACAAAAGACGTAAATGTTTTAGAATCTTTTTTTAACAAAGTTATAAATGAAGGCTTAGAAGGAATAATAGCAAAAGATCCTTCTTCTGTATATTCTGCGGGGTCAAGAGGGTATAGCTGGATAAAGTTTAAAAAATCTTATATGAATGTGCATGACACAATAGACGCTGTTGTTGTAGGTGCTTTTTATGGACAAGGAAAAAGAACTGAGCTTGGAATAGGTGCTTTGTTGGTTGCTTTATACGATGAGACAACAGAGAAATATTTCACTGTTGCTAAGGTTGGCTCTGGTCTTACAGATAACGTTATAAAAGAGTTGTCTCAAAAACTACAAACAACAAAGCTTAAAAAAAAGCCAAATAATCTTGTAACAAACCTTGTTCCTGATTTTTATGTTGCACCTAAAATAATAGTAGAAATAAACTATGATGAGATTACAAAAAGCATTGTTCATACAGCAAGCATAAATAAAGACCAAGGCCTTGCTTTAAGATTTCCAAGGTTTGTAAAAATAAGATATGATAAGGATTTGCCTGATAATCTACAAACCCTTAAAAAACTAAGTTAATATTGTTTTATTGCTGACCAAAGTATCTCGTCTTTAGGATTTACTTCTAACCCATTTGCTGTTATGCTACATGGGTGTGCTAAAGGAGAGTGTTTTGTTCCTCTAAGTTTTCTTACAAATATAGATCTGTGTGGTGGTATAAAATACATAGCAAATATACCATCAACAACAAACTCTTCAACACCATATGCACTAAAATCTCTTGGTCCTCCTGCTGTTTCTGAAGTTAACATGGTTGTACAGTTAAGGTCTTTAAGATAATCACTAAACCTAAACAAAAGGTTTCTTAACTTTCCAGGGTCCTGAATCCATGCACCAAATGCTGTTGTAGAGTCAACAGTTAGTCTTGTTGCACCAATATCTTTTACCATAGATGATATAATATCTAGTTCTTTATCTATTTGTGAAGGAATATCTTTTCTTGGATCAATATGCATTCTATATATCTTCATTAGGTTTTTTTGTTCTAAAGATTTTATGTCCCAGTTAAAGTTTTGCATGTTCCAAACAATATTTTTTAGGTTTCCTTCAACAGTAACAAACAATCCAGGATCTCCAAACTTTCTTGCACCTTCATAAATATATGTCGTCGCAAAGATTGTTTTTCCTGAACCTGTCCCTCCTGAAACTAAGGTTGTTGCTCCTTCTGGAATTCCACCTTCTATAAGTTCATCAAATCCTTTTACTCCTACAGGTATTCTTTTCATATAATATCATCTCTTTTAAATATTTTATTTGTTTCTAATATAAACTATAGTTGTTAAGATTTATATATGTTTCTAATAACTCTTTTTTGCTTAATTTTTATAAAAACAAACTTATTTATATTTGTTTATCTATAATATTATATGTTACGTTTATAAATGTTGATTATTTATGAAAAAAGCACAAATATCTTTGGAAGTATTAATTATAATGGGTATATTTATTATTGGAGCTGTTATTCTTAGTGTTATCTTAATAACAAAAGTTAATACAACAGAAAAGCCAGAAGATGTTGCTGATATAGATACTTTTATAGATGATTTTAGAGGCGGTATAGATAGGCCAGAGGGTGGAGGAACAACCACTCCTGAGCCAGATCCACCTGTGATAATCACCTTATCTTCTTCTCCCAACCCTAACAATTATTCTGTGTCTTCTTTAGATGTTTCTTTATCTTCTGATCCTTCAGAAGCGAGAATTTATTACACTACAGGAGCAATAGAGCCAACCTGCTCAGGTTCAGGAACTTTATATGAAAACCCAATAACAATAACAACGGGAGTAACAACAATAACGGCGATTGGTTGTCTTAATGGAGATGAAAGTACTTTATATACGTTTGAGTATACATTAACACCACTGTTATCTTTTGTATCTACTTGGGACACAACGAACACAAGCACTGGCTCAAGTAACGACACCCAAATTACCTTGCCATTAGTTGAGTCTGGCACTTATGATTTTACTATTGATTGGGGAGATGACACTTCTTCTGAAATAAGTTCTTGGGATAGTGCTCACAAAACACATACTTATGATACTCGAGGAGAATATATTTTAACAATAACAGGTATTATTCAAGGTTTTAGTTTTAACAACTCTGGAGATAAATTAAAAATAAAAGAAATTTCTGAATTTGGGCCATTAAATCTTGGAAACGATGGTGCTTATTTTTTTGGTGCCGAAAATCTTACTATCACAGCAACAGACGATTTAAATTTAACAAACACCACAAACCTATCAAGAACGTTTCAAAATTGTTCTTTATTAACAACAATACCTAGCATCAACGATTGGGATGTTTCTAATGTTACTGATATGTCTGTTATGTTTTCAAGTGCTTCTTCTTTTAACCAAAGATTAACAGGATGGGATGTTTCTAATGTTACTGATATGTCTTACATGTTTGCGAGGGCTTCTTCTTTTAATGGGGACATAGGTTCTTGGGTAACATCTAATGTAAATGATTTTTCAATGATGTTTTTTGAGGCATCTTCTTTTAATCGAGATATTGGTACTTGGAACACAAGTAATGTTGAAAATATGGTTAGGATGTTTTATGACGCTTCTTCTTTTAATCAGGATATTGGTTCTTGGAATACAAGTAATGTTAGTGATCTGTCGTATATGTTTTATGGCGCTTCTTCTTTTAATCAGGATATTGGTTCTTGGAACACATCTAGTGTTGAAAACTTTGAATATCTGTTTAGAGAGGCAACATCCTTTAATCAAGACATAGGCTCTTGGGATGTATCTAATAGCTCTTATTTTGATTTTATGTTTTATGATGCAAGATCGTTTAACCAAGATCTCTCAAAATGGTGTGTTATAAAGAAAGCAACAGAACCAACACATTTTGATACTGGTGCAACTTCTTGGACGTTGCCTGATAGCCGACCTGTTTGGGGCACTTGTCCTTAACTAATAACTTTGTTTTTATAAAAACAAAAGGTATATATACTAGTTTTAACTTTATTTTATATGTTAACAAAACATAATATGTGAAAATACATGACTAAAAAAGCACAAGTATCTTTGGAAATATTAATTATTATAGGCATACTAATAATAGGCGCAATTATCTTTAGTGTTATCCTAATAACAAACCTTAACAAAGCACAAGATTCAGACGACTCCACAAACGTTGACGACTTTATTGATGATTTTGAAAAAGATGTAAACGAAGGATATACTTCTGGGTCAACGATTGTTATTAATAAACCTATAATAAACAATGGTGTTTGTTTATAACAAACACATGTTTTTTATAAAGATTTGTTATTATAGATAATTTTAATCATATTCTCTTCATAAATATATTTAAATATGTTTTTAATAATATATATATTAGGTATAAAAGAAAAAAAGGTAATATAAGATGAAACAACTAATGGATATTATTTATGAACCCAACTGGAAATCTATGTTATATGATCTTATAAAAACAAATGACCTTACCTTATGGGATATTGACCTAATAAACCTAACAGACCTTTACTTGCAAAAAATAAAAGAGATGCAAGAACAAAATCTTTTAGTTCCTGCAAATGCTTTGCTTGTTGCTGCTATTCTTCTAAAACTAAAAACCTATTCTTTAAAATTATCAACAATAGATGATGAAGAAGAAGAACTTAAAATTCCAATAAACGATGCTTTAGATGTTGGTAACAAGATAGATCTTACAACACCAACAAGACTAAAAGAAGGGCAAATAAGTCTTGAAGAACTAATAAATGTTGTTGAGGTTGTTATGAACAAGCCAACAACAAAAAACCTTGATAGAAAGATAAAAGAACAAAAAGAAGTTGTTTTCACATTACCTGAAAAAACAACAGACATCACAGAAAGAATAGAAGAGTTTTATAATAATCTAAAACAAAGTACAGATAACAATAACCTTGTGTTATTTTCTAAAGTAATTAACAAGGTTGACCCTAACATGGTTATCAACAACTGCTTTATCCCTATGTTGTTTCTGACGATGGATAAAAAGATTGAAGCTTGGCAAGAGGATTTTTTTTCAGAAATTTTTATAAAACTAATATAAGTATGATTGTATGACAGATGAAATTGACTCAGTTGATATAAAATGTGCAATAGAAGCTATGTTGTTTATGAGTCCTAGGTCCATAAAGCTATCAAAGATAAAAAAAGAGTTTCCAAAAGTTGATTCAGAGATGATCCATTTGTCTGTCTTAGATCTAGTGAAAGAGTATAATACAAAGAACAGAGCCATAAAGGTTGTGTTTGATAACAATAAAATAGAAATGGTTTTAAAACCAAAGTATCATAAATATTGTAAGTTTGCGACAACAAAAGTCTTATCACAATCAGAGCTTAAGACACTTGCGTTTATATCCTTAAACTCACCTGTCCTACAGTCAAAGATTGTTTCAAAGAGACCATATGTTCATCTACAAACCTTAAAAGACTTAGATCTTGTAAAGGTTACAAAAAACGGACGAAAGAACGTTTTGTTAACAACAAAAAAGTTTGATATTTTATATAATAAAAAAAAATAAGTGGTGATAGTTTATGATTTATAAAAAAACATTTTTTATTTTTGTTTTTATGTTTCTTTTCTTAGCTTCTGGAGTCGTTTACTCTGAAACGAATGAAAACATATTAAGCACAGGTGAGATAAGTGTTTTTGCTGTTAGTCCATCAAAGATAGCGATGACAGCAATTTTACATGTAGAGATACTTGATGGAGATGGAAAAATATATTCGTCAATAAATAACAACGTTGGGCAATCAACAATAGAGTCAGAAAGAAATGCAGTTTCTGTTGCTGAGATGTTTTTTCCAGAAATAAAGGATAAACACAACTATCTTTTCCATATAGAATCTCCAGCAACAAGCATAGACGGTCCTTCTGCTGGTGCTGCTATGGCTTTTTTGTTAATCAACATGTTTGAGAACATACAGATAGACAATGTAAGCATAACAGGAACAATAACCTCAGATGGGTATGTTGGAAATGTTTCAGGGATATACGAGAAAGCACAAGAGGCTTCAAAAAATGGTGTGAAGCTTTTTATGATACCTAAAGGTAACAGAAACCAAGTTGTAGAAAACGGAGACGAATCAAAGCTTGTTGATATCGTGGATTATGCTTACAAAGAATGGGGACTAAAAATAGTTGAAGTCTCTACTATTGATGACATTCTCAAATATGGTCGTATGCCTATAGACGAAATAGATATCTATGCTACAGAACAAACGATTGTTAATGATTTTATACCTGAAACAACAGAATATCCTTTAGTCTTAGAGCCAATGAAAGATGTTGCAAACAACTATTATGAGATTGCTGTTGATGAACTAACTAACGTTGAACAAAAGCTTGATAGCGTTCCTATTAACGATCCATCTATTCTTCAAACTTTGTTGTTTCTTGTAGAAAGAGCAAGAAATTATGTTGATGACGCAAATACTTACTTAGCAGGAAACTATCTATACACATCAGCAAACGGTTCTTTTCTTAGTTTGATTTATGCAAGAACAGCAAACGAGATTATTGATAACCCGTCAATAATATCAGAAAGCTCAATTGTTTTTGATATAAAGATAGATGATCTTGATAAAGAAATAAAACAAACAATAACACGTTCTAGTAAATGTTCAGTAAACAAACTAGAGTGGTGTGTTGGTGCAAAGCAAAGAATCATTTGGGCAGAAAACCAGTTGTCTACTGTTGTTGATGATAGTTCAGATGACGTGATCTCTAGACTTATAAACTATTCTTACGCTGTTGCATGGAACGAGATTGCTAATACTTTTTTGGATGTAGCTATAACAGATTCACAAGAATATTTTATAGAAGCAGATTCTTTTGAGATACTTGCAAAAAAATATATTGTTGATATTGAGAACAAACTTGCTGTAAGTTCAGTAAGTGTGGCTAACAACCAAGACTTACAAAGAAGACTTAGTGCAGCAAAGTCTGGTCTTAAGAAAGGCTGGTACGTTACTTCTTTATACGATTCTGCAACTGTCTTAGCTATTATTGATAGTGATCAAGAGGAAACTTTAGATGAAGATGATGTTATTAAGGAGTTTAATAAATATAACAATCTTTTTAACAAAGAACCAAACTTTTCATCTTCAGAAAATGTTTGGTCAAAGATGTTCATTAACCATGCAGGCTATTATTATGAACTTTATAATCATTATAAAGATCTTGGCACCTCACAGCAACAAAACCATCTTAAGACAATGAACAACATTGTTTTATATTCTAAGTATTTTTATGATGTAGAACAAGAGATACTAAGTTTTTATGAAAACACAACGATAGATGATGTTATCTTACCAGTAAACATAGATGATCAAGATATAGAACAAATATATCCTGGCTCAAGGCCAATATATATTTACCAATCACCATCAGACGACTCTAAAAAAAGAGAGTTTACAGCATATGTTTTGTTTGGTGCTTTGTTCTTATGTATCTTTGCGATTATTTGGGATTTAGAGAATCTTAAAAGCAAAAAAACAAAACTGCTTTTAAAGATATTAGATCTTGATGAAGATTATAACAACAAGAAGATAAGCAAGAAAACATATGACGAGATGAGAAACAAATTGATGACAGATCTTAAGGATCTTCACAACAGACGAAAAAACATGAAAAAAGATGGTTTGTTTTACTTAGACAAGCAAGAACCAATCATTAACAAAAAACCAAACGTTTCAAAGAAAAGAGCAAGTACAAGAAAAAAACTACCAACTTCAAAAAAGAAAACAACTTCGAAAAAATAAGTTTATCTAACATATCTTAGATCATAAACAACTTCAATAACAGATGGAGAATAAGATAATAATATCTTCTTATTTTCTATCTTTATCTTCGCATAATCTTTTTTTAACCATTTCTTAAGAATCTCTTTTGTTTCTTTAAAAGCATTTTCTTTTAAAACAAACTTATAAAAATGAATGGTACCTTCGTCCTTTAAACAATAGACCGCGTCCTTAAGAAACTTCTCTGACTCTGTAGGGTGTGGCATAACGATTCTATCAAACTTTTGTTTGTGTTTTTTACTAACTACAGACACATCTCCTTTTACACAAACGACTTTCGACTCAAGGTTGTTAAGCTCTATATTCTTCTTAAAAAACCTAACAGCAACAGGGTTTAGTTCAACACCATACACCTTGTTAGCACGACTGTTTTTAGCAACACACAAACAAAAAGGCCCAGCACCAGCAAAAAACACACAAACCTCTTCTTTTTCTTTAACAAGCTTCGCTATTCTTTTTCTTTCTGACGAAAGTCTTGTTGAGCAAAACACTTTTTCTACATCTATCTTTATTTTCACATTATTTTCTTTAATAACAGTTTCTTTTCTTTTCTCACCATAAACATGCTCTAATACCTGTGTTCTATACACACCAACATGATCTTTCTTTTTTAAAACAACTTTCACTTGTGGATGCACTTTTGTTATTGCTTGTCCTATATCTTCATAATATTTCTTTAACCCATCTTCTATACCCACAATAACAATATCCCCAACAATATCGTATGACCTGTTTATTTTTAAAAGATCTTCTTTAGGTATTTTTTTTACTAATATTTGTTTAAAGTTTGTTGTTTTCTTTTTATGTTTTTTTAGATCTCTTACATCTATCTTTGACAAATATCTTTTATAAACATCTACATTTTCTTTTAAAGGCACATAAACATAATCTTCATCTTTCTCTAAAATATAATCCTTATCGATCATCTTTTTTTCCGTAAGTTCTTTTATTGTTTTTTGCGCATTTTTCTTTACAACTTTCACACATCTTTTTTTCATAATCTTTACACAATTTATAAAACAGTTTATTTATATTTCTTTTTTCTCTATAAATATATATTATTAATAAATAAATATAAATAGAACATTATTGATAATCTATGCAAAATATGTTTATCTTAACAAACTTTTTAGACACATTATTACTAAAAAACGGATACACTTTCTTAAACACCTTTATCTACACGGTTCTTGTTCTTTTAGGCTTTCTTTTTTTCTACAACTTTTTTAAAAAAAAAACAATTAACTTTTTCTTTATAAGGTCTTTTATCCCTTTTCTTTTGTTAGGTGCAACATTAAGAATCTTTGAACAAGAAAGATATATTACCTGCACGTTCACTAATTTTTTTTTTAAGGTCCCTGGACTACTTATCTTTTTGTTTTTATTTTATTTTTCATGTTATTTGTTAGCAACAACTTTTTACAAAAAAAGATACCACAAATATTTAGAGACGTTTGGTTATTCTTTCTTATCTCCTTTTTTAGTATTTGTTTTCTTAAATATAAGCAACGTTTATTGGTTATTTATCTTGCTTATAATATTTGTTACTTGTTATATAATATTTAACATCTTCAAAAAAACATTTAGCAAAAAAATAAATAAACTCACCTTCTTTGCCCAAACTTTAGATGCAACAGCAACAACTTTTGGTGTTTGGTTTTTATCTAACCATTTACAAGAGGTTCACATATTATCTTCTTTTTTTGTGTCTATACATCCTTTATTGTTTTTCTTGTTTAAGATCTTCTTAACAACATCTTTAATCTTCCTTATAGACAAGCAAGTAAAGCAACAACAAGTAAACACCTATCTAAAATCAATCATTATCATACATGGTTTGTTGATAGGTTTTAGAACGTTTTTAACAATCTTCTTGTTATAGGTTGTTTTTTCTAATATCTTCAACAACATCTTCACCTTTCTTAGAAATAAAAACAATCTTCCCTTTTCTTAGATTCTTGTTATCTATCTTTATAAGCTCTAGTTTTTCTAAATCTTTTAGGTTTTTAGAAATTGTAGGAAAATTAAGGTTTGTTTTTTTACAAATATCTTTAGGTGTGTTAGGTGTAGAGAGAACATACATTATCTTCTTTTTGTTTGGTGAAGCAAGAACTTTCCCAAGCGTCTGTATATCTGACTTTATTTGTTTTTTCTCATAGAACTTTGTTTTTTTTGTGGTGTCCATATATTTTGTTTGTTGTTGTTTATATATAATAACTTAGTTATGGTTTTGTTAGTTTTTAATTATTATATATTTATTTGTTATTACCTTTAGACAAAACATCAACTAACTTTAAAGCTTTTGGCTGTTCTTCTTTTTTTACAAACATAACATATATTTAAATATCTTTATACACGTATAATATTTATTAATCTATTTTTAAAAACAAAAAATATGCCTCGGTGGCTCAGTGGTTAGAGCAATCGGCTGTTAACCGATAGGTCGTAGGTTCAAATCCTACTCGAGGCGTATACTACTATCTCTTTTTTTAAGATCATCAACAACGTCTATACCTTTGTTAGATATACAAACAATCTTTCCTTTTCTAAAATCTTTGTTATTTATTCTTATTAACGACATTCTTTCAAGCTCTTTTACTGCTCTAGAGATTGTAGGAAAATTAAGGTTTGTGTCTAATGTTATTTCTTTTAAGGTTTTTGGAAACTTTAAAGAATACAGAATTTTTTTTTTGTTTGGCGACGCCAACACTTTACCTAAAGTATCAAAATCAGATTTTACTTCATACTCAAAAAAAAGAGTTTTCTCTTTTTTTTTATTTATCATATATTTTTTTTATTTTTTTCTTGTTTTTTAAGTTATTTGTTATTTATTTGTTGTTTACTTGTACTATTTATATTTGTTTACGTACATACTATATATATGCACAAGAAAGAAATAATTTTATTTTTGTTTATAATAACAATCTTTCTTTTACTTATGCTGTTTACTATCTATCATGAACAAACACATCTAGAGATAAACAACATCTTTGGTTGTGAAAACTCTTACACACAATATAGTTTACTTTTACTTAAAGCAACCACCTACGACGGAGTGTGTGAGATCTCAGAGCAAGCAAACCTAAAAAGACTTGAACTTCATTCACTTAATGAGATTGTTAGTTACCATATCTTATTTCTTGTTCTAGCAATACTTATGTCTGGCCTTTTCATATATTATGCAATAACTCATAATAAAAGCAATTAAAAATGTTCTTTTACATATATATATTTATACAAGAAAATATTTTTAAAAAAAAGAAACAACATGAAAAAAACAACAACATGGTTTTTTGAAGCGTTCACAAAAAATTACTATAAAAAAAACCCAATAATAACAATCTTCTATTATGTTTTTTTATTTATCGTTGTTTATTCTTTTTTTGTAAACAAAACATATTCACAAGACGTTTCTGAGATAATCATTTTTATTATCAAGATTCTTCTTTTATGTGTTTTGTTAGGTGTTATGAAAAAAATATCTGAAAAACTATAATATTAAAGAAAGATAAAAGATGGATGAACAAAACCTAAAAAAAATAATTTTAGAAAACTCTGTAAAACATAAAGGAAAAGCAAATATAAAGTTTGTTTTTGGAAACGTTATAAGAGACTACCCAGACTACAAAAAAAACATTCCTGAACTTAAGAAGATGCTAGAGCCACTTGTCAAAGAGATAAATAACCTTTCCATAGAAGAACAAACAACCATTCTAAAAAAACTAAACCCATCTTTCTTTGAAGAAAAAAAGAAAGACATCTTTGATTTTTTAGATATAAAAGAAGGCACACAAGTAATAACAGCCTTTCCTCCGTCTCCAGAAAAACATTACCATATAGGTCATGCAAAAGCAATTCTTCTTAACTATCTTTTAGCAAAAAAATATAATGGTAAATTTTATTTAAGATTTGAAGACACTAACCCAAAAAACGTAAGACCAGAGTATTATAAAGTAATGTTAGATGATATTGGATGGTTAGGTGTTAGTTGGGATAAAGTAATCTACGCTTCTGATCATATAGATTTGTTATACGACTACGCAACAACTTTAGTGAAAAAAGGACAAGCCTACGTGTGTTTTTGTTCTCCTGAACAAATGAGTAAGAACAGAGAACATCAACAAGCTTGTGATTGTAGAAGAGCTTCTGTAGAAGAGAATCTAAAAAATTGGTTTTCTTTTAAGGAGTATGATGAAGGTACAGCAACCTTAAGACTAAAGATAGATCTAAAACATAAAAACACAAGGATGAGAGATCCAGCTATCTTTAGAATAATAGAAGCTGAACACCCAAGACATGGATATAGACATAGAGCCTACCCAATGTATGATTTTCAAAACGCTATTTTAGATGGTTATTTTAATATCACACACAGGTTCAGAACACAAGAGTTTTATATGGCTTCTGAGCTTCATCATTATATAAGAAAGATATTAAAGTTATATGATACTTTTACATACGAGATAGCAAGGTTTAATCTTAAAGGAATGCTTTCTTCAGGAAGACTGATAAGGGAAAAAATAAACGAAGGCGAGCTTTTAGGTTGGGACGACCCTTCTTTGCCTACGTTAGTTGCACTTAAAAGAAGAGGGTTTTCTTCAGAAGCAATAAAGCAACTTGTTGTTGAGTCTGGCATCAGTAGATCTTCTGGAACAAGTCTTACTTGGGATACTCTAGAAAAGTATAACAAAAGATATCTTAACGATATTGCTCAAAGACATTTTTTCATAAAAGAACCTATAAAGATAGAAGTTGTTGACGACCCTAAAAAAGAATATTTTTTAAAAAAAAATCCAAAAAAAGATCTTGGCACAAGAAACTTTAAGTCAACAGGTGAATATTATCTAGAGAAAGAAGATGTAGATAGTTTTGTTAACGGAGATCTTATAAGGTTGATGGACAACATAAACATCATAAAGAAAGAAGACAAGTATGTTTATAGCTCTTGTGATTACCTTGACTATAAGGACTATCCAGGTTCAAAAAAAATAATCCATTTTTTACCCGCAGACGATAATCAACTACATAAAGCAAAGATCCTTACGCCTGACCATAAGATAATAGAAGGCATATGTGAAAAACAAGTTTCTTCTTTAAAGGTGTCTGATGTTATTCAGTTTGAGAGGTTTGGGTTTTGTAGGTTGGATGAGATAAAAGATAATGTTTATTCTTTTTGGTTTACTCATAAGTAAGTATGTTTAAATATTGTTTGAAACATAAATATATATTGAAAACAAATAATAGTGTAAAACCATGTTATCAAAAATAAAAGAAAATGTTTATAAAATCTCAGGAATGTCTAACTGTTATTATCTAAAAAACTATAAGATAATGATAGATACAGGAAGTATAGAAGACAGAGAAGTTGTGAAAAAAAACTTTGTGAAGGTTGCTTCTTTAACAGACGTGAAAAAAGTCATCTTTACACATCTTCATTATGACCATATCTTCAACTTTGATCTTTTTCCTAAAGCAAAGTTATATGCTTCACCAAAAGAGATGTCTGACCTAAAAAAAGATCCTGAAGGAACTGTTCTAAATAAAGATGTTTTAAACAAATTTAAAAAAACAAAACTAATAGGGTTAACAAGGAACCATATCCCTAAAGAACTAAAGATAATAAAAACTCCTGGACATACATCAGGATCAATCTCTTTATATGACAAAAAAACAAAAGTTTTGTTTTCTGGAGATACTTTGTTCTATAATCTTGTTATAGGAAGATACGATCTTCCAACATCATCTCCAAAAGACATGTACAAAAGTTTAGAAAAACTTTCAAAATTAGATGTCTCTGTTCTTTGTCCTGGTCATAACTATTGATCAACAAAAACATTGTATTTTTTCAAATCTTCTTTTAATTTATTAAAATCTCTTTCAAAAAGAAGACCGTTCATTCCAAGTTTCTTTGGACCAATAACATCATGCTCGTAGTTGTCACCAATCATCAATATCTCGTTGTTATATACGTTTGCTTTTCTTTGAAACTCAAGATAAATTACAGGATCTGGTTTTACAACCCCAACCTGAAAAGAAAAGACCATATAGTCAACGTACTTAAAGATCTTTAACTTACCTTTTACTCTATCATAATCAGCCATAGACGTGTTTGAGATTAAGCCTATCTTATAACCTTTTTGTTTAAGCTTCTTTAACAAAGGAACACTTTCTTTAAACAAACAAACCTTTCCTTTCCTTTTTTCTCTTAAAGCAATCATCTTAAAGATATTCTTATCTGTTGGTGCAATACCAAGATGTCCACAAAACTCCTTTATCGCATCATACTCTGTTTCCCAGTATTTGGTCTGAACAATCTTCTCAAAGATATGAACAATTTCTTTGTTTGTTTTTTTCACATCAAACTTTTTTTTCACAGCATCTGAAAAATGTCCTTCCATTCTGTTTGTTGCGAGTGTGTCCCACAAATCAAAAACAATAACTTTAATCATTCTATCAACCTTTTTTTATTTTTGTTAAATCTCCTGAAAGACAAATAGGAGATAAACTAAATATTTCTTCTACGTTGCTTGTGTTTGGTAGATCATATAACAGATATATCTGTTTTTTAAGATAATAACCAATACCCATGTAGATAAGAGTCGTTGGACCTATGTAGTTGTCTACACTTTTTCTTTTAAAGTTGCAAACAAGAACAACATCACACTCTTCTATCTTCCTAAAATCTTTTTCAAAAAAAATCTTCTTTGGGTTTGGTTCAGAGGTTTTGCCTACACCAAACGTTGGCAAAATAACATCATACTTTCTTTTTTGCAAATTAAACTTTATTGTTGGCAACTTGTCTGAAAACTCTTTTGAAGAGATAATAAATATTTTCATATTCTTTCATATATTTATATGTTCTTGTTAATATATAAGTATTAGAGTTAATCTTAAAAATCCATTTATTTTTAAAAAAAACAAAATATTGGGTTTTTTTTTAAAAACTCACAAAAAAACCTTGTTTTTTAAACATATTTTCTCTATATTATATATGTTAAATATTTAATAAAAATAAGAAGTGATTAATAATGACTGTAAGAATAATAACTGCCGCGCTGCCATATGCAAACTATGTACCACATCTAGGCCACTTGATAGGCTCTCATCTTCCTGCAGATGTTTTTGCTAGATACTCAAGACTAAAAGGCCACGAAGTTTATTTTGTTGGAGGCACAGACGAAAACGGAGCTGCAACAGAGTTTGCTGCACATAAGGAAAATGTTTCTCCTAAAGAGATATGTGATAAATATTATAAGATACATAACGAAATTTACAAAACAATGAAAATAAGCTACGACAACTTTTCAAGAACATCAAGAGAGATTCATCATAAGATAGTTCAAGAGTTTTTCTTAAATCTTTATAACAATAAATATATTGTTGAAAAAGAAAGTAACCAAGCTTTCTGTAACAACTGCCAAAAAGGCTTAGCAGATAGGTTTATTAAAGGTACTTGCCCACACTGTGAAAAACAAGCAGACGGTGACCAATGTGAACATTGTGGAACGGTTTTGGAACCTTCTGAGCTTGTTAGTCCTTTTTGTGCTGTGTGTGAGTCTAAGGATGTTGTTTTTAAAAAAACAAAACATCTTTTCTTAGACCTAAGCAAAGCAATTCCTAAGCTAGATGACTGGTTAACAAATCACCCGCTTATGAGATCACAAACAAAAGCGCTAGCAAAAGGCTGGATAAAGACAGGAATAAAGCAAAGATGTATAACAAGAAACCTATCTTGGGGTGTTAAGGTGCCTTTGCCTGGTTATGAGGATAAGGTTATTTACGTGTGGTTTGATAATGTTATTGGCTATCTTTCATCCACTGTTGAGCTGTTAGGACAAAAAGGTCTTGACTTGTGGCAAGATAAAACAACAGAAACTTATTATTTTTTAGGAAAAGACAACATTCCTTTTCATACAATCTTTTGGCCAGGCCAGATAATAGGAGAAGGTAGATTTAATCTTCCAACAAACGTTTTAGGATATCAATATCTTAACTTTGAAGGTAGTAAGATATCCAAGAGCAAGAAAAAAGGAATCTTTTTAACAGATGAGATTGTTTCTAACATTCCTGTTGATTATTGGAGGTTTTATTTAATATATATTCTTACAGAAACAAAAGACGCAGATTTTCTTATAGATGACTTTCAAGAAAGAATAAACAAAGAGCTTATTGGTAATTTTGGAAACTACGTTCATAGGGTTCTTGATTTTATTTACAAGAAGCTAGACAAAAAAGTTCCAGAAATAACAACAAAAGATCAGGACTTAGAAAAAAAAATAAAAGATCTTGTTAAAACGATTGACAATAACTACAACGTTTGTGACCTAAGATATGCACTATACAACCTTCTTAAGCTATCTGACCTAGGAAACAGATATCTTAACGAAAAAGAGCCTTGGAAAACAAACGATTATTCTTCTTTAAGTTATTCTGTTGAGATTATAAGGTTGTTATCTGTTCTTTTTTCACCAATAATTCCTGACAGTTCTGAAAAGATATTTGGGTTTCTAAACACAGACAATAAATCTTTAGAACTAGAATTTTCTGTAAAAAACATCAACCAGCCACAGATATTATTTAAGAAGTTAGAAAAAGAAGATTTAGTGTTATAAAGAAAGTTATTGTTTCCTTATAACATGTATCTTTTGATCAAAAACTTTAAACTTGTTTTATAAACGTGTATATTATATATCTTATTGTTCTTATATTTATTTATGGATGCAAAAACAATATATAGGTGTCTTGAAAAAGATTTTATAAAAAAAGGTTTGTCAGACGAGTGGAAAGGCTTGCCAGAAAAATATACAACCAACAATTTTAAAAAAAGATCAATGGGGTTAGTTTTTGATTTCACAAAAAACATAACAAAAGTATATACTGCTGTTTTTCCAGAAACAACGATCATTAATAAAATATTAAAAACAAAAGAAACAGATTTGTTGTTGTTTGTGCACCATCCACTAATCTGGGATATAAGAAAAAAGAATGTTTTTCATTGTTTGTCGGACAAGCAAATACAAAAACTAAAAGATAGAAGAATCTCTATCTATAACTTGCATGTTCCTTTAGACAACTACTCAAGATATTCAACATCAGTAACTCTTGCTAAAGAACTTGGTGTAAAGATAGATAAAAAGTTTGCTTTATATTTTGGTGCTTATTGTGGAGTGATTGGTAGAGTTAAAGAAAACAATATAAAAGACTTAAAAAAGAAGTTTGAAACTATTCTAGGACACAAATCAAAACTTTACAAATACGGTTCAGAAAAGATAAGTGAAAACAAAGTTGCTGTTGTTGCTGGTGGTGGTCATGACAAAGATGTTTTACGAGATCTACCAAAAGATATAAATGTTTTAGTTACAGGTATAACGATAAACAATAATCACTCAAAAGAAACACACGTTTTTTCAAAACAAAGAAAATTGAATGTTTTAGGTGGAACTCATTATTCAACAGAAAAGTTTGCTTGCTTAGCTATGGTTAAATATTTTGAAAAGTTAGGTGTGCCTTCTAGTTTTGTTGAAGGAAAGCCTGTTATGGAAGATATGTAGTTTTTGTATATTATATATAAGAGTAATATATAAGGATAGCAAAATAAGGATAGTAAACATATAAATATTTTTCTTAAAAAAACATAACTTTATTCTTTGTAAACCCTATTAACAAGTTACTATAAACAAGTTATATTTTTTTTTAAAGCCACACACTATTTAAAAAGGTTTTGTTTCTAAATATATAATAAATGTATAGATATAACACGCAAGTCATGAAAGGAAATTGTTTTGTTATATATATATAATAAACTAAATATAAATAAAAAAATTGTAAATAAAAAAAAGTGTTTTTATTGGAGGATGATTTTAAATGAAATTAAATAGTTTTAGGAATATATTTTTTAGTATGTTTGTGATGATGTTTATGGTGTTTACGATGGGAGTTGTAAGTGCTGCAATAACATCTATAACTGTCACATCTCCAGATGGTGGAGAATATTGGGCAGGAACACAAGACATAACTTGGACATCAGTTGGATGCACAGGTGATCAGAACGTTGATATTTACTGGAATACCACAACGCAACAAGCAGTTGTTGCATCTGACGTAAATTGTTCTCTAGGAACACATTCTTGGGATACAACTGAAAGACCAGATGCTTTTGAAGCATATAAAGTTAAAATAGTAAGCTCTGCAAATAGTAATATTTATGGAGAGTCAACAACAAGGTTTACAATTGATAATACAGATCCTGACGCAAATATAGGATCAAATGTTTTTATAAATTTAGGTGATTTAACATACACAATAACTTCAGACATTAACTCAGACACAATCGTTTCAGGAATCACAAGTTATTTGTGGGAATCAGATGATGGAAATGTAAGTTTTGTTGCTACTAATGTAGCAAATGCTCAGATTGATTCAATCTCTGATGATGGAAATTATTTAATCACATTAACAGTTACAGATAATGCAGGCAATGACGGAAATCATTCAATATATTTAGTTTATGATAATGTAGTGCCAACAACTTCTGGAGAAATAACGTCAGGTACGCCAGGAACAAATGGTTGGTACACAACAAATGTAGGATATACAATTACACCTGCAGACGCATTAAGTGGAATTGCTTCTACAAAATACTGTACAGATGACAATAATTCTTGTACACCAACAACAAATTATACTGAGGCAATTACTTTAGAGACAGAAGGAAATAACTATATAAGATTTTATTCTGTAGACAACTCAGGAAATGAACAAACTGTTCAATCTTCAGGGTTAATAAAAATTGATAAGACAGATCCTAGTGTAGAAGCTGGAGATGATGTTTTAACAAAAACATTACCTTTACAATTAGATGCAACTGCAAGTGATGATGTGTCAGATATTAATAGTATCGCTTGGACACAAACAGCAGGTCCTGGAACAATAACATTTGAAGATAATAGTGTTTTAGATGTTAATGTAACTGGTGCAGATGCTGATGGTAACTATACTTTAACATTAACAGTTACAGACAATGCTGGTAGAGAAAATACAGATACAATGTATTTTGTATATGACTCAACAGCACCAACAATTCCTGTAGCAAATATTGTTGGTACCACAATACAAGGTGATAACGACACAATTGTTATAACATTTAGTGAGCATGTTGTTAATCCAGCAGATTGGAGATTGGCTTTATCTATTGATGGTAATGAATCTGGTTCAATAGATTTAACAACCGCAAACTTTGATTATAGTACAGATACAAATGCATTAACAATTACTTTAGATTATGAAACAGACGGAATGTATTTAATAAATGATGAAAATTTAACTGTTACTCCTGTTGAAGATGCGATAAAAGACGAAGCCGGCAACTCTCTTGCAGACACCCCTGTAACAGGAACGACGTTAGTTACTGGAGATGTTGTTGCACCAACCGTAACAAATGTAACTTCTACAAAAGCTGATGGGTATTATAATGCAGGCACAGATATTAATGTTACTGTTGAGTTTTCAGAAATTGTTGATGTTGAAGGAGTACCTTACTTAACATTAGAGTTAGGTGAACCGGACAGAAACGCACTATATGTTAGTGGTTCTGGAACAACTACTTTAACTTTCTTATACACTGTTCAAGCTGGAGATACATCTTCTGACTTAGATTATGTCGCAACAGACTCTCTTGTTGGAGATATTGAAGATCTTGCAGGAAATGTAGCAACTTTAACTTTAGCAGCACCTGGAGATGCAAATTCTTTAGGTGCTAATAAAATGATTGTTATTGACACAACACCACCTGTACTAAATTCAATAGTGTTAGATTTATCTACATTTAATATAGAAAATGATTCCACAACAGTAACATTTACATTTAATGAAGATGTTTTACAATCAAGCTTTGATGATGATGATATTACTGCAGATAACGGAACAATTAGTGGTTTAAATTATGAATCTAATCCTATAATCACAGCAACCTTTACAGCAACAGCAGGTGTAGAATCTTTAACAAATCTAATTAATGTTGGAACTAATTGGACAGATCTTGCTGGCAATCAACCTGTATCAGATAAAAATTCAGCAAACTATGTTATTGACACAAGTGCACCAACATACATAGTTGATTACAATAACACAGGTCCTGTAAAACAAGGAGACGTGGTTTTAATAACTGTTACATTTAGTGAAGACATGAATGCAACTCCGCTTCCAAAAATCGCATTAGCAGGAGGTGCAGAGAACTTAGATGCAACTAACATGACAAGACAAGATGCAACAAGTTATGATTATAACTGGACAGTTGGTTCTGGTAATGGAGTTATGACACCAGAAGTAACTTTAGGTATTGACCTTGCTGAAAATGTTGTAACAAACGAAGAATCAACAAGAACAACAATAGAAGTTGATAATACGTTACCAACTTTATCACCAGTATCTATAATTTCAAATAATGCAAAAGACACTAGCTTAGCAAAAGTTGGAGATTTAATCACACTAACTTTTACATCTAGCGAAACTATACAGACACCAACAGTAACAATCGCTGGCGAAACAGCAGCTGTTGAAAATACAGACGCAAACGATTGGACAGCAACATACACAATGACAGATGCTTATGCAGATGGAAATATAACCTTTACATTAGACTTTTCTGATCTTGCAGGAAATGAAGGTACACAAGTAACTGCAACAACAGACGATACAAATGTTCTTTTCGATAAAACTCCTCCTGTTGTTTCTGAATTAGTATTAACAACTAACGGAGTTAAAAAAATAAATGATGAAATCACTTTAACAATAACAGCAGATGGTGTTGACTATAATTCAGTAAATGTTTTAGTTAACAACGTTGCTGTAACTGACTTTACAGATAATACAGATAACACATATACTGCAACATATACAGTTGTAGAAGGCCATGCAGATAGAGCTGCTGGCGAGATACCTGTATCTGTTACTTTAGAAGATGCTGCTGGAAATGTTATGACAGAAGCAGCTACAACAGTTACTGCAAATACAGTCGCAATTGATGCAACAAAACCATTAGTTGCTTCAGCAACATCTGACGCAGATCCTGCTGGTGCAGGAGTTAGAACAATAACTGTTGTATTTAACGAATTAATGGACACAACAACAGATCCTGTTGTTAGAGTTACAGGTTTAACAACAAACCTATACACAGTAACTAAAACATCTTATGATGGAAATACATGGGTTGGTACGTTTACTTTACTAAACAATAACGAAGAGCAAACAGCTACTATCACAGTATCTGGAGCAAAAGATGCTGCAGAAAATCTAATGGATGCAGATAATAGTGCAGGTACTTTTGATGTTGACACAGTTGCACCAGTGATTAATGCTGTTAATTTTGATCAACCAAGCTATAAAATGACGTTAGATCCAAATGTAACTGTAACAATTATTGAAGATGGCACTACAGCACAGATTACTGTTGATGGCGAAAATGCTGATGAAACTGCAACTCCAGGAACTTGGACATATACATTTGCACACGGCCAAACAGAGATCGGAAGATACAGTATTGAAATCATAGCAACAGATGCTGTCGGAAATAGTAAACAACAATTAGCATTTTATGATGTTGTTGAAGATATAGATATAACAGAACCAACCATAGAAAATTTATCAATAGACGATATTTCTTGGAATGGTGGTATTGTAAGTGCAGATGTAAATGATAATACAAGTACTGTTTTACAAGTTTGGTTAGAATTTAATGTCGTTGGAGACGACGTTGTATTTTATTCTCCAACAAGCAATCTACCTGTAGGAGCAATAGTATTACCTATAGACGACTTAAATGCAAATACAGAATATAGTGTGGTTCTAAAAGTAAAAGATGATGCAGGAAACATTGCATCAGATTCAACAACATTTACAACATCTGAAAACGGTCCTGAACCATATGCAATTGATTTCCCTAAATCTGGATTTGGTTTTACTGCATTAAGACATGGAGACTATCTTGCAAGCTATGAGTTAAATAATATGTCAATATGGGATGAGAATCTAATGATAGACACATTCTTAAACTCAACAGCAGGTCCAGATGATGAAAGACTTACAAGTGATTTAGTTGATGTTGTTTATGTCTATGACTTTGCAACTAGTGGATGGGAAGTTGTTGATAGCGAGTCATTTGAAACATGGAACATGTATGATAATTTCACATCTCTAAACTATGTTGTATTTGATTTGTTTAATGCAGCTCTTGGCTTGTCAATAAGACATGCACCAGAAGAAGAACCACTATAAATAAGAATGTACCTAAAGGAGTTTGATGATATATGAAACAAAAAAACAAAATTAACAAAATATTAACTTTAACATTCTTATTCTTTTTTCTCTTTCTTTTAACGGGGTTTGTTTCTGCGGATCCACAAACAGAACCGTGTTGGGTAAAAGGAGAAGTTATAGGTGAAGATATTGATGTTGAGGGCTTAACGGTTGGAGCATACCTTGGTTCTAGTTTATTAAAAAGTGGAACAATAGATGAAAATGGTTTGTATAGCCTAAATGCTGTTGGCGCAAATGATGAAGACACAATCTCTCTAAAAGTGCTTGGCGCAACTTTTGAAACATTTACTTTTGAAGGATACTGTAAAACAAACGGAGATCCTTGGATAGTTGTTGATTTTAATGTTTCTAAACAAGAAAACGGAATTTCTTGTACATCTAATAATATTTGTTTAAGTGGAAATTGTTCAAATAACGTTTGTTCTGTTGTCTCAACAGGTGGAACCACAGGTGGCGATCCTTCTGGTAGCACAACAGGAACCACAGGCGATGACACAACAGGCGACGACGATGAAACAACAACAGAGACGTATTCTTCTACAACCACAACACCTTCATCCACAGACCTTGAAGAAATGTTAGTAGGTAGTAACTTATCTGAAGAAGAACTTGAAGAATATCTTCAAGCAGCAGATGATGGTCATTTAGAGGTTGAAAGAACGTTGGTTGTTCAAAAAACAACATCTTCTGGTCAAGATACTTATACATCTACTTTTAATATAACAATAAGAAACACATCCAACAACTTATTAGAAGAAATAAAAATTGTAGAAACAATTCCAAAAGAAATTGCAGAAAGTGCTTCAGAAATTTCTTCTGTTTATGAGTTTAGGATATTAATTGATGATCCTGTTATTGAGTTTATTATCCCTTCCCTAAGCCCAGGCGAAAGTATAGATGTTCCTTACTATATTGATAAACAAGTAACAGAAGAAGAGTTTTTAGAGATGAAAGGAATAATAACTAAATCAAATGTTGCTTTTTCTGAACCTGAGCCAGAGGACGGTACTACTACACCGGACGACCCATATATCCCAGACACAGACACAACACAACAGATTGAAGATACACCGACCCCTAAAAGTAACGCTTGGCTATGGATTGTTCTTATTATGATAGTCTTAGGTGTTGTTGTTATTTACATCTTAAAGAACAACAAAAACAAACCTAAAGGTTTAAAAAAATACAAATAGATTTTTTATAAAAAATCTATCTCTTTTTCTTTTTTTTCTTAAAAAAATATCTTCTTTCTAAATTTTCCTATATAATATCATTATTAAAGGTTTTCCAACATAATATATATATTAATTTAATAAAAAAGAGAGATAATATATGAGTTTAACAATAGAAGAAAAACTAAAGCTTATAAAACAAGTAGGCGAAGAAATAATAAACGAAGAAGAACTAATAGATCTGCTTAAAAACAAACAAACAATAACAGCATACGACGGATTTGAACCTTCTGGTAGAATCCATATAGCTCAAGGCTTGTTAAGAGCAATAAACGTAAACAAACTAACAAAAGCTGGAATAAACTTTAAGTTTTGGGTAGCTGACTGGTTTGCTTTAATGAACAACAAGCTTGATGGAGACTTAGAAAAAATAAAAAACGTAGGAAAATATTTTATAGAGGTTTGGAAAGCCTGTGGAATGAACATGGAAAAAGTTGAGTTTTTATGGGCTTCTGAAAACATGACTCAAGACTATTGGTTAAGAGTTATAAAGATAGGTCGCCTAAACACAGTAAACAGAATAACAAGATGTTCACAGATAATGGGTCGTGGAGAAGGATCTACTTTATCAGCAGCACAGATATTTTATCCATGTATGCAGGCAGCAGATATCTTTCATTTAGGTGTAGATATTGCTCAATTAGGGTTAGACCAAAGAAAAGTAAATGTTTTAGCTAGAGAGGTTGCTCCTAAGTTAGGTTATAAAAAACCTGTTGCGATACATCATCATATGCTTATGGGTCTTACACAAAGTAATGTGTCTGACCTTAGTGGAGCAGATGCGGCAATTGCTAAAAAGATGTCTAAGTCAAACCCAGATTCTGCTATATTTATGACTGATACAGAAGAAGAGATAAAAAGAAAGTTTAAGAAAGCTTTTTGTCCTGAAGGTGAGGTTGTTGATAACCCTGTTTTAGAGTATTGTAAGTATATTGTTTTTGAGCTAATAAAAGAGCCATTTACAATCAAACGTCCAGAAAAGTTTGGAGGCGATGTTTCTTTTACTAGCTACAACGATCTAGAAGAAGCTTTTACAAAAAAAGAAGTACATCCAATGGACCTAAAAGAAGCAACAGCAAAATATATTAATCAACTTCTTGAGCCTGTAAGAAAGCATTTTCAAGAAGACGAGCACGCAAAAGTTTTGTTAAAGACTGTAGAAAGTTATGTTGTTACAAGATAGATTTCTTGTAACAAACTTTTTTTAAATAAGAATTTATTGTTATAAAGACTTTATTCTAGAAAAGTAACATCTTTATTTATGATATTGTCTATATTTTTTTATTATATATTCACTTCTATTTATATATGTTTTGAAGCTGTATTATTTGTAGGACAAATAAAATAAGATTTATATGTTAGAAATAAAAGACTTCCCTAAACTAGAATCTCCTTTTGTAAGAGAAAACACAAATGACAACTATGTTGTAACTCCAAACATAAATGACGACTATCGTTGGATATTTGATAAAACAAAAGTCTTGGCTTCAGAAAAGCTAGACGGTACAAATGTTTCTGTTGTTGTTAAAGATCACAAGATAGTAGATGTCTATAACCGCAAAAATAAAATAGAAATTTTATCTAATAAGATGTATTTTAGGTTTATTGATGGTATCAACTATTCTTTATATAAAGAATATTTTAGAACAAATAAAACAGGACAGTTTTTTGGAGAACTTGTTGGTCCAAACATAAACAATAACGCTTATAAGGAAGAAAGTTTTTTTGTAGATTCCTTTTTCTTATTTAAAAGAAAAGTGTGAATATAAGTTTTGGATAAAATTTTTAGAAACAGACATAGAAGATAAAAACCTAAGTGATAAAGAAATATTTGACAAAGTAAGTGATATTTTTAAAGATCTTTGGAGTCTTTACTATAGAAGAAAAAAAGGAGATAAGATATTTGCAGAAGGAATTGTTTTTTATAACAAAGAAACAAACCAGATGTGTAAGCTAAGAAGAGAGATGTTTTCTTGGTTTGAGGGAGAGTTTCATAATTTTTATAAGATAAAAGCAAGTGTTGAGTGATCTTTAAAGAACAAGATGCTTTTCATAAATAGTTATTACGCAAACCCGTCACTCTAATGACCGGTTTATCCTATAAACCGGACGTTCTGTTGACCGGTTTGATGTGTTTGTAAATTTGTTTATACTATTATTATTAATATAATTTTTTATAACGAAGTTATAAATTCAATTATAAACTTAAAAATATGCGTTAAATAGACTAAAAATAAATACAAAATACTATTAAAAATAAAATAGTTGTGTAACCAATTAAATAGAATACAAACGAATACGTTTTTAAATATTTTGTAATATATATTATTTATGAAAAGTAATTTTAAAAAAATAAAAGCGGTTGTTGATTCATCTTTTTGGATTAACATAAATAGAATTGACTTAGTAGACGCTTTATATAATTATTTTGAATTAATATTTACTAAAAAAGTAGAAGATGAATTACTAATAAATAAAAAAATGTTTTATATACCAAAAGATATATTAAAATATAATGAATTAAAAAATCAAAACCAAATATCTATTCAAAACCCTAAGAAAATAGATTGCGACCTTTGGAATAAACTTAGTAAAACATCTGGCGAAATGCAAAGTATTGCATTAGCAAAAGAAATAAATGCCGTTGTTTTAATAGATAATGGTGCTGCTATCGAATATTGTAAAAAAAACAAAATAAAATTAGTTAATAGTATTAATTTTATAATTTATAATTATTATTTAGATAAAATCAGTTATAATAAAGCAAAACAAAATATAAACACACTATCCCCGTTTATTAAAAAGACTTATATAAAAAAAGAAATAATATTGTTAAATAAAATAAAAGGTGTAAAGAATGTTAAAAGTAAATAAAAAAGTAAATACTTTAAGATTAAGCGACAGTTCAACAAAAAGCATATACCTTATTGCAAAAGAAGAAAATTTAACTAAATCTGAAACAATAAGAATGTTGTTAGAAAAAAGTATAAGAGAATATAGGATCAAAAAAGCATTAGATCTTTATAAAAACAAAGAAATTGATTTTTCAACAGCTACAGAAATATCTGAGTTATCAGTAAGAGAATTTTTAGAAGAACTTAAAAAATCAGGTGTTGGTCTAAATATATCTGAAGATATGTCAGAATATGGTTTAAAAAATATTCTAGATTTGTTTCCTAAAGGTAATAAAAAAGATAGAGCTATTAAAGATTTATTAAAGTAGAGAAGATAATATGTTTAAAAAACATATTAAATTTATACTTTCTTAATCTTATACACTAGAAAATAAACAACAGCCGTGATTATACTAAAAACTATTGCAAAAACAATCCATAGTATTCTTACACCTGATGATATTTGTTTATTGTTTGTTATTACATCATAAATAACCCATATTGCAGCAGCTAACGAAATAATTCCTACAATTGATATTCCAAAATTCATATTATACCCTCCTAGTACAGTAGATAAGTAGATAGACTCATCTAATCTTTTAATCTGTAATTGTATTTAGTTTTAAGTATATCTATTTTTTAAATTTATTTACTAGTACAACTATCTGAACAATCACAAATATACCTATAACAATCCACCAAAACATATTGATTAGATCTATATTCTTACACGTATCTAACATATTTACTAAAGGCATACTACAATTTGCTAACTTTTGAGTAAATGAAGTGTAAGTGCTTTCTAAGATACCAACATCAAAGCTAATTATCTTTACATATCTTAGCGCAAAGACGATTGCTGCTATAAAGATCCAAACAAAGTTAAAGATGTTTATTTTATTTTTATTCATATTTTATTTCTCCTGGTTATATGTTTAAAAGATTTTTTACAACACTATAGGCTGTGTACTCTTTTAAAAAAACTAAACTATTCCAAAAAACTTTAAAACTAAAATTATTCCTAAACCAGCAAGTCCAAAAATTCCAGATACAATTATAGTTAACCAAAAAGGTAATCTTATTCCAATAATTGTACATAAAACAAAACCAGCTAGTCCGATAATACTATTTAGTAAAAAGTTTTTAAAAAATATTAAAAATAAAATTGTTGCAACAATTAGGACAACACCAATAGTTAAAACAATTGGGTTGTTTATAAAACTATTTATCCCTGCGTCTACACTTTGACTAGTAACATTTAAGTCAATCATATTCTTATCTCCTATATTTGTTAAAAATAATTTTAGATTTTTTAGATATAGTGTTTAATATCTAGTCTTTTATGTTTGATCTTTTATATCTAGTAATATTTTAAACAATATATATAATATATGTTACAAACGGTGTTTAAATAAAATTGTTGGACAAGAAATAAAAAAAGGAATAACAAACAGTGATCATCAAATATTGTTAAATTCGATAAAACAAAAAATTGATTTATTAAAAGCTAATCCACAATATGGTATAAATATTTCTAAAAATAAAATTCCAAAAAAATATATCTTTGATTACGATGTAAATAATCTTTGGAAAATAAACTTGTCAAATGCTTGGTGAATGATTTATACTATAAAAGGAGACAAAGTAGAAATAGTTTGTATTATTTTAGATTTATTGAACCATAAAAAGTATTCTAAAAAATTTGGTTATAAAAAAAGTTAGGTTTTTTTAAAGTAAATTTTTTTGATTTTTTAAAAGAAGCTTTTAGTGTGTTCAAAAAGTAAAGTTTTAAATTTATTATATATCTATATTGTTTGTGAAATGTATGTATAGATATAATATTATTATTGAAAAAGATGTTGATGGTTGGTATATCTCTGAAGTATTAGAACTACCAGGCTGTTACTCACAAGCAAAAACAATAGACGAACTAATTAAAAGAACAAAAAAAGCAATTAAATGTCATACCTTAGAAAATAAAATAAAATAAAAACACAATTTCTTATAATAAAAACCGAATAGTATTTAAATTGTTTTGTTCTAAATATTGTATGTAAACCATTTGGTTTACAGGAGATGTAATTATGCCATCTGTACAATTAAGAATGCCTGAACAAATGATTAAATATTTAGATAAAGAAATTACCTTAGGAAAATTTAATAACAGAAGTGAAGCAATAAAACTTATAGTATATGAATATGTACAAAAGGAAAAAACAAAAAAATTTATAGAAGAAATTGATAAAAGAAGTAAAGATGCCAACAAAAAAGAAAACTTAATTGCTTTGAAGGATTTATAAGTATGATTAATTATAAGGTATATATTTATTTTAAAGCAAAAAAAGAGTATGATAAATTAGACAATACAATAAAAGAAAAGATAAAACAAAGAATGTATGATTTAGAAAAAGATCCTTATATAGGTACTCATTTAAAAAAAGTACAATATTGGAAATTAAGAGTAGAGGATTATAGACTTGTTTATCAAATAAAAAATACAGACGTAATTATTTTACTTATTGGTCATAGAAAAAACATTTATGATAAGTTTTATAGGCTGTATAAATAAAAGATTGTTTTTTGTAAAATAGTTTAAACGTTTATTTTTTTAATAATTATTTAATATTATTTAAAATATATTCTTTCTTTATATTGTTAGTATATCCTTTTTCTTTTAAAAAATTAAAACATTTAGTTATTTCTTTTTTTATCTTTACTTTGCTATTCAACTTTCTTTTTTTAATATATGCATTTATATCTGAAAGAATCCAAGTATATGCTTGAAAAATCATATAATTGTTAACTCTTGTTTCAATATTATTATCTTTAGTTATTTTTATATATTCTTTATAGAAAGTATTTTTATATTTATAAAAAACAGAGTTAAAGCATAATTTAGAAATATCGTTAGCAGGATCTCCTATTTCTGAAAACTCCCAATCAATTAATTTTATTTTATTTTTTTTACAGATTATGTTTGGTTGGTGTAAATCTAAGTGAATATAACTTAACTTTGAGTTAGTTGTTATATCTACTTTTATAATGTTTTTATATATTTGAAAAATGTTTGGGATATTTAATTTTTTAACACTTTTTTTTGTTCTTTTTAGCATTAATTTATTAATTGTTTTATGATTTTTTTTATCAGTAAATAGCAAATCATACAACCTTATTCTTTGTGTATGTAGTTTTGCTATGGTTTTTGCTAGTTCTTTAATTGTTTTTTGATTAAATTTAATTGTATTTCCTATAACATATTCAATTATTATATAAGCTTCTTTTATAAACTTTCCAGATTTTTTATAAAAATAGACTTTTGGCACATGTTCTGGAATAAATTTATTAAATCTTGAGAGTGTATTATATTCTTTTTTCACATATTTTGCTTTATTATATTCTTTAATTCTTAAGATATAATGTTTATTTAATATATTAAAATAAAAATTATAATTTTGTTTGCCTTTATTTATTTTTTTAATAGATTTTATTTTTTTGTTTGGAAATATTGTTTTAATCTCCTTTTTAATTAAATTTGTTGAATACGTATCAGACATAATTTAACAAGTGTTTATAATATTTTTATATTTATTTTATTTAGGTAAAAATGTTATTTTATAATATACTATGTTAAGTGTGTTTTTTTTAAACCTAATAACTAATAATAATTTAAATCAATTTACAAATATATTTTAGGTGCATACTATTTAAAAAGTATATATAAAAAATTAGGTGTGTAATTAATAGGCTTTAAGCCTCTAGTGGGATTTGAACC
>NPIE01009480.1_pt1 | contig 50893 bp, 41 predicted proteins | sample 8637661 | NCBI WGS metagenome assembly NPIE01 (sample SAMN07420842, study PRJNA396082) | bioreactor metagenome | isolation source: sample BA12 brine-fed electro-methanogenic bioreactor BA | place: Japan: Kochi | collected 2016-12-09 | reverse complement strand
AGATAAATCAATGGCTTCAGCCGGATACCTTCCAGGATTACTGCCCGAATGGCCTCCAGGTTGAAGGTAACGAGCAGGTTATGACCCTTGTGACCGGTGTAACGGCCAGCCAGGCACTGATCGACGCAGCAGTCGAACAGAACGCAGACATGATCCTTGTCCACCACGGCTACTTCTGGAAAGGTGAAGACCAGACTATTCGTGGCATGAAGAAAAACCGGATCAAGCAGTTGCTGGACAACGACATCAACCTCGTCGCCTACCATCTGCCACTGGACGATCATCCAGAGTATGGCAACAACCGGCAACTGGCGGAAGTGCTCGGAATCCAGAATCCGAGGCCGCTCGGTGGCCTGGTCTGGCAGGGTGAGTTGCCGGAGCCCTTGTCAGTGGAAAAGTTTGAGTTAGAGATGGCTCGGGCTCTGCACAGGCAGCCGTTGCACGTTGGTGCCGGGGCAGACAAAATCAAAACCGTCGCCTGGTGTACGGGCGCCGCTCAGGGCTTTATCAACGTTGCTTTGGAGGCGGGCGTAGACGCCTACATCAGTGGTGAAATCTCGGAGCCGACAACTCATACCGCCCGGGAATGCGGCATTCATTACTTTGCGGCGGGCCATCACGCGACAGAGCGTTATGGAGTGCAGGCGTTAGGGGCGGCGATTGCTGAGGCGTTTGGTGTTACACACCGTTTCATCGATTGTGATAATCCGGTATGAAGATCGTTGTCAGGCTGCGCGTGGCGCAGCCTCTGATTCCGAATCAAGCCGGGCGCTTCTCGCCCTTGTCCAGGCCGTAGTCCTCGGCAAGCGTGCCTTTGGCCTCAGGGTCGGCCTTGGGTGCATAATCCCTGGGGGGTTCTGAAGGCTCGCCATCACTGCCATGCTCCAGTCTGCCCTTGGATTTCTGATCCAGCTCTTCCATCCAGTCTTCGTCATTGCACAGACGGTTGGCGCCGCGGGCCATATGCTGGTTCACATCCCGGTAGGCGTCGTTGAACCGGCGCAACAGGTGCGCGGATTCCATAAAGTGCTCGTTCACCTGGGCCTGATAGCGCGTAAACTCGCTGCGCAGCTCTTCAATCTGCTGCTCCGCCCGGCGCTGCCGCAACGTTGCTCCCTGGCCGGAACGGCCAACCAGAATCCCGATGACAATGCCAACTACCAACGCGGCAACTGCCGCCAGAATCAGGTTTGTCATATGAAAATCGTCCTTATATTGCCTGGAAGTGAGCCAATCCCCGTAAACGGAGTATAACGCCCTAAACCGATTGAGCCCATGCTGAAACACTGAGCCAATCGTCGTATTGCCCCGAGAGCCGCCCGGCGTGGCGAAAAAACGCGAAATAGGCGACAATACCGCGCCGATTTTTCACTCGACTCAACTATTCAGGAAGCCTGATGACTGCAGCTACGTCCTCCGATACCGTTGCGAACCTGACCCCTTGGGAGCGTTACCAAAAGGATCTTGAACGCCCGGATTTTCACAAGGACCCCGCCCAGGTAGATGCAGTTCAACGCTTGCAGGCACTGTACGATAAATTGGTGGCTGCTGAAAACGAGCGCAACAAAGGGTTGGCCAAACTGCGCCGCAAACTCAAGAAGGGCCGGGAAGAGCCGGTTAAAGGCCTGTATTTCTGGGGAGGCGTTGGCCGGGGTAAAACCTATCTGATGGACACCTTTTTTGAGTCGCTGCCATTCGAGCGCAAGATGCGGGTGCACTTCCACCGTTTTATGCAGCGCGTTCACAACGAATTGAAAGCTTTGAAAGGGGAGAAAAACCCCCTTGAGATGGTGGCTAAAAAGTTTGCGGACGAGACCCGTGTCATCTGTTTCGACGAGTTCTTTGTTTCCGACATTGGCGATGCCATGATCCTTGCCACGCTGATGGATGGGCTTTTTGGTCGTGGTGTTACCTTGGTGTGTACGTCCAATATCGTCCCCGATGGCCTCTATAAAGATGGCCTCCAGCGCGCGCGGTTCCTGCCAGCCATCGAGCTGGTAAAGAAGTACACCGATGTGGTGAATGTGGATGGCGGCGTGGACTATCGCCTGCGTACCCTGGAGCAGGCAGAGCTTTATCACTGTCCGCTGGATGATGAGGCGGATATCAGCTTGCGGAACAGTTTCGACGCCCTGGCCGTCGAAGCGGCGAAGCACAGTAAAACCATGGAAATCAACGGTCGCAAGATTCCGGCCCAGGCCCACGCAGACGATGTGGTCTGGTTTGACTTCAAAGACGTGTGTGACGGCCCCCGAAGCCAGAACGATTACATCGAAATGGCGCGCCAGTTCCACGCCATTATCGTCAGCAATGTACCGGTGCTTGGTGGCGACAAGGACGACCAGGCGCGCCGTTTTATCAACATGATCGATGAGTTCTACGACCGCAACGTCAAGGTCATTATCTCCGCTGCAGCGCCCATCACCGAGCTCTATTCGGGCGGGCGCCTGAGCTTTGAATTCGAGCGCACGGAATCCCGGTTGCTGGAGATGCAATCCCAAGAGTATCTCGAAGCGCCCCACAAACCATAACCAGAATGATAAAGAACCAACAGAGAGGTCACAGCATGAGTCAGGACAACGTTGTCATCGTGAGCGGTGTTCGCACCCCCATGGGTGGTTTTATGGGTAGTCTTGCCCCGGTTTCCGCGCCGGAACTGGGCGCAATCGCCATCGCTGAGGCGGTGAAGCGCGCCGGCCTGCAGTCTGCCGATATTCAGGAAGTCATTATGGGTAACGTGCTGCCGGCTGGCCTGAAACAGGGGCCCGCTCGGCAGGCCATGCGCAAGGCGGGACTGCCAGACAGTACTGGCGCCACCACCATTAACAAACTTTGTGGCTCCGGCATGAAAGCCACCATGTTTGCCCATGACCTGATCAAAGCCGGCTCAAACGACATTATGGTAGCCGGTGGTATGGAGAGTATGTCCAACGCGCCTCACATTTTGCTGGGCGCCCGCCAGGGCTACCGCATGGGGCCTGGGCAGGCGCCCCAGGACCATATGTTCCTGGATGGCCTCGAAGACGCCGAGACTGGCCGTTTGATGGGATCTTTCGCCCAGGAAATGGCGGACAAGAAAGGCTATACCCGGGAAGAAATGGACGACTACGCGATTTCCTCCCTGAATCGTGCCAAGAAAGCGATTGAAGAAGGCCTGCTCAAAGAAGAGATCATCCCCGTTACCGTCAAGACCCGTAAGGGCGAGGTGGTGGTAGAGGATGATGAGCAGCCCCACAACGCCAACATTGAGAAGATTCCGACACTGCGCCCGGCGTTTGCCAAAGACGGTACCGTGACTGCGGCAAACGCGTCTTCCATTTCTGACGGCTCCTCAGCACTGGTGCTGATGCGTGAATCCGAAGCCGAAAAACGTGGCCTCAAGCCCCTGGCGCGGATCGTTGCCCATAGCACTCAGTCCCAGCATCCCAGTGAGTTCACCTGTGCGCCAGTGGGCGCGATCCAGACGCTTTTCCAGAAAACCGGCTGGACCAAGGACGATGTTGACCTTTACGAGATCAACGAAGCCTTCGCCATGGTGGCCATGATGCCTATCAAAGAGCTGGGCCTGGATCCGGACAAGGTGAATATTCACGGTGGCGCCTGTGCCCAGGGGCATCCGGTTGGGTCTACCGGTTCCCGTCTTCTGGTTACCCTGATGCATGCCCTCAAGCGCTATGGCAAAAAGAAGGGTGTTGCCGCGCTCTGCATCGGTGGTGGTGAAGCCACCGCAATGGCGATCGAAATGCTGTAAGACGACAGGTGGTTGCACTCCTGAATCTTGTCTATAGTGAGGGAGTGCGAGCCCCGGCTGAACAGAGAGTGACAGCAAAATCATACTTTTGACTGATCAAAGCCCCCGAAAGGCTTAGCTATAGTGCAATCATCACGGCACTGTGTGTACAGCCGTCAGGACACCTAACACCAGAACAATCGAGCAGCGACTCAGAACAACAACGGAGTAGCCTTCCAATGACAAGAAAAACTCAACCGTGGCAGCGTTGGACCAAGTTACCACTTGCCGTAGCCATAGCCGCCGGCGTGTCCGGCCAGGCAGCAGCATACTCGTTCTACATGGGTGATGTTGAGGCTCAGTTCAATACCACGTTATCTGCCGGTGCTTCCTGGCGAGTAGAAGAAGCTGACAAGCGTCTTCTGGCTCCGCATGATGGGCGGGGTACTGCTTCCACCAACAACTATGACGACGGTAACCGCAATTTTGACAAAGGCGATACCATCTCCAAGATCGTCAAGGGTAACAGTGAGCTGTTTCTGGATTATGCAGTCGACAGTCAGTATCTGACCCGCGTAGGTGGTTTTGTTCGTGGCCGCTATTGGTATGACTTCGAACTCAAAGACGAGAATCGCCGTTACGTAGAGCTCAACGAGAAAGCAAAGGATAATGCCTCAGGCGGCGAAATCCTCGATGCCTACGTGTTTTCTGACTGGTACTTCGGCAACATCCCTGTGAGCCTGCGCTATGGTAAGCAGGTAGTGAGCTGGGGTGAGAGTACTTTTATCCAGGGTGGTATCAACACCATCAACCCGGTAGACGTTCAGGCGTTCCGTGCTCCAGGCTCCGAATTGAAGGATGCGTTGCTGCCGGTTGAGATGTTCTACATGTCTGCCGGTGTCACTGAAAACGTCTCCGTTGAAGCCTTCGTTCAGGCCAAATGGGAGCCGGTGCGCCCGGACGATTGCGGAACCTTCTTCTCTACCATTGATTTTGTCGCCGATGGCTGCGGCCCTATCTGGCCGTCAGGTGCAGTGAGCGAAGCACAAAGCCAGCTGCTTGATGCAACAGATGCATTGGGCCTTGGCGGCTACGCCATTAATCGCCTTGCCGATGTAGAGGCAGACTCCAAGGACCAGTTCGGTGTGGCTGTTCGTTGGTATGTACCTGAACTGAATGATTCTGAGTTGGGCTTCTATTACATCAAGTACAACAGCCGCCTGCCGTACGTAAGCGGTGTGCTGAACGACGGTCCTGGGCCCCAGGCGGGTGGGTTCCCTGAGTACTTTATGGAGTACCCGGAGAACATTGACCTCTACGGTATCAGTATCAACACAACCACGCCCGGCGGCTGGTCACTGGGTGCCGAGTACAGTTTCCGTGAGGATGTGCCCCTTCAGTGGAACGCCTTTGAGCTGATCTATGCTGGTCTGCAGCTGCCGGGGCCCGATGGCCCAGTGAGTCTTCTGCAGCGTCAGCGTCAGGAAGAGCTGGGCACAACCGATATTAATGGTCTGAGGGCGTCCGGTAACGATCGCTTTAACGTATCCCAGTTCCAGTTCACTCTGATCAAGTTCTTCGATCAGGTGATGGGCGCCAGCCGCCTGTCCCTGATCAATGAAGTAGGCATGACCTGGGTCCACGATCTGCCCGGTTATGACGAGGCACGTTATGGCCGCTCCGGCACCTTCGGCGTTGGTCCAGTGCCGACCTCTCAGGGTGATGCCTGTTCTCAGCCAGTTATAGGTGGCGCGCCGCTTAACCTGAATACTGACTACTGTGAAAACGACGGCTTCACCACTGATTTCTCCTGGGGTTACCGTACCCGTCTGGTATGGGACTACCCGAACGTGTTTGCAGGTGTAAACCTGTCGCCGCAGCTGGCCTGGAGCCACGACGTAGAAGGTTATTCCCCGCAGCCGGGTGGTGCCTTCAACGAAGGAAGCAAGGCGCTTGGTCTGTCCGTTCAGGCGGTTTATCAGAACAAGATCACAGGCAACATCGGCTACACAAACTTTTTCGGTGGCAAACCGTATAACGAGTTGACCGACCGTGATTTCGTGAGTGCGAGTGTTTCCTACTCATTCTGAACCGGACCGAATTCGTTCAACGAGGTAATTTAGATGAAATTAAACAAGAAACTACTGGCCACAGGTGTACTGGCTGCAAGTCTCTTTACCGGTCAGGCCTGGGGCGCGGTTTCTGCAGAAGAAGCGGCCAAGCTGGGCGATACTCTGACCCCGATGGGTGCAGAGAAGTCTGGTAATGGCGGTGCCATCCCGGCATGGACCGGCGGGTTAACAACTCCGCCGGCGGGCTACAAGGGCGACGGTATCTATGTAAATCCGTTCCCGAATGAGCAGCCCGAGTTTGTCATTGATCAGAGCAATGTTGATCAATATGCCGACAAGCTGTCTCCGGGCCAGGTGGCGATGATTCGCCAGTACGCCGATTACAAGATTCCGGTCTATCCGACCCATCGTACGGCGGCTTACCCGAAAGAAGTGATGGATGAGACCGTTGAGAACGCCACCAAGGTGGAGTTGATTCAGGACGGTAACGGGCTGGGCAATTACGAGAGTGCAACGCCGTTCCCGATTCCCCAGAACGGCCTCGAAGCTATCTGGAACCACATTACCCGGTATCGCGGTGGTTCGGTGCAGCGGAACGTTGGCCAGGTCACTCCTACAGCTGGTGGCGACTACTCAGTGGTCAAGTTCCAGGACGAACTGACATGGCGTACTTACCTGAACGATTATCAGCCAGGTGAAGACGACAACGTTCTGTTCTACTTCAAGCAGGCTATTACTGCGCCAGCGCGTCTGGCGGGTAACGTACTGCTGGTACATGAAACGATTGATCAGGTGAAAGAACCGCGCCGGGCGTGGATCTACAACGCCGGTCAGCGTCGGGTTCGTCGTGCTCCGCAGGTTGCCTACGATGGTCCGGGTACTGCGGCTGATGGCATGCGTACCTCTGACAACTTCGACATGTACAACGGCGCTCCCGATCGCTACAACTGGGAACTGCTGGGCAAGAAGGAAATGTACATTCCGTACAACTCCTACAAGCTGGTGGATCGCGGCCTGAGCTACGACGAAATCATCAAAGCCGGACACATCAATCAGGATCTGACCCGTTACGAGCTGCACCGTGTGTGGCACGTGCGTGCAACCCTGAAGGACGGTGAGCGGCATGTATACGCCCAGCGTGACTTCTACATTGATGAGGACTCCTGGCAGGCAGCGGTTATCGATCACTACGATGGCCGTGGCGAGCTCTGGCGTGTCGCTGAAGCCCACGGAATGCAGTTCTACGATCAGAACGTGCCCTGGTACGCGATCGAAGTACTGTACGATCTGCTCTCCGGCCGTTACCTGGCTCTTGGCCTGACGAACGAAGAGAACCAGCCGTACACCTTCGGTGTCGAGCGTCAGTCACGGGATTACACGCCGGCGGCTCTGCGTCGCGCTGGAACCCGTTAATAACAGCGTTTCACCGCTGTCAGGAAAAGCGAGCCTCTATGGCTCGCTTTTTTTTGCCTTTCATAAGTGTCTCCGCGTTAAAAAATCGCCTCTAACCTCTTTTTTCCCCGTCAATTTTTTGCAGCAAGCACCTGCTTTGGTTTAACCTCTCCCTCAAGACTCATACTAAAGGCGTACCCCATGCAGGACGCCATGCCGTTTTCGGCCTAAGCAAGACTCTTATTTTCCGGTTTGGGCGTTCGTCCGGCCGGTTTCAAACGGGGCAGTGCGTGAAATCCTTTAAAGAAGGCTGTGCAGCCAACGACGAGTTCCAGACCGCGAACTCCAGTCTACAGAGCGGTGAGCTGGTGCGGGATCTTATGGAGCACCGGCTGAGGGTGCCATCTGTACCAGACGATGCCCTGGCGAGGCCGAATCTGGATCGAATGATATGCCAGGCCTTGCAAGCAGGTAGACTGCTACAGCTAGAAGCACCCGGAGGTTACGGCAAGACTCACGCCCTGGTCAGTGCGCTGGCCAGTGCACCGGACGTGAATGTTCGCTGGATATCCCTGAACGCCGGGGACAACGCTCCCTCCCGTTTTCTTTCCATACTTGCGATGGCATTGGGATTGGCAGAGGTACTGCCGCCGAATGGTGGAACCTTTGAAGACCATTTGACGATGCTTCTGGTCAATCGGGATCGGCAGGCCCGCGAGGTCAGAGAAGTGCTGGTTCTGGATAATGTCCATCATCTTACCAACCCGGCAGTCAGCGGCTTATTGCACCAGTTGGTTACCCACCTGCCTTCGGGTCTTTCAGTTGCTATGGCTTCTCGGCTTCCGGTGCCCTTTGAGAGTCACACACTGGAATTGAATGGCAACTACACCAGGCTGGGCCCCGATATTCTGGAGTTTTCACGGTCTGAAACCTTTGAGTTTTTTGCGAAAGCGCGCTCCGACAGCCTGATTACCAGCGTCGCGATTGATCATTTATTCGGGCTGACTGAAGGTTGGCCAACGCCACTGGCACTGTATCGGCGGGAGCTGAAACAGGGCGGGGAGCGTCGGGCCCTGCACGAAACCCCTTCGGTAGAGCGTTTCCTGAAAGACTGTATTGCGGCCCAGCTGGGGTCCGCTCAGTTGAAATCACTGCGGGCGATTGCCGAGCTGGACAGCTGTTCGGATGAGTTGTTTTTCGCTATCGAGCCCTCCGTGTCAGAGTCGGGGATGCCACCGTCTGAGGCTGCTGATCGTGGTCTGCCCCTGAAGCCGGTCCCTGGCCGGGGCCGGTGGTATCGCCTGAACCCATTGCTACAGGCCTGGCTGCAAACCCCGGTGATGGGGGGCTACATCACCCGAATGCTGATGGCCAGCCGATGGTTCGAGCAGCGCCAGCAATTCCCGGAAGCATTAAAGTATGCGGTCCTGGCCGGTGATAGCGATGAGGTCGTGCGCATTGCCTCCGAGAGTACCGAGGCGCTGTTACTGGGCCAGGATACTGCCTCTTTGTTGAGCTTGAGAAAAAACCTGCCTGCAGAATTGCTGGAGCGAAGCGCCCGGCTGCGTATTGTTTACGGCTGGGTACATGCCATTGGTGGTCAGTTCCAGCAGGCAAAGCAGCTTCTTGAAGGCTTCAATGACCGGGACCGGAACGAGCACGAGGGCCGCATCTACGCTTTGAAGGCGTTTATATTGCGCGGTGAGGGCTTTGTGCAGCCCGCGTTGGCCATGGCAGACAAGGCGCTGGCGATGGGTAGTATGTCGACCCAGGCGCAGCTGGTGACTCAAATTGTTCGTTCGAGCGCGCTTTGTGCGGCCGGGTCTTTTCAGGAGGCTCGGGATGCCAATCGTGTTGCTTCCAAGCTGGCCCGCGAAGCTGGCGATTCGGGGTCCGAGGCCCTGGCGGTGTACGCCCACGCCCGCATTGAACTGGGTAAGGGGGCACTGCGCCACGCGGAGCAACTTTTGCGAACCGGGCTGGATACGGCCATGCAGGAGCTCAGCCGGCCGGCACGAATCGGGGAAACCCGCCTGCAACTGAATCTGGTCCTGGTACTCTGGCATCAGGGCCGTCTGACGGAAGCCGATCGACTGCTGGTCAACTGTGCCCGTCATGCCGAACAGACCCGTGATCTTGGGTTGCTGCTCGCCATGGCGTTGAGGGTGCTGATGTGTCGCGCCCAGGGCCGGATGGATGATGCCTTCGTCTGGGTGGGCCGGGCAGAGCGCACCATGCATACCTGGCAGGTGGATGAGAGTCTGTACGTACCGGTTCTGGAAGCGTTGAAGGCCAGCTGTTGGCTGGCTCAAGGCCAACACGACAGTGCGACGCAGGCGATCGCCAAACTGGAACCTTACCGTAAAGGTGGATGTGTTCCAGAGCTTTTCCCGATGATGCCAGGCCTGCTGGATTGCTTGCAGGTGCGGGCTGATATGGCCAATGGCGACCTGGTGAGAGCCCGGGAACATCTGGATGCTGTCTCAGAGAAATACGAGGGCGGCATGCCCTGGGGGCTGCAGCTGCATGCGGGTTTGCTGGATGCTGTTCTGCTGGAAGCCGAGAAAGGCCTTCCTGCCGCCCGGAAGAGGCTGGAGAGCGTCGTTGCCCAGGCGAGCCGGGAGCATTTTATAAGCCCCTTTGCAGAGCTTATGAAAGAGCTTGGCCCGTTGATGGACAAATGTTATCGCCATCTTGATAACGGGGACTTCACCGCAGCGCTTGGGCGGCTGTTTGGTTGTGAGCCCGTGGCACCGGCGGCAGACCCCCTGGCCGAGCCTATCAGTGATCGAGAGCAGGGCGTTCTGGAATTGATCGCCCAGGGGCTATCAAACCAGGAAATCGCCGACAAATTGCACATTTCGCTGCATACCGTGAAAACCCACGCCAGAAGGATAAACGCCAAGCTGGATGTTAAATCACGGACCCAGGCAATTGTCCGGGCCCGGGAGCTGGGGCTGCTGTAATACCGCAGCCCCGCAGGGATTATTCGTTAGCTGTTCTCGGCCAACAGTGTTTCAATTCGCTGGTCTTTCTCCGCCCAGATCTCACTTACCCATCGCTGGAAGTCGACCCTGACCTCCCGGTTGTTTTCGTAATCCATTCCAAGAAAACGCTCCGGCACTTCGCGGGTGCGAATATCGATCACGATCTTGCGCACCCGTCCGCACAGGTAGTCCCAGATGCCGGGTCGACCACCGGGATACACGATAGTGACATCCAGCATGGTATGAATCATCTCGCCCATGGCGCCAAACACAAAGGCCGTGCCGCCCGCTCTGGGTTTCAGCAGATGCTTGTAGGGTGAGTTCTGGCGCTGGTGTTTTTCCTGAGTGAAACGGGTGCCTTCCATAAAATTGAAAATGGTCACTGGTGTGTACCGGAATTTTTCACAGGCGGCCTTTGTCGCTTCAATGTCCTTGCCCTTCAGTTCCGGGCGTTTGGCGATCTGTTCCTTGGTATGTCTGTGCATAAACGGGAAATCCAGAGCCCACCAGGCCACCCCTAATAAAGGCACCCAGATCAGCTGCTTTTTCAGGAAGAACTTCAGCAGCGGGATTTTGCTGTTCAGTACATACTGAATAGCGGGGATGTCAGCCCAGCTCTGATGGTTGCAGGTGACAAAATACCAGTGCTCCTTGCTGAGTTCTTCCGCACCGCGGACATCCCATTCCACCCGGTGGAGCAGATTCATCAGGGTGTTGTTGAAGCCGATCCAGTACCAGGCAATGGCATTCAGCACGATAGTGCACGCCTTACGAAACGGAAGGACTGGAACAATGAGTTTGGCCAGTGCTACCAGCAACAGTAGCGGAAGGAACAACAGGGTGTTGATCAGTATCAACAGCACCGCAAGGATGCCTTTTAGCGGCGCGGGCAAGAAATCAAGCATCGGAGAATCTCGAATCTGTCAGGTTCAGGGATTAGCCTTCAAACGGGCTCAGTTGGCCACCGGATCCACCGGGCAGGAGCGTGGTGTCCGGAATGGCGGATGCCAGCCTTTCAAACTGCGCAGGGGTCCGGTCGCCCAGCAGGGTTCTGAACTCCTCGTCGTAGAACTCCAGATTGTTGTAACGGATCATGGCGCGAATCTCTTTTATATACTCTTCACCACGCTCGGAATAGCCAAGCAGGCCTTCTGCAAGCTCCCACCCAGACAGGGGTTTCTGGGCTTTGCGATCAGCGAGTCGAATATCCCGAACCGTTTGATAGGTGGGATGACGGTTCAGATTCTGAATGTAGGAGCGCACGGAGTAATAAGGTGAGGGGAATTTTGCCACTTCGTGATTGGCACCTTCGATTCGGCTCTGCGGCACCAGCCCGCAGCCACGGGAGAAACACCATTGACCAAAGAGATTGTTACCTTCGGTCGCAAACCGGGAGGTCCCCCAGGCGGATTCATTCGCTGCCTGAGCCAGGATCAGAGACGGAGGAATGACATCGAGGCGTTTCCGAAGCAGGTCGAACTGCTGGTCAGTTCCGGCCTCGGCCTCAATGCGCAGTCGATCCCCCTGGCTTGTTAGCCATGCGAGTTCATCTTTAGTCAGAGCATCCTTGCCTTCAAGCGTGGTGAGATATTCGCGCTCCAGAAGAATACGGGAATTGGCAAGCACTATCCTGGGATAGAGGTAAGAGAAGAACGCGACTTTCTTTTCAGTGGTGTCCTGATAGCTTGAGAAGTCCGGAAGACCCTCATTCGCCCAATTTGGAAGCGGTGGCAGAGAAGACAGCGTAACTTCGCCTTCGCCTTCTCCCGGCAGGGTGTTCTGACTTGCGGTTGGTGTGTAAATAGCACCCGCAACAGCAAACGCAAACAACGGCATCAACAGCATCAGCGCCCGGTTAACTGCAGTCATAAACCCCTCGTTACTATCGATATGGCTTGAATTATAACAGGTTATACGGGGCTGTCCGCGGTTCAGGTTTTAAGGCGCAGAGGATTCCTCAACAAGGGTTGCGAGCAATAGCCCGGTTTTCATTTCCGGGCCGGTATCGTCGCTGATAACCAGGAAGACCTGGTTGCCGGCCGCGGTATAGAAGCCGCGCATCTCGTATTCTCCGGCGCTGGTAATCGAAATGCCCCCTTCCAATGTTGTTGTGAAGCTGCCATTAAATTGCATCGTCAGTTCTTCAGGGGCCACCACCTCGTTGTCTTCGATAAGGTGGTTCACCATCATGGTTGTGCCCTCGAAGCTGGCAGAACTGTTCGCCAGGGTCAGCTGTGCATTGTTCACGTGGTAGAGCCGGTTTTCCTCCTGGGTCACGCCAACGATGGCGCCCTGTAGCCGATAGGTGCCTTCTGTCAGTGCTCCGTCTGTGAGCGTTTTTCCTGCCACCAGGAGGCCACTGCCCAACGTGCCATCATTGAGGTTAAAGGCCATCAGATCCTGATTTGGGGTTGCCGCCCCCAGGCCCATGTCGGGGATGCCAAAGTTGGGGTCTTTGAAGTTGGTTCGTTCGTCGATCTCGTTGCGGAACAACCCCAGCCGCCCCATATAAATATCACCCGAGCTCAGGCGGGAACGCCGGTTAATCAGATTCCAGGTGTCGTTGCTGGTATCGGGTGTGGCTACGCCACCGGAGGCGTCGCGGGCCAGGGTGAACTGATCCACATTGGCGGTGCCGTTGAGAGTCTGATCGTTCGCTGAGCCGAATGCCCATCGACCATGCCCGGTTTCGAATGTTGCAGGCGCCCCATCGGCGAAGCGGGTGGAGAGGTAAGCCACGTTATAGGCCTGTCCGGCCATATCGGAGATCTGGAATGCCTCCGCACGTTGGAGGTGTAGCTCGAATACGCTCAGGTAGTGGTTTTCGAGAGTGTTCCGGCGTTTGAGCTTGCCGTTATCATCTTCCAGCGCGATCGCTTTGCCGCCGGTGAAATAGTTGGTCAGTACCCGGTCTGGCCCGCTCTGGTCATTCACCGGTTCGGAAGTAAAGGCATCCAGATAGTACGGGTTTCTGGTCCAGCCATTGATCAGGCTGCTGTTTCGTTTGGTGATGGTTTGGTACAGGGCTCTTCCTGCCAGCAAGCGAGCCGGTGTTTCGGTGGTCAGTGTGGCAGCACCCGGGGCGCTGGAATGGCTGTTTCGTTCCCAGGTTTCGGTCCCGCGCTCGAAAAAGAGCTGCTCTGGAATGCCGGAATTATTCCGCTCGAAAAAACCGTGAATCTGCGTTTGGCGATCGTAAGGTATGTCCGTGGCCAGAGACGTGATGTTCAGGTTGAAGGCATCGAACGACGTGAGCGTCAGTGCGGGATACAAAAAGGCGCGGTTGTCCTCGGTCAGCCGCTCTACCTGAGCCATACGGACGCCCCACTGGCCGGCTCCTGCCACATTGGATTCGCGAAACGTCTGGCCCAATTCCAGGCCGAGAAACACGGAGTTGTAATCCGCCGCACTGGCGGAAATACGGTCTGAGGATGCCTGGCCGAGCAGTGCGTAGTCCGCCATATCTGCTACATAGCTGGCAAAATCAGCCCGGTCGGCCAGGGTAGAGGTCGCTTGGGTAACGTTAGCGTTCTCCGGAATATCAATCTCAAAATCGTGTACCTGATCGGCAAGAGTTCCCCATACATACTTGTTCAGGCACGACGCGTTATCCACGCAGGCCAACACGGTCTGAAAATCATTGGTGGAGTACCGGCGCCAGAGCACCTCGGTAACCAGGTAATGGGAAAAGGGGTTCACCTTTACATCCCGGTCGGCGTCTGCTGCCAGAGCGGTCATCGTGGCGGTGCCATAACGGGCCTCAATGATCACATCCGGACCAACGGGAACGCCATTATCAAAGGTCAGAATAAAGTGGCCGTCCGTCCCTTTTTCAGTGGAGTAACGAACATCATCAAAGGTTTGTGCGCTGGTGTTGGTGCGGTAAACCCGAACCTGATCGGGAATCACAATACGAAGGTTACGCCGTGTTTGCTCGCCCTCAGGTGCCAGATTAACGGGTAATTCCATGGTAACCCGTACCTGATTTGGCTTCAGGCCCCGGGCGTTGCTGGAATCCCCGGTACTGCCGGAACTAAAATCATCCAATGCGTTCTGAGTGTTGCCAAACCGGTTGGGGATGTCTTTGGCGCCGTCAATCGCACTATCTCCGCCCCCACAGGCGGAAAGCAACAAGGAAGTAGCCAATATGGAAGGGATTGTCAGTCTCATGAAAGCGCAGTCCGGTTTGCAAATGTCCGGACAGACTAGCAGTAATCAGGAGGGCAGGGCGTGAATGGCTGCACGAATCAGTCACCCGGCAAGGCGCCGGGTAACCGAGGCGAAGGGGTCAGAAGAAGATCTTGATACCGGCCAACACGCCCTCATCCAGATTCACATCTGGAGAACCGGCAAAATCCAGTTCTGTGTTCAGGTAACGGTAACCGGCAAACACTTCCGCATTACGGATGACACGGTAGCTGCCCCGAAGTTCTACGCTGGTCATGTCGTCGGAATCGCCGAACGACAGAATACTTGGAGCGTAGTGCAGGCTGCCGCCAAACGACAGACCGGGCACGGTCGGAATGTTCACCGTGGCGAAACCACCAAGGCCGATGGCACCGCCATCAACATCGTCGTCATCCCAGCCTACGCCACGCATGCCGATGCCGGCAGTTGTTGGCAGGTTACCAAGGGCAGTGCGGCCCTGGGCGTGGAAATCGGCATTGATAATGTGGCGACTACCTTCATGGTAGGTGTATCCAGCACCCATTTGCAGCTCTTCTTGGCTGCCGAAGAAGTTAACCTGACCTTTGACCGAATCGTTGGTCAGACTCAGATCCAGGTCACTGGCCAGAACCGGAGCGGCGGCTAGAGAAAGTGCCAGTGCTGAGACGCGGGTAATCTTCATGTGTACACCTTTTTTGCTGTCGTTATGAGAGCGTGGCCGGCGCAACTGCCGGTATATGCGATAGTTTCAACGTCAACGGATGTTAAACATCTGCCGGGTGGTTAACAACTTAAAAGCCCGTAAGTGGCTCGCAACCAACACGTTAGTGACGGGTAACTTCGCCGCCCTGGTCGAGATCATCGGGAGAGGCGTTTTCGGCGGGCACCCGATACTCCTCATTGGCCCAGGCACCCAGATCGATCAGTTTGCAGCGCTCAGAGCAGAAGGGGCGCCAGGGGTTGGCCTCGCTCCACTCCACGGATTTCTTACAGGTGGGACACTCTACATTCATGGCATGATTCCGGGCAGGTGACTTGCGGCTTCATCAGGATGTTGCAGAAGCCTGACAATATTGTTCCAGCACTGCCCGTAGCATTTCAAGGTTGACAGGTTTAGCCACAAAGGAATCCATGCCTGCTTCGCGGCAACGTTCCTCATCTTCTTCCATGGCGCTGGCTGTCAGTGCCACAACCGGTACCCGGCTGCGACCATGGTTGGTTTCCCAGGCCCGGAGCTGGCGTGTTGCTTCGTAGCCGTCCATCCGGGGCATAACGCAGTCCATGAAAACCACATCAAACTGGTGCCATTGCCACAAAGAGGATGCGGCCTGCCCGTCGTTTGCCGTCATGACTTCGCAGCCCAGTTTTTCCAGCAATCGCCGGGTAAGGGTGCGGTTTACGGGATTGTCTTCCACCAGCAGCACCCGCATCCGACCGCAAGGGATTTCCCGCTGGCGACTTCCGGCATCCGCCATGGTCTTCAGAGAAAAGCGGGTAAGAAACCGGCGTTCCTGTTGAGTGTCATGGGTAAACAGCTGGTTCAGGATCGGAATCAGGTAGGATTCCCGGAGAGACTTGCTCAAGAAGGCATCAGCACCGGCCTGGCGAAAATGCTCGGCGTCCCCTCGCTGGGGGTTGGAGGACAGGATCAGAAGCCTCATTTCGGTCCATTGCGGGTTGCTCCGTATCTGGCGGCACAGTAAATCCGCATCCATGTCGGGCACGAAGCCGTCCAGAATCGTAGCGTCGTAGGGTATGCCTGCATCAAAGGCTTGTCGCAGGGCGGTCAGTGCTTCCCCGGCTGACCGGACGGCATCAATATGAACATCGTAGCGGGATAGCATCTCCAGGGTAATCTTGCGTGACAGCTCGTAGGAATCAACGACCAGTACCCGTCGGCCCTGCACCTGCCTTGAATCCGGCCGCACCTTGGCGGAGCCGTCGGTTGCTTCCTGAAGTGACAGTTCCACCCAGAAGGTAGAGCCCTCGCCGGGCCGGCTCTCCAGATCCATCGAGCCGCCCATCAAATCGACCAGTTGACGGCAGATGGTGAGCCCAAGCCCCGCACCAGGTAACTGACGCTGGAAGCGCTGACCAAGTTGAACATAGGGCTCGTAGACCAGAGGTATGTCCTCCGGATTTATACCAACCCCGGTGTCCTCAACCGCCAACCGTAGGCGCACTTTGCCTTCTTTTCTGCCAAGAACCTCAATGCTGATAAGCACATGGCCGGAATCCGTGAATTTGATGGCATTTGATAACAGGTTCAGCAACACCTGTCGAATGCGTACCGGGTCTCCCGTCAGCGCCCAGGGCAGGTTTTCATCCACCCGTACTTCCAGGGCCAGACCTTTTTCCCGGGCCCTGGAGCCAAGCATATGAATCAGGTCGTTCAGGGTTTCGCGCAGGTCAAAAGGAATAGCCTCAAGCTCCAGCTTGCCGGCTTCCATGCTGGAGATATCCAGCAGGTCATTGATGATGGAGGACAGGCTTTCCGAGGCATTGAGCAGGGTATTCACATACTCCCGTTGCTCTTGGTCCAGAGGCGTGTCGGTCAGCAAATTGGCGTAACCGAGGACAGACTGAAGCGGAATACGCAGCTCGTGACTGACATTGGCCAGAAACTGATTCTTGGCGTGATTGGCCCGGATGGCTTCGTCCCGTTCACCCTGGGTCTGGATGGTGGTCTGCCTTAAGGAACGGGTGTCCTCAAGAATCTGCAACCGCATCTTGTTCAATGCCTGCTCCAGTTCGGAAAGCTCATCGGGCCGGGAAGGGTTGCGCCGGCGCAGTTTGAGAGGCTCAACAAGTGCATCCAGATTCAGCTTGGCCGCATAGTCCGCCATGGTCTCCAGGTGTCGGGACAGTGCTACCCGTACAATCAACAGCAATCCCAATGTGCCCAGCATCACCACAATGGACTGGAACAGGAGATTCAGCAGGGCGCGATCGAGGATATCCTGGTATACCTGTTCAATAGACGAAACAATGGTCAGTTCCCCCACTCGTTGCGGACGGTCAAAACTGGAACGGTTGAATTCGAGGGGGAATGTCTGGGTAATTACCCGGCCTTCAGGGTAGGAGCCGGTACTGAATTCTTCGCCGGTGGTTGTGATCACCCGTGCATAGCCAATAAAAGGCATGGAACGCATGTCGTCCAGGCTATTGGCTACTTCGCTGAAATTCATCACCCACAGGTTGGTGCTCATGCCGCCGGCGATAAGGTCAGCGGCGCGCTCCTGACTGCTCTGCAATTCCGATTTCTGGCGTTCGAATTCGCCAATCATCTGAACACCCGTTGCCACCAGTGACAATATCAGGCTGTACAGCAGCACCCACCCAAGCAACCGCAGTGCCAGTGGGCGCAAACCCAAACGCTTGAAGAACTGGTTTGAAGGCAAGGCACAAGTTCCCTGTGTCGACTACAAAATCACCAAGGTGCATCTTAACAGACGGATATCACTTCCACACGCATGATTGAATCTTCGTTCACAAATCGAAACCGAACGTTCTTGTCGAACAGGTTGGCTCCGTAGATTCGTTGTTCATCCCGTCCTCGGCGGAACGACGGGCGCGGGTCGTAACTGACGACGTCCTCAATCAGGGCTCGGAAATCCGGATAGTCGGCCTCTGGAAGCTGGCTTAGCTGGTCAGAGGCTTCCGGTGCAAAGATCACCTCCAATCTGTCGGTCGGCGCGCTGTCTGCCCAGCCCAGTGATGCCTCCGGGACAGAATCCGAGAATGGCAGGTAGGGCTTGATGTCGAGAATCGGTGTGCCTTCAATCAGGTCGTGATTACTGATCTTCAGGACCAGTTCGCCATTTTTGCGAGCGAGCCCTTCGTTTCTGACGACGGAAAGGCCGAGACTGTTCGGGCGAAAAGGCGATCGGCTGGCAAACACACCGATTTTCTTGTTACCCCCAAGCCTCGGGGGCCGAACCACCGGGCGCCATTCGGCGCGAACGGCTTCATGAAACTGGAAGGTAAGCCAGATATGGCTCGCTGACTCAAGGCCCCGGAAAGCGTCTTCACGATCAAAGGGACTTTGTATAACCAGTTCCGCGTGGGCATGGCGGGTAAGGCCGGGTTGCCGGGGAACGCCGAACTTGTCCTGAAAGCAGGAGCGAGTGATGGCAATCGGTGTGAGTGTCAGAGCTTCCTCGGCGGGCCGGCTTTTATGCAGTGGTCTGCTCATTTCTGATGTCATTCCCGGTCAATGGTGCCTGCAAAGTACATTTCGATTCGGAATACGATAGAGGCCTGATCGTCAAACCCCTCATCCCGCTGATACTCCAGAGCTGGTATCAACTCGGCAAAAAGCCAGTTACTGTACATCCGGTAGCGCCAGGTTACGTCTGCGAAATAGCTTGTGGTTCGCCAGGTTGGCTGGCTTTCGCCAAGAATGCCAACTCGAGGGGTAACTACCGAGCGGGTGTTCAGTCGTTTCTGGATACTGTGAACGTGGGCCGCTACAAACTTGCGGTCACTATGAACCCATTCCAGTTCGGACGAGTTGTAGTAGTGCCAGCCGTTGCCTAGTGAGCGATCCAGGCCGATCCAGCTGCGTGCCCCCCAACCTTCGGTGTGATAGTAGTACAGGCGTTGCTGCGTATTCAGCGTCCAGTCTCCGTCAAACTTCCAGCCCTTTCGAGCTTTCATACGCCAGAACAGTTCGGGTGGTAGTCGCAGCCGGCCACCAATGTCGGTGGAGAGATTGATGGAGTCTCCAACATCCGTCAGAAACCTCAGGGCGCCGGTTGTCTCTGTGTCGGTTCGCTCCGGTTCCGTCAGTTGCCTGTCCCGCTCACGTTCCGCCAGCGGGATCAGTTCTTCGCTTTCGCTTTCCACCACCAGCCTCAGCTTCTCCTCAGCGGTGGGGACATCGAGACGAAAGCGAAGCTCCGGCTCAAACTGGGCCGGATCGCTGTATTCGGATTCTGCTGCAAACCCCAGTCTCAGGTAGCTTTCGTTATTTGGCAGCGCCTGGGAAGAGCCGGACAGTGTTCGATCCGCCCATGCACCCAGGGACTGCACTGTTGGGCCATGCTGACGTTCCTGCCGAATAACCCAGTCGCTGACTCCCAGCCACCAGGAATCCCTGGGCTCTGCCCAGAACTCATCGGGTTCGAAGGTATAGAACGAGATCGGCAGGCGCTCCGGCGCCAGAAGGGCGGGCACCGAGATGTCGCGCATGGTGATAACCGGTTCTGCCGCTTTTATGAAGGAACAAGCGAGGAGACCGGTGGCAAGTGCAGTACGAATAAGTGCGGGGCGGATCAGACTATGCTCCTTGGCTGAAATCCGCCAGAAAACGTTGGTGCAGAGCGCGTACTGAAGTTTCCACACGCTCCAGCGGCTGGGCATTGTCGATAATCGCATCGGATTTTTCGCGGCGCGCGCCTCTGGACATTTGGGCAGCGAGTATCCGCTCCACCTGTTCGCGGCTATTCCCGTCTCTCGTCATGGTGCGGTCAATCTGAGTTTCTTCCGGTACATCCACCACAACAATCCGCTCCACCAGTTCGTGCTGGTTGGTCTCCAGAAGCAGGGGAGAGACCAGCATCACGTAGGGCAGATTGTAATCCTCGGGTGACAGTTGGCGGATCAGTTCCTGGCGGATAATGGGGTGCAACAATCCCTCCAGCCAGCGTCGTTGTTCAGGGTCCTCAAACACTTTTTGGCGCAGGGCAGCACGATCCAGTTCGCCGTTACTCTGAAGAATACTTTTGCCGAAGTGATCAGCGATGGCTCTGAGGGCTTGTGTGCCTGGTTCTACGACCTGTCGGGCGACATCGTCAGCGTCCACCCAATGCACGCCAAGAGCGCCAAACATGCGGGCAACGGTGGATTTTCCAGAGCCAATACCTCCGGTAAGGCCGATAACCGAATAGCGGGACATTCAGACTCCTAGGTACCCGAACCACATGGCCTGGATTTCAGGGCCGAACCACAACGAGAGTAAGCCTGCAGCGGCCAGGTAAGGGCCGAAAGGAATCGGCACTTCACGCCCATGTTTGCGGAATACCATCAGACTGATGCCCACTATCGCGCCCACCAGAGAGGAGAGCAGAATCACCGCAGGCAGCAGTTGCCAGCCCAGCCAGGCCCCCAGCGCCGCTAACAGCTTGAAGTCCCCGTGCCCCATGCCTTCCTTGCCGGTGGCCAGCTTGAACAACCAGTACACGCTCCAGAGCGAGAGGTAACCTGCCACAGCGCCCCAGAAAGCGCTGCCAAAATCCGTCAGCACACCAAAGTAGTTAAGCACCAGGCCAAGCCACATCAGGGGCAGGGTGATGCCGTCTGGCAGGAGTTGTGTGTCGAAATCGATCATGGTCAGCGCCACCAGCGCCCAGACCATCAGCAGTGCCCAGAGCGCGGTCTCAGATGGCCCTAGCAAATAAACCGTTACGACGGAAAAAACCGCAGTCAGTGCTTCAATGATGGGGTAACGCGGCGAAATACGTGTTTTGCACGAAGAGCATTTGCCACCAAGCATTAGCCAGCTGATGACCGGAATGTTTTCCCAGGCGCGAATTTTGTGGCCGCAGGAGGGACAGGTGGATGCCGGTTTTGAAAGAGTTATCCGCTCATCTGACTTGCGGTCGCCCTCCGGCACTTCCAGAAACTCCTCGCACTGGCAGCGCCATTCCTGCTTCATCATTTTGGGCAGGCGAAGGATGACAACGTTCAGAAAACTACCGACGCAGAGAGAGACGAAAATGACGACCAGATAGAGAATCCAGGGAGTGGACAGGATGGTTTCTAGGGGGAGCATTCAAAGACTCTGGTTTATCGTTTTTTTTGCCCCCCTCTCCCTGCAGGAGAGGGGGTATGCCGGTGGAAATCAGCCGACGACCTGGCCCATCTGGAAGATGGGGAGGTACATCGCGACGATGAGACCGCCAACCAACACGCCGAGAACCGACATGATCATGGGTTCCATCAAGGCGGTGAGGTTGTCCACCATATCGTCAACAACAGCTTCGTAATGCTCCGCAACCTTGCCGAGCATTTCGTCCAGGTTACCGGACTCTTCGCCGATGGCTGTCAGCTGGACGGCCATAACGGGGAAGACGTCTTGCTGACGCATTGATGCCTGGAGTTGGGTACCGCTTGAAACATCATTTTTGATGCGCATAACCGCATCGCGATATACCGCATTGCCCGTCGCACCGGCTACCGAATCCAGCGCATCAACAAGGGGGACGCCGGCCGCAAAGGTAGTGGAAAGCACCCGGCCAAACTTCGCGACGGCGGATTTATCGAGAATTTCACCCACAACGGGCAACTTGAGTGTGTACTTGTCGACAAAATCCGAAAACTTTGGCGAGCGGCGTTTCGCCTCTTTAAACGTAAAGATAACGCCTACTATCCCAAGTAAGACCACAAACCACCAGGATTGCATCCACTCTGAAAGCCGAACCACCATTTGTGTAAACACCGGTAGCTCGGCGCCAAAACCCTGGAACAGGCTTTCGAACTGAGGAACTACCTTTACCAGCAGGATGGCCGTTACCACAATGGCAACCACGATAACGGCAATCGGGTAAGTCATTGCCTTTTTAACTTTCTTTTTGAGCAGCTCAGTTTTCTCGAGATACGTGGCAATTCGGTCCAGCATCTGCTCCAGGGCACCGGCTTTCTCGCCGGACTCCACCAGGTTGCAATAAAGATCGTCAAAGTGTTTTGGGTGTTTGCGCAGCGCAGAAGCGAAACCCGTACCAGACGAAATATCGTTGCGAATGCTCATCACCAGTTCCTGCAGACCTTTGTTCTCAAGGCCGTCTGCAACGATGTCGAAGCTCTGAACCAGAGGGACGCCAGCTTTCATCATCGTTGCGAGCTGGCGGGTCAGCATCGCAATGTCGAATGGTGTGATTTTCTTTTTGCCACCAAAGAGTGGTTTGGGCTTTTTCTTTACCTTGTCCGGAATAATGCCCTGCTTTCTCAACTGGGCCTTAACCAAGGCCAGGTTTGATCCGGTCAATTCGCCCTTGGCTTTGTTGCCTTTGCGGTCTTTGCCTTCCCAAACATACGATTCCAGCTTCTGCGCTTTTTCTGCCATGCTTAATCCTTCGTCACGCGATTGGCTTCCTCAAGGCTGGTCACTCCCTGAATCACCTTCATAAGAGCCGACTGCCTGAGATTTCGGAAGCCTTCTGCCTGAGCCTGCTTTGCAATTTTAATGGAGCTGGCTTCTTCCATAATCATGTTTGCCAGTTCATCGGTAATGCGGACCACCTCGTAAATACCAACGCGGCCCTTATATCCACCATTGCATTTATCACAGCCCTTGGGGCGGTACAACGTGAAGCCTGTATCAATTTGTTCTTGTGTGAACCCTTCCTTCAAAAGCACATCGTCAGGGACGTCTGAGGGTTGTTTGCAGCTGCTGCAGAGTCTCCGGCCAAGTCGTTGGGCGATGATCAGACTGACCGACGTCGCGATGTTAAAGGCCGGTACGCCCATGTTCATCATCCGCGTGAGTGTCTCGGCGGCGCTGTTGGTATGCAGCGTAGATAGAACCAGGTGGCCGGTTTGTGCGGCTTTGATGGCGATGTTTGCAGTTTCAAGGTCCCGTATCTCACCCACCATGATGACGTCCGGATCCTGACGCAGGAACGCCCGCAAGGCCTCGGCAAACCCAAGGCCGACCTTGGTGTTGACGTTTACCTGGTTGATACCCTCAAGGTTGATCTCCGCCGGATCCTCAGCGGTCGATATATTCCGCTCGGTGGTGTTCAGAATATTAAGGCCGGTGTAGAGTGATACCGTCTTACCAGATCCGGTCGGGCCAGTTACCAGGATCATGCCCTGAGGCTGCTCGAGCGCCTCAAGATACATTTCCTTCTGGTCTTCTTCGTAGCCCAGCACGTCAATCCCGAGCTGGGCCTGGCTGGGATCCAGAATCCGCAGAACAATCTTCTCTCCCCACAGGGTCGGGAGGGTGTTCACCCGGAAGTCGATGGCTTTGGTTTTGGATAACTTCAGCTTTATCCGGCCGTCCTGGGGGACTCGGCGCTCAGAAATATCCAGTTGCGCCATGATCTTCACCCGCGCTGAAATCTTCGGTGCCAGCTTGATGGAAGGGCGGGATACTTCTTTAAGAATGCCGTCTGTACGGTATCGAACCCGGTACGCTTTTTCATAAGGCTCGAAGTGAATATCGGAGGCGCCACCACGGATAGCGTCCAGCAGCATTTTGTTCACATACTTAACGATCGGGGCATCGTCAACTTCGGTTGTCGATACGGAACCGTCGTCATCTTCGTGATCGCCGCTCTCCGTCTCAACTCCCTCGAGGTCTGCATCTTCAAGGTCGCCCATGGTGGAATCATGGGATTCCAGATAGCGATCGATGGCAGCCCGTAGCTTGGCGTCGTCTACGAGGATGGCATCGGTGCTCAGGCCGGTATTGAACTTGATCTCGTCCAGGGCCTGAATGTTCGTGGGGTCCGACACCGCGATAAACAGGCGATTCCCGCGTTTGTAGAGCGGCAGGGCGTTGTGTTTGCGGAGTAGTTTTTCGTCGACAACCTTCTCAGGCATCATCTCAGGCAGAAACGCATCAAGATCCATTACGGAAACGCCAAATTCCATCGCCGCTGAGAAGGCGAGCTTGGAACTGTCAGCCAGCTGATTCTGTGTCAGATAGGTGATCAGTGGAATGCGGTTCTGGGAGGCCTGGAGAAATGCATGCTTTGCTGTTTCTTCATCCAGCAGGCCGTCGTCTACGAAGCGGCGTGCAAGTCCTGTCAGTGTCACGTTTCTGTTATTGGTCGCCATAAATGCTCTGAGAAGAATCGTCTAAGTGACTGAATGTCGTATTCAACGATGGAGAGTTTAGATGTACCGGAATGGTTTGGAAAGGTTCCGTCAGAAGAGTAGGCGCAACAGGGGAGGACATGTAGTAATAGGGTGCGTGTCTAGAATTTGCTTTCGGGTGACAAAAAACGTCACACCTGGACTGAGCGCGGCGCACCTGCGAGTGCGTGACCTGGTTCACATAAGCTCATAACACGCTGAGCGAGATTGACTTTTTTGCATTATATGACAATTGGCACGCCGCATGCTTTGTCAGAATCAGCTCAAAGCGGATGCGGGGCCTCGCTCCACAGCCCCCGGAGCTGTAACACGCAAAACGACAACTCTAGAGGTCGATAACATGCAAGAAATCAAAATGAATCACGCTCAGAAGGGTTTTACCCTGATCGAACTGATGATCGTTGTAGCGATCATCGGTATCCTGGCAGCTGTTGCTATTCCCCAGTACCAGGACTACACCGCTCGTACCCAGGTTTCTCGTGTAGTTGGTGAAGTAAATGCTCTGAAATCCAACGCTGAGAGCATCTTCAACAACGGTGGCCAGATTGGCTATGAAGACAACCTGAACACCAACCCTCGCACTATCGGCATTGGCTGGACCGGTTCAAACCTGGTTGTTGGCGCAAATACTAGTCCTCAGTTCGGTCTGAACATTGTTGATGGCGCTCTGGCAACTATGTCCTGGAACGTTGAAATGGGTACTGACGCTTCCGCAGCGGTTCGTGGTGCCACCATCACTGTGTCCCGCACTGCTAACGGCGCGTACACTTGCGAAATTACTCCTCCGACCACCAACAACGGTTGGAAAGACAGCTACGCACCTGCAGGTTGCCCGGCTTCCTAATGCGAAAATCGCATAGCTGAGACGCCGCGACGATCAACATTTGTCAATGCGGTAGACTGAAAGCCCAAAGCAGACGCTTTGGGCTTTTTTGTTGGGAGGCCAGATGATATTGAAAACAAGCCGGGTGGGGATAGCCACCGCAGCTTCCTTCGTCGCGATCACCTTACTGGCGGTTCTTTTTGCGGATTTTCTACCAACCTCGGCAGGGTCCTACGCGGACCAGAGATTTCTTTTGGTGGCCTGGCTGGGGGGCATTACGGTTGTCTCTACCTATTTTTTGATCTCAAGAGATGTCTTGTCCAGGCGAGCCGTTGTGCAGGCCTTGCCGTTTATTTTGCTTGTTGTTGGGTTTCCAGTGCTTTCGCTGGCATATATCCGACAGCCCTACGCCTATGTCGAGCCAGGCCTATATTCATTCTATTTTGCCGCCGTCATTCTGGGCGGTATCGCTCTGGCCAAATCAGATATCACCATGAAGTGCCTTGAGGTACTTGTCGTTATAACGGCTGCTGCCTGTTTTCTCTACGGCGCAATGTCGCTGAATGTTTACCTGTTTGCCCTGGCCGGCGGTCATTCCGAGCTCTCTGATCTGATTCCCTGGGGGTTTGTCAATATTCGCTATTGGAGCCATGTGGCGACGTGGCTTCTCCCTGTCTTGCCCTTAGCTGTGTTGATGGGGCCTTTTGCAAATCATCGGCTTTGGCGAGTGCTTGTTGCCGTTGGTGCGGGGCTATGGTGGTGGATTGTCTTCCTGTCGGCATCTCGTGGATCTGTGCTGGGTGTGGCCGTGGGTGTCGTTGTCGCGAGCGTAATCATTGGTCGCCAGTGTTGGCCATGGTTGACGCAATTCCTGGTCTACCTTGTGCTTGGTGGCTTCTTTTGGTTTGTCTTGTCGCTGCTTGTGCCAATTCTGGTTTTCGGGGAGCTGGAATTGCGTACCATTAGTCAGGGGAGCTCGGGCAGAGCGCCGTTGTTTATCGAAGCGTGGGAGATGAGCCTCCAGAGGTTTCCTCTCGGAATGGGCCCCCAGTCTTGGTTAACCCACGATTTATTGACGACGTCTTATGCTGAGAGCAACAAGTTTGGGCACCCACACAACATGTACCTCATGTGGGCGGCTGAGTATGGGTGGCTGCTTGTTCTGACATTGCTCTGGGTGGCTTTTCAGGTTGCTTCGTTTCTCTATGCTCGCTGCAAAGTCATAAAGGTGAGTGAGAGTTCAACCGAGGCGATTGTTCTTGCGGCTCTGTTGGCTTCTATTGTCGGGGCCTTAATTCATGCGGGCGTATCAGCGGTATTTATCGCGCCAGGCTCGATGCTAGTGGGGCTGTTGATTCTGCCCGTTTTCTTTGGGTTTATCGTTCCGAATACCCTTAAGGGGGAGAGATGTAAGAACGATGCCTCGCGCCCCGTGAGAAAAGCCCTTCAGGCGGCCGTAATCGCCACGCTTGTCTTTTTGCTCTGGGGTGCCTGGGCGGTTGAGGTGAAGAATTATTATCTCGATATGAGAGAGGACGAGTCCTATTATTACCAAGTCTTGAGGGAGCGAGCTCTTCCCCGATTCTGGTTGCATGGCTATTTCCCGCGCAATGACGTGGGAAGTTGAAATTATCGCCCTGTGGAGTTGACGCTGATGGCCTGTTTTTTGCCTTACTAAATGCCAAGATGCATAGAGTGAGGCATGGTCATGGTTCGGAATAGCGACGGTTTTACCCTGATAGAATTGATGATTGTTGTTGCCGTTATTGGCATTCTTGCGGCTGTGTCTCTGCCTTTTCTTCAGGCTAACACCATGAAATCCCAAATCAATCGTGCTGCGGCGGAGCTTGCGTCGTACCGATCGGCGTTTGAGGCGAACCTCTCTGCTTCCACGCCGGTCAACAATGAAACCTTGGGTTACTCTCCATCCGCTTTGACGGTTGGAAGCTCCGCAATTGAAATTGCAGCGGTTAACCCTGACGGTTCTGGTCATATCGAGGTGACCATGGGCGGCAATGCTCACCCAAATTTGGCGGGCATCGTGATTCGATACGAGCGGAGCATTGGTGGTGCCTGGGCTTGCGTTATAGACAGAACCGCTGCGCCAAACTGGCAGTCTCGCCTGCTGCCTCCCGGTTGCACTGAGATCTGATAGAAGGGCTTATTGGCGGGTCAGGTAAGAGGTTAATGCCTCGATCTGCACCTCCGACAAAACTCCAGCCACCCCAATCATCGGCGTACTGTGTTTGGTCGGGTCCATCTCCTTGAACCGTCTAAGGGCAATCCCAAGATATTCAGCCGGTTGGCCGGCCAGACGGGGCATATCCCTGAAACCTTGTGCCTTGTCACCGTGGCAACCGGCGCAGCGCACAGCAAACAATTTTTCGCCAGCGTCAGCCTTGGTCGGGTCGCTGCCGGTGCGGGGCTTCGCCGTTTGCTGGCTGTAATAAACCGCAATATTAATTCGCTCCTCCAATGACAGTGTTTTCGCCAGCTTGGACATCACATAGTCCTCACGGGTACCGTCGCGGAATTTCTCGAACTGGTTGAACAGGTAGAGCGGATGTTGGGCGGCCAGGTTGGGTATGTATTCGCGCTTGCTGTTGCCGTCCTCACCGTGACAATAGCCACAGAAGCGGATGCGCTCGTGACCGGCCTCGTAGCTGGCCTGGCGCTTGGCGTCATCGGCCATGATGGCGTTCAGTTGTGACATTGCATCGTCGGCAGGGCTGGCTGAAACCACTGAACCGGCCGCCAGGCCTACGACGATCATCAGTTTCCTCAAGTGCGAACTACCCAGCATAAGCCACCTACTTCTTCGGAAAGGCCAGAGAATAATCGGGGGGCCAGCAACTGATCTTGCCAAAGATCAAAAAAACGCGAATCGGGCGGTGTTCCGTCTTGAGGGTGTGTAAATTCCGGTCCATAGCCCCTCACTCACCCACGGTTTTTGCGTTAAGCTTTGTCTATCGCCAACCAGACAAGGACTTACGCGCCTATGAAACTCCGCTTCCTCGGTGGTACAGGCACCGTCACCGGCTCCCGTTATCTGCTTTCCGACGACAATCACCGCATGCTGGTGGATTGTGGCATGTACCAGGGCGTGAAAACCCTGCGCCGCCGAAACTGGGCCAAGTTTCCGGTAGATCCTTCAACTATTGATGCGGTGGTGCTTACCCACGCGCACATTGACCATTCCGGCTACCTTCCTGCGTTGGTCAAGAACGGGTTTAAAGGCAAGATCTACTGCACCAAAGCCACTCATGAGCTCTGCAAAGTACTGCTGCCCGATGCCGGGTTTCTGCAGGAAGAGGATGCCAAGTACGCCTTCCGGAAAAAGTTCTCAAAGCACGAAAAGCCGGAACCTCTGTTTACCGAAAAAGACGCCTGGGAAGCCCTGAAGCACTTTGAATCCCTGCACTACCACGAGAAATTCGAGCCGGTGAAGGGCTTTGAGGTTCAGTTCACTCCGGCCGGGCATATCCTGGGTTCCTCCTGCGTGCACGTTACGCACAAGAGTTCCTCCCGCACAGTGGTGTTCAGTGGCGATGTAGGGCGCCAGGACGACATCATTATGCGCCCACCAGAGCCCATCAGTCATGCCGATGTTTTGGTGTGTGAATCCACTTACGGCGACCGTGCCCATGGTGAAACCGATCCAGAAAAGGATCTGGAGGAGATCATCACCAAAACTGCGGGCCGCGGCGGGATCGTATTGATGCCCGCTTTCGCCGTGGGCCGGGCCCAGATGTTGTTGTACGTTGTGCACAAACTGATGGGGCAGGGGCGTATTCCGAAGCTACCGGTGTATCTCAACAGCCCCATGGCCATCAAAGCCACGGAAATCTTCTGCAAACATCACAAAGAGCACAAGCTGAACGGCGCCCAGTGCGAGCTGATCGATGACAAAACAGAGTTTGTTCGCACCGTCGAGGAATCCATTGAGCTGGATGCCGTGAGATATCCCTGCGTGATCATCTCAGCCAGTGGAATGGCCTCGGGCGGCCGGGTGTTACACCACCTTAAAACCCTGCTGCCGAATCCCAGAAACAGCGTTGTCTTTGCCGGCTTCCAGGCACCTGGCACACGCGGCGATGTCTTGGTGCATGGTGCCGAATCGGTCAAGATTCATGGTGAGTACTGGCCGGTGAAAGCAGAGATCCATAACATGGATTCCATGAGTGCTCATGGCGACTATCGGGAAATCCTGCACTGGCTGGAACAAGGTAATCTGAAGCCCGAAAAGGTGTACGTGACTCACGGCGAAGCGGTAGCCAGTGATACCATGCGCAAGCGCATCTCGGAAAAGTTCGGATGGGATGCCGAGGTACCGGATTTGTTCGAAGAGGTAGAGATCTGATGCACTACAGTTCCATACTGCCAGATGTGATCAAAATTGCCGATGAAGCCAGCGAAAAAGTGCTGCATATCTACCAGTCTGATTTCAAAGTAAATTATAAGGAAGATCACTCACCAATCACCGCTGCAGACATTGCCAGCCACGACATCATTGTTAAGGGGCTGCGCCAAATCAGCCGGGACATTCCAATACTCTCGGAAGAGGGCGCGGAAATTCCATGGGAAGAGCGTAAAAAGTGGCGGCGATTCTGGCTGATTGACCCCATCGATGGCACCAAGGATTTTACCCAGCGCACGGGCGAATTCACCGTCAACATCGCCATGATTGAAGATGGCGAGCCCGTAATGGGCGTGGTCACCGCTCCGGCCCTGAAAGAAGCTTTCTGGGGCATCAAGGGTGAGGGTGCTCACATGCGGGACCGCACTGGCAGGGTGCACCGCATACGGGTGGCAGAACCCAAAGACACGTTGCGGGTGGTGGCCAGCAAAAACCACCTGAATGAAGAGACCCGCGCCTTTATCGACACCCTCGGCGCACACGAAACCGTCCAGGCTGGCAGCTCCCTGAAATTCTGCCGAATTGCCGAGGGTCATGCTGATATTTATCCGCGAATGGGCCCGACCAGCGAGTGGGATACCGCAGCCGCCCACGCGGTGCTCGTCGCCGCAGGGGGGAAGGTGCAAACGCCGGAGGGCCAGCCCTTGGTTTACGGAAAAGAAAACATCCTGAACCCTAATTTCATTGCCGCGGGAAACTGGTATTTCTAACCCATGACCTGGTACGCACTACAACACAAGCCGGCCCAGGGCGACCGGGCGGTCCAGCACCTGCAGAATCAGGATATCGCCTGCTTCTACCCGAAAATCGAGGTGGAGAAGATCAAGGCAGGTAAACGCACCAGAAAACTGGAGCCCCTGTTTCCGGGGTACGTATTTGTGAACCTGGAGCAAACCGACCCGATGTGGGCAAAGCTCCGGTCCACCCGGGGAGTGTTGCGCATTGTCAGCTTTGCCAACCGGCCAGCACCGATTGACGATGAAGTGATCGCCCACATTAAAAGCAGTATGGATAAGGTGGCAGAGCAGGGCGGCATCAAGCCGGGCCAGCCCATAGAGCTGGATGATGGGCCGTTTAAAGGTATTAGCGCAATTTTTCAGGCCTATGATGGTGAAGAGCGCGCGATTGTGCTGATTTCGTTTATGCAGAAGCAGCAGCAAGTAAAGGTGCCTGTTTCCGTCATCAGATCCTGAAAAGCCTGATGGCGAAAATGTGACCTGATTAGCTGCACTTTCTAATATTTAACAAATGTTTACTGCCATAACGCCCTGATTGTTGAAGTGTCAGACTTTTTGTCACTTGCGTGTCATACCCCATGCCGTAGAATCGTCACGCTTTTGAAATACTTCATTCATTCCCAGACAAGGAAGCTGTTGGGAACTTCTCTCCCGTTGTAGCCGTTCTATCCTTGTCCTAAGAAAATCAAATCCTATGACCTCAAAACACTGGGCCCTGGTCGGTGGGGCGGTAGCGTGCCTTAGCGTTAGCACAGTCGATGCTGCACCGTGGACAACCGTTGGCGATGCTTATGAGCGCCATCAACTCCAGAAACGAGCGGATTCAGGTTCTTTGAACCATACCGTTACGACCTGGCCAGTTATGAAAGGCTCTGTTGGCATGGCTCGCAATAACGGCCTGTCTGCTGGTTTGGCGATCTCGGGCAGCACAGAGAACGAGTTTATTACCGACTACGCCAGCGCGGAGTCTCAGGAAGGCATGCTTGCAGCCAGGGCGGAGTATGATGCTAACTGGTGGGCTGCAGGAATCAATGCGCAACTGGTTGCCAATCCAAGCGACGACGATGCGGCACGCCTCGATGGTAGTTACCTGGCTCTGTTTCCGGGCAACTGGGTTCTGGGGGCAGGCGCCGTGGAAAGATGGTGGGGACCAGGTTGGCAGAACAGTCTGATTCTTTCGAATAATGCTCGGCCTGCACCTGGCGTTTGGTTAAGCCGCCATCGTGAAACGCCATTTGAAACGCCCTGGCTATCCTGGCTCGGTCCCTGGCAAATCACCGCCACCGTGAGCCAGCTTGAAGGTGAGCGTGAAGTGGCCGATCCACTCCTGGTTGGATTTCGCGGAACATTCAGACCGATCGAAGGGCTGGATATCGGCCTTACACGCACATTTATTTTTGGCGGGGATGGCCGGTCTGCCTCTTTCTCTACGTTCTGGGATGCCTTTGCTGGTAATGACAACCCAAGGGATGCCGCCGAGGACCCGAGCAATCAGCTCGGGGCAGTGGACGTTAGATACGGCTTTGAAATAGGCGAGCAAACCGCCTCCATTTACGGCCAGATGATGGGCGAAGACGAGGCGGGCGGCTTTCCGTCCCGGAAATCCTGGCTATTTGGCGCAGATGCAACCACCAGCTTGTGGGGCAGGGAGCAGCGTTGGTACCTGGAGGGAGCAGACACGCTGGCTGATAACCTGTTTGGTTCGCCGATGGAAGACATAGCGTACGAACACCGGGTTTATCGCACGGGCTACCGCTATAAGGGCCGTAACCTCGCCGCAAGCATAGACTCAGACAGCCAGATTCTCACTCTGGGCTATTTCGATTTTCTGTCGGATGGCAATACCATCGGCGCTTCTGTCAGTTATGTTGATTTTACTGGCAATCCCCCTTCCAGAGTTACTGTGCCAGATTCGGACGTAACGTACTTCTATTCCTCAAGAGATCAGGCTGTCATGTTGTTCGGCGGTTTTTGGGAGTTTGGGACGGAATACGGTAAGGTCAGGCTCTCTGGCCAGATCGCGGAAGATAAAATTGCAGTACGCTCGCGAGAGTTGGACCAGTGGTCTCTCTCTGCGCGGTGGTCTTATGGATTCTGATAATTCAGGCAAGATTGAATGAATAGACATCACCAAGCGAAAGCCGCAGTGAAGACCGCTCCGCTGATGGCCTTCGTTGCTGTATTAGCCGGTTGTGCGAGCAGTGGGCAGATCAACACGGCTAAAACGATTCCAGTTCCGCAGTGGTTAAACACCAAAAACACTGTAACCTTCCTTTCAGACCAGCATTCTCAGCAGATCGATAACGCCAGAACCGGAGAGACCGTAAAGCTGGGAGCTTCGCCGTGGGGCGAGAATGCACAGCTACGGGTCGGCGAGCGGTACTTCTCTGCTACCGGTAAATCCTGCTTTATTACCAGCATCGTAGGCTCGGAAGGGAATCTGCCCGCAACGGTATGCGAGTACCCTGAAGGCAACTGGGGAGTAACCCGGTCTTACACTGCAGAACAAGAGGCGGTTCAAGACCAGGAAATCGGAGGTGTGCAATGATCACTCGTCATTTTGCCTCCGTGGTGACGGCGTTGTTATTTGTAGTCACTTCCATAGTGAGTGTGGGTGTGAGCGCTCAAAGCATCGGTGATATACCCGCAAGCCAGCGTGAGCGCCTGATGCCTCAAATCCAGGCGGCAACGGAAAACGCGGGCAGTGGCCCTTCCGAAGCAGATACCGCAGACCAGGAACGCCAGGCTAGAACCCTGAGGTCTACGGGTACTTACGGCCCGATACTGACGGAACAACAGCAAGAGGAGCTGCAGCCTTTCGGTGCGGAGCTGTTCGCCGGTGGCTTTCGAGGCTTACGTTCAGACGGGCTCAATCCAGACTACCGCGTTCTGCCGGGCGACCAGGTAACGCTTCGCCTTTGGGGCGCTGTCGAGATGGATCGAGTGCTCCCGGTAGACGCACAAGGCAACATATTCATTCCTGCGGTCGGCCCCGTTCAGGTCGAGGGAGTCAGCCATAGCCAGCTGGATTCCGTTGTGAAAAGTGCTGTGCGCCGTGTCTATCCGGACAATGTGAATGTTTACACCAACCTGCAGGGCGTTCAGCCCGTCTCGGTATTCGTGACTGGCTACGTCAACAAACCGGGCCGGTATGTGGGTGTGCCTAGTGATTCTATCCTTTACCTGCTGGATCAGGCCTCTGGTATAGATGAGGAGCTGGGTAGCTATCGGGACATCAAACTGAGCAGAAATGGCGAAGTTATCGCCCGGATCGATCTATACGATTTTCTACTTCAAGGCACGCTGAACCACCCACAGTTGCAGGAAGGCGACACCCTGCTGGTTGAAAAGCGTGGCCCCGCCATCACCGCATTGGGAGATGTCAGCAAACCCTATCTTTTCGAACTATCCCCAGGCCCTCTTACAGGCTCCGTGCTTAGTGAGCTGGCGCCGTTGCGTCCCGGTGTTTCCCACGCCCTGATTCGTGGAAAGCGCGGTACTGCGCCTTATTCCGAATATTTACCTCTTGAGCGTTTTGAATCTGCTGAACTCGCCAACGGCGATGAAGTCCTGTTTCTGGCTGATCAGCGCTCCCAGAATCTTGTGGTTCAGTTAGAGGGCGCCTACCTGGGCAAATCTTACTATGTGGTACCCAAAGGCACATCGCTTCACGAATTGCTGAACGAAATTGCCATCAACCCGGAAGAAACCGCCTGGGAAAGCATCTCGCTGCGCCGGGAAACCGTGGCTGAACGCCAGAAGGAAGCTCTGAACGACAGCCTGCGCCGGCTGGAGACCACCTACCTTGGTGCCTCATCATCCACTGCAGAAGAATCTGCCATCCGGGTACAGGAGGCGGAATTGATCTCTCGCTTCGTGGAAGAAGCCCGCAAGGTGGAGCCCAATGGACGCCTGGTGGTGGCCCACCAAGGGAAGCTGGTAGATGTGCGGCTGCAGGATGGCGACACCATTACGCTACCACAGCGCACGGATGCCATCCTCGTGTCCGGTGAGGTCTATATTCCGCAATCCCTGGTGTATATCCCGGGCCGCAGCGCTCGCGATTACATTGATGCAGCCGGCGGCTTCAGCCAGCATGCCAACCCTGACCATATTCTGATTGCCCGCCAGAATGGTGAGGTAAGGGACGCGGGTGAGGTGCAGCTCCTGCCGGGGGATCAGATACTGGTCCTACCGAAGGTAGAGACCAAGAATCTGCAGATTGCGTCTACGGTTACCCAGATTCTCTATCAGATTGCTGTAGCAACAAAAGTGGCGCTGGATCTGTAGTGACGACACTCGGTACCCGAACACCGTTGCGTATTACTCTGAATGTCTGGGAGGGGCTATTCCTTCGTGAGGCGGTAGCCCGTCTGAGTGCAGATCGTATTGCCTGGCTGTGGCTACTGGCTGAGCCAATTGCTCATGTTGCCTTGCTGGTTTGGGTACGGACGCTTCTGGGACGGGTAAGGGTGATACCCGGTGCCGAGTTTATTCCTTGGCTTATTATCGGTATCACACTCTTCATTCTGTTCCGCAATCAGGTCAATCGGGGTATGGAAGCGGTGAATGCCAATAAGGCCCTGTTTGCCTATCGACAGGTGCTACCCATAGACACGGTTCTGGTGCGCTGTTCTTTGGAGGGAGTCCTGAGCTCCCTGGTCGTATTGATGTTGCTTTTGGGCTTGAAGTTGCTGGGTTACGACATGACCCCAGGTCGGCCGCTGGGAGCACTGGTTGTGTGGTTTACGGTCTTTGCATTCGGAATGGGCGTTGCCTTGGTCTTTTCTACTGTGGTAACCGCCGCGCAGGAGGCATCTAAGTTTATCAAAATGGCCATGTTTCCCCTCTATTTCCTTTCCGGGGTGATGATTCCCGTTCAATACTTTCCCCACGACCTCCAGAAATACCTGCTGTATAACCCCATGCTTCACGCAGTAGAGCTCATCAGGCTCGCCTATTTTGAGGGCTACCGAGCTGTTGAGGGTGTTAGCTACGTCTATCTTCTCGGCTGGACAACCACGAGTATTACTCTCGGGTTTCTATTGCACATACGGTTTAAAGCCAGGTTGATTGCCAAGTGATTGATGTTCGGAATGTATACAAACGATATCACGGTCCGTTCGGCGGAGATTGGGTGCTTCGGGACGTCAGCTTCACCATTCCTCGCAACGTAAGCGTTGGCCTCGTAGGTAAAAATGGGGCAGGCAAATCTACGCTGCTGAGAATCATCGGAGGGATGGATACTCCTGACCGGGGGACAGTTGAAAAGAATTGCAGAATATCATGGCCGATAGGCCTTGGCGGAGGCTTGCAGGGTTCCATGACGGGCCGCCAGAACGTCAAGTTTGTAGCACGAGTGCAAGGCGGAGGGGACCGCATCCCTGAGATCATTGAACAGGTTCAGGAGTTTGCGGAGATTGGAAAGGCATTTGACCAACCAGTGAAGACCTATTCCTCTGGTATGAAAAGCCGTCTGGCATTTGGTTTGTCGTTTGCGTTCAACTTTGACGTCTATATCTCAGATGAGGCGACAGCCGTAGGTGACGCTTCGTTCAAAGAGAAAGCGAAAAAAGCATTCCATGATCGGGTTGGTCAGTCCAGCTTGATCATGGTGTCTCATCAAACCGGTATTCTGAAAGACCTGTGTCAGGCCGGAATATGGATCAATGATGGTGAGGCCGTCTGGTTCGACGACGTGCACGAAGCCATCAAAAGCTATCACAAGAGCATTGGTAAATGAGTCGATTTCTGAAGCGTAATCCGACCTGGATTGTTGCTGGTTTGGTTATTCTTACTGTCGTTGTCTATTGGGGGTTCCTGGCCTCAGACCGCTATGTATCAAGAGCCCACATCGTGTTGCAGAGCCCTGAGATTATTCCCAGCGGCCTTAACGTATCTTCCATTTTGTCAGGAACATCGGGATCGGGGGATTTATTGCTTCTGAAGGAGCATTTGCAGTCGGTCTCAATGCTACAAAAACTGCAAGGAAGTCTGAATTTAAGAGAACATTACTCGAATCCTGAGATTGATCGGTGGTCCCGGTTGGAGTCTGCGGATGTGCCAATTGAAGCTTTTCACGACTATATGAATAAGCGCGTGGCCATCACGTTCGATGATTACTCGAAAGTGTTAAGGATTGAGGTTCAGGCTTACGATCCAGAAACCGCCCGAGCAATAACACAGGCCCTTCTTGACGAGGGGGAGCGACACATGAACTTGATGGGCCAGCGATTGGCACAGGAGCAGGTCGCCTTCATCGATAAACAAGTGCAGACTCTTGAAGAACGTTTGCTTTCTGCAAGGGAAGCTTTGCTGCACTATCAGAATGAAAAAGGACTGGTAGCCCCCACCCAGACGGTTGAAGCAATATTCTCAACGGTTTCTCGCTTGGAAGCCGAGTTGGCGGTGTTGAGGGCACAAATCAAGTCACAGAAAACCTATCAAAGTATTCAATCGCCTACCGTTAGGCGAATGCAGTCCGAGGCGGACGCCCTGGCACAACAGATTGAAATTGAAAAAGCAAAGCTGGCTACGACTGGAGGAAACGCCCTTAATCGGGTTTCTGCGGAATATGAAACTCTTCAGCTGAAAGCGAAATTTGCCTTGGATCTTTACTCAAGCGCACTGACCTCCCTAGAAAGCACTCGAGTAGAAGCGGCCCGTAAACTCAAACAGGTCTCAATTTTAGAGTACCCCACCCTGGCTCAGTATCCAGAGAAACCGGAACGTTTATACAATATAGCGGTGGTGACGGTTTTTGCCCTTCTTTTCGCTGCAATAGGACAGCTTGTGATTGCGGTGATCAGGGACCACCGAGATTGATGCTCTCTGAGCAAGCTCCATTTACCTGGAGCGATTTCTGCCAGGCATACAATATCCCGAGCCACGTCTACGCGGTGGGTTTTAATTGGCACTGGCGGCCGGCGCTTCACCGGTTCCTGCAAGGGGCCAGTATCACCCACGTTAATAGGGTAGAGAAAGTCCCAGACCGCCAGGTCGCCGTTGTTTGGGGGCAGCGCCTGATGCCTGGCGAGGGCCAGGACATCACTTTGGTGCGGTTGGAAGACGGGTTTCTTAGATCCGTAGGGCTGGGCGCGGAGTTTCAGCAGCCGTTGTCCTGGGTCGCCGACTTTGAGCACCTTTACTTCAGTGCACGAGGCGAATCAAGGCTGGAAACACTCCTTGCCTCCCATCATTTTACGGATAGTGAAAGAGCTCGTGCCGAACGGCTGCTCCAGGACATCCGAAACAGGAACATTAGCAAATATAATCTCAACGGGGACGATTGGCGAGCGCCAGTGGAAAAAGAGAAGGTTATCCTCGTGCCGGGGCAGGTAGAGACGGACGCCTCAATTGAATATGGTTGCGGGGAAATTCGAACTAACCTCGGCCTTCTGCAGCAAGTACGGCAACAAAATCCAACCGCTTGGATCGTTTATAAGCCCCACCCGGATGTCGTGGCCGGTGCCAGACGTGTTGGAGAAGGCGAAGCGGCAGCGTCTGATTACGCCAATGAGATTGTCATAAACGCCGCCATTGGACCAATGTTGGAACAGGTTGATGAAGTACACACCATGACCTCGCTGGCCGGCTTCGAAGCGTTAATCAGACACAAACCGGTAACCTGTTACGGTTTACCCTTTTATGCAGGCTGGGGGCTTACTGAGGATAAGGTAAGCAGCCGGCGTAATCGCGAACTACATTTATCAGAATTGGCGCACGCAGTCCTGATTCAGTATCCATTCTACGTAAGCCTGGAATCAGGTATGCCCATAACACCTGAGCAAGTGTTGAATGAAATTCAGCGACAGAAGGTGAGGGAACGATCATGGGTGCAAGGCTGGAGACGGTTGTTGAAACGGAGCGCAAGGCGGGCGGTTGGGATAATAAGGAGAGCGCCATAGGCATTGCACACTTCAGGGCTACGCCGGAACCAAAACGCATAGCGATTGTTGGTACTCTGGCTGAGACAATGCTCGGGTTCCGGGGCGAACTCATCAAAGACCTTGTCAAACAGGGGCACGAGGTATTCGCCTTTGCAACGGATTATACGGAACAGAGTTCGCACCAGATCAGGGAGATCGGTGCGACGCCAGTGGCTTACCGTATGGGGCAATTCAGCCTTAATCCGTTCGCAGAATTAGCTTCCGGTTACCAGTTATATCGATTGTTTCGAGCCCACCGAATTGATCTTAGCTATTGCTATTTTTCCAAGCCCGCCATCTATGGAACCGTTGCCGCCTACCTCGCTAAGGTTCCAACAAGGGTGGCCAAAATTGAGGGGCTAGGCCGCGTTTTTACCGTAGGACCCAATGGCCAAAGTTGGAAGAAAAAGGTCGTGGCATGGGTTATGAAGTGTCTGTTTCGGCTGTCCTTGCCTTTGGCGAATCATATTATAGTCCTTAACGAAGACGATAAGCGTTCATTGCTCAGCTTTGGTGTGCGCAAGCCAGAGCCAGTTGTGATTAATGGTATCGGAGTAGACCTTGACCGCTACTGTTACACCCCACCAAGCACAGATCCAATACGATTTATCTTTGTCGGCCGTTTACTGAAAGAAAAAGGCATCGAATACTTTATTGAGGCTGCAAAAGCTATAAAGCCGCTATACCCCAATACCGAATTCATCATTGTAGGGGCTGTAGATAATAATCGTGGGGCAATCACTCGGCCCCAGCTTGAGCAGCTTGTGGAGGACGGGATTATTACCTATCCCGGGCCAGTCAAAGATGTAAGGCCTTGGCTTGCGAGAAGTAGCGTATTTGTGTTGCCCAGTTACTACAGGGAGGGCGTACCACGAAGTGCCCAAGAAGCACTCGCAATGGGACGCCCAGTGATCACGACAAATATGCCAGGGTGCAAAGCTACTGTAGAAGACGGAAGGAATGGCTACTTAGTGTCAGCACATAACCAACGAGAGCTTAATCAAGCGATCTTGAAATTCGTTCTCGATCCGAGCTCAATTACACTAATGAGTTATGAAAGCGTGAAGATTGCGAGAAGTAAGTTCAATATCGCTTCAATCAATCAAAGAATAATATACGATCTAAATAATATTTCGTTGATCTCTACTAACGAAAATTTTAAAAAAGTATTGCGATAGAAAATATCCATCAATTATCCTACAAGGTAAGCCTGTGAAGTTTTTTGACAGAAAGTATTTAAAGTTTTCTAATTATAAGAATAGATTGAAGCTGATCTTTGGAAAGCAAAGCCAGCTTGAGCTTCCGGTAGAGCTATACGGCCAACAATGGAAAGATAACGATGTAAAAGTGGTAGCTTTATTCTTTGGTTTTAGTCCTTGGAAGAGGCAGGTTATAAGCGAGCTTTTCCCCGAGTATAAAAGTGCCTTTGTGCTTGGGAAAGCTTCCATGAGGCGAGTGGAAAGGGAGTTCATATCCAAACTCCCCGAACACTACCATTTGAAGATTTTTTGTTGGGGAAATAAGTATCCGAAAACCTTTCCAAAAAATACTTACTTCTCTAAAGCAAAAAAGAAAAAAATTCAAGTAAGCCGGATAGAAGACGGCTTTTTGAGATCAATTGGATCTGGCGTGTTGCATACTAGGCCAGCCTCGTTGTGTGTGGATGATCTTGGTATATATTTTGACGCGAGCAGGCCTTCTCGTTTAGAGGAAATTATAAACGATCCAGAAGAGTTAAGTGCACCTGAGCTTCTTAAAGAAGCGGGTGTTGTAGCTAGTTTGATTAGGTCAGGACGGTTGACAAAATACTATGATCCAGACCCTTATATGGAGAGGCTTCGTCAGAACCCTACAGGTGAAAAAACTATCCTGGTAATTGGCCAAGTCGAGGATGATGCTTCTTTATTAAAAGGAAAAGCATCTGTTGCTTCTAATTATGATCTCGTGAAGTTGGCTCGAAAAGAAAATCCTAATGCGAGAGTGCTATTTAGACCTCATCCCGATTATTGGTCCGGGATAAGAAAGCGAATTGGGAAGGAAAGAGGGTATAAGGATTTATGTCACGTAGTGCCACCTTCAGTCAGTTTGTATGAGTTGTTTTCCGTATCTGATCATGTTTACACAATTACTTCACTCTCTGGATTTGAGGCTCTTATATATGGCTTGAAGGTTACAACGCTAGGCGCTCCATTTTATTCTAATTGGGGGCTCACAGACGACCGTGTAAAACTTCGTCGGCGAAATAAAAGTCGGTCTATTGAACAGTTGGTGGCTGCGGCTTATCTTAAATATCCCGTGTATATTCATCCCAAGAGTCGACGAAAGTGTAGTTTTTTTGATATTGCGGGATATTTTATAGTTGAATCTCTCAAAGATAATGATTATTTTTCCCTTTCTGGTAACAAGCTCTATTGTGAGACGCTGAGTTTTGATAAGTATCTAGGCCTAAGTTTTGAGTTGCTTGCAAGAATTGAGAGAAGCGATAATTATGCAAGCCTAAACGAAGATGATGTCAAAGATTTAAATGAGTCAAAGCTGATTTTTTCAGAATATCCTCATTTGAGTCATTTGCTGATTAAGAGCGCGAATTATGATCTTCTGCGGTTGGTTACAGGTTACTGCTTGGATAATATCCTAAGTGATGTTAAATCATCTGCGCTAGTTGATTTTAGAGAGCTTTCTGAGTTTTTTTATGCTTTATCAATTGCTCTCAGGAATTCAAACGGTAGAGTTTTGGGGGAAATTCCAAATCTTATTCCATACGTTGAAGGCAAGGCGGTAAGAGGTGATAATTATTTCGATTTCTTAAAACACTATATTACGTGCCTTTCATTGAATATCCAGTATGATATTCTTGGTCATGCTGTGAAGCGACTTGAGCAATCATTAAGAGAATATGAAGGATTAGAGTTATATCTGGACTCTAATCGTTTAGAAGAGCAGATTCGTAAGATCGGACGGCTTAATCCAAGTCCCGACTGGCTACTTCAAGTTTTGTCAATTATACGGCAGGGGCCATCGAGGTCGGAAAGGAATCACCAGAAGCGCCAAGAAATATTGGTAATTCTTCTTGGTTGCTTGAAGTCTGCTTTGTCTAATAGATACATGTCGTTCAGCGATGCCTATCTTAATGGCATGTTGACTGCGATAGGTGCAGGAGACTTTGAATCTCTGAAATTGTCGATTACGAATCTGCTCGCCCTTTTTGAGATTGCTGGAGATACATCAGATAAGGAACTAAGTTTTAACGAGCGTAGTAGTCTTTTTGTAATCCTCTCACAGAGAAAAAAGCATTGGGGTATCGTAATCGATGCTCTTTTAAAAAATAACGCCTTCATATTTGCGGATCGGCTTTTATCTAAGCTTGATTTCCAAATTTTTGATGAAGCTGAGCGCCTACGCTTTAGTTTTCTGATTGCGCGAGGTCTAGGCAAAAGCAAAACCGCTCAGGCTTATTTGTCTCGACTAGTGGATGAGTTTGGCGATACTGATCGTGTTATTAATTTGAAGTCCAGGTTTTATCGAGAGATTGGCCAGTTTGAACGTTCGATACATGAGTATCAGAGAATGTTAGCCCTTCCGGGTACCGTTGCCAGAAAAAACGCTATTCGTACCGAGATTGAAAAACTGAGTTTTCTTAGAAATAGCAGTCGGTACTTAAATAGCGTATCTCAACCAAAATTTCCAAAAGGTGTGATTTTTCTTGCCTCGCAGACTTGCTTTAATACGTTGGCTATGATGACTCCGGCTTTAATTCAGTGTAAAAAGCACGGTTATGCTGTTGTTTGTCTAACTCAGGGTATGGTGGAGCATGACTCAACTGGTATTGAATTTATTGATAAGTTTCAAGGGGTTATCCCGTTAAATTTAAGGCCTAGTTCAAGGCAATACGACTGGACTGTTGATTGGGAAAATAAAGTCATTTCCTGTCAAGGTATTAATTTTTATCAAGGTTTTTACGAAAGATTATCTACCTATGTTAGACGTTTTTACGTTGATATAAATGTTCGGAAGGTGGATGAGCAGCTAAGAAATATGCTGGACAGATCGGATCTCTGTCTTAGTGTTTGTGAAAGAATTTACAGGGAAATTGTTAAAGATAACAATATGCCGGTCGTATTTGTTAGCGGTAACTCCCACGTAACTCCGTTTTCTATATTTAGAGATTATGCGATTAATAAGGATGATGAAAAGCTATCCTACGTGAATTGCAATGTTGCTTATGAAGCGTACTTTTCTAATTTAGGTAGCAAGTATGCGAATACAATGTGTGTTACTGACATGACCCTTCATAAAGATATCCGTGCGCCGTTTATGGCCCGTGCCGATCAGTTTGTCCCTTGGTATGAAAAGAATAGAGATAATCCAGAGTATATGCAGAAGGCCGATGCTTTGATTAACGTAAATCGGGTTGGGTCCGACTCAGATGCGTCCGCAGTTCAGTTGATCGAATATCTTAAGACAATGAAGGCGAGTGGTAAACGAATAGTATGTGCGTTTGGAAAGGTACCCGTCGACTTGAATGTCCCCTATGACGGCGGTCCTGCCCATAGCGATATGGCTGACTGGATCAATCATACTGTTTCGATATGTTCGGAGCTTGATGATGTGGTTTTATTGGTCAAGCCTCATCCACATGAGCTGAAGCCTGAGATTGCTTTAGATTTGGTTGAAGGCTTTCATGATCTGATTTCTGTTCAGGTGGGCGACAACGTAAAATTGTTAGACCATAAGGAGATAAATGGTCATGCTCTTGCGCCATACTTAGATCTTGCTCTTCTTTATAACGGGTCTAGTGGTGTCGAGCTCACAGCACAAGGCATTCCAGTTATTATGACCTCCTATTTTGGGAAACATGATTATCCTATTTGTTTGAATTACCCAGAGTCTCGAGAGCATTATGAACAGATGATTTCAAAAAAGATGTATCGTTACCCTGATGAAGATCTCCGGAGGCAGGCTGCCTTTCTTTTGTGTTATTTGGGTACGGACGAGATTTCTATTGAGAATAGATATTCCAAAAGGCAGTTGACCAACGACAAAATTGGAGTGCCTAGTTGGCGGGACGAATTGATGGAACAGTTTTTGAACGAGGGCGATCCGAAGATGGAGTATATAGCGAAGAGGATCGTCGAGAAATTTGAGGGCCCAGTGATGCTTCATGGCCGAGCATAAACTTTATGAAGAGATACCTCGTTGTCTCACCTGCGTTGCGTGATATATCTAGTTTAAAAGTTTTGGTTGGAGGGGATGTTAGGTTCAGTCGATTAGTTAAGTGGGCTTCTAAGGTAAAGGTTGGGACCGATGTTGATGCCGTTCTGGCCTGGGGACGGAAGGACTCAGCGATTGTGGCAGAGAGGGTCGCAAGGCGGCTAAATCTACCGCTCTATAGGGTTGAGGATGGATTTTTGCGCTCTTTTGCTCCAGGGCAGAGTGAGCATACCCTTTCACTCGTATTCGACGATAAAGGAATATACTACGACTGTTCTGTCCTGAGCGCATTTGACGTTTTCTCGTGTAGAAAACTATCTGAGCGAGAAAGGGAAAGGTCCGAGAGCATCCGAAGACAATGGGTTGGCGCTCAGGTTTCGAAGTATAATCACGCTAGATCGCTTAACGTTTATCCGTCGAGTAGGTGCGTATTGGTTGTAGACCAAACGCGAGGAGACGCTTCGATAAAATATGGGGCGGCTTCGCAAACGAACTTCGACGATATGCTGAATCAAGCTTGGACTAGTTATCCAGATCATAGGATTCTGGTCAAAACCCATCCCGAGGTCATTGCAGGAAGTAAAAAGGGCTACTTAACAGATCACCCTCTACTAAAAGAGGATCGGGTCGTTTTGGTTGCCGATGACATCCACTCGCCAAGCTTGTTAAGAATCGTTGATGCGGTCTTTTGTGTTACTTCTCAAATGGGGCTTGAGGCGTTGTTTTGGGGCAAGCGGGTGCATTGTTTTGGTATGCCATTTTATGCTGGTCGGGGATTAACGAAAGACACTTTGGTTGCCCCTACCTTCCGAAAACCCTGCACCATCGAACAATTAGTACATGCAGCCTTAATAGACTATTGCCGTTATGTAGACCCAGAAACAAATAAGCGTTGTGATCCGGAACGCCTGATTTCGTGGATGGGTTTGCAGCGGAACATGATGGAGCGATTTGGTGCGACACTGAAGGTTGCACGCTTCCCCCGATGGAAAAGGCGCCATCTTAAAAAATTCTTTTTGGGGTCTGAGCTAATTGAGAATTGCTCGGACCCTGATGCACCTATTGTAGTTTGGGGTATGAGTAACGTGCCTGAGGGTGATCGCCACAGACAGGTCATCAGAGTCGAAGACGGGTTCATCCGTTCGGCTGGACTTGGTGTCGACCTCGTAGCTCCCCAATCATGGGTGCTGGATACAAGGGGAATCTACTACGATTCGACCAAACCCTCAGATCTCGAGCAAATATTGCAGTTTTCCGAGATTGATCAAACCACTGTTGAGAGAGGTAAAGCACTCATTGAACGCCTGTGCAAGGTTGGAGCTACGAAATACAATGTAGGGTTGAGGGACTGGGTAAGGCCTCCGAATCGTAAAAGGGTCATTTTGGTTCCAGGGCAAGTAGAGTCCGATGCCTCTGTTAGGTTTGGCTCCCCTACGATAAAGACAAATGCTGATCTTTTAGCTGCGGTTAGAGGCGATAATCCCGACGCATGGATTGTTTATAAAGTCCATCCAGATGTTGCTGCAGGCATGCGCAAGGGTAAGCGGCGATTAGAAGAAGATCTGTATGATGAGGTCGTCACGGATCAGGACATGCATCATATGTTAATGCAGGTCGATGAGGTCCACACCATGACCTCATTGGCAGGGTTTGAGGGTTTAATCAGAGGGAAAAGAGTCGTCTGTTATGGGCAACCGTTTTATTGCGGTTGGGGATTGACGGAAGATAAGGAGCCCGTTGCACGTCGAACTCGCCCGCGTTCGCTTCCAGAGCTGGTTGCGGCTGCGTTGATTCTGTACCCAACATATGTGAGTAGCTCAAGTGGTTATTTTACCAGTGTTGAGAGGGTGTTGGATGAGATTCAACTAGCCCGGGCTGAAGTGACTATTCTACAGCGGGTCAGAACACAAATTTCCCGTTATCTGCGATTTATGTGGCGCTTCTAAGTTGTTGGTATCAGTTTTTGCCAATCCTAAACTATTGAACGTCGCAATCCGCGCGGTCACGCTGGCCATACGGTTTGGCTTGATCTTTATTCTCGCGATCTATCTCCCGCCGTCTGAAGTTGGCTTGTACGGTTTGATCGTGGTCACGGTCAGCTATGCCCTGTATTTTGTTGGTTTTGATTTCTACACCTTCAGTACGCGAGATCTGCTGAATCGACCAGCCCATCAGTGGGGGCGGTTGTTGTTTTCACAGGGTGTGTTTTTTGGTGGGCTGTACGCCCTGATGCTGCCGGTATCTCTTCTCTTATTCGTTTTTGGCTTGCTTCCCTGGTGGCTGGCGGGGTGGGTAATGCTGCTGATTGTCTCCGAGCATCTGGCTCAGGAAGTATCGCGCCTGGCCATTGCCATGGGGCGCCCAGTATTTGCTTCACTCATGGTGTTTTTCAGGCAGGGTATCTGGGCTTTGCTGTTTATGGTCTGCCTGGTTTACTCCGAATCCTATCGATCTTTGGCTGTTTTAATGCCCTTTTGGGCTGCAGGTTCGGTGTTGAGTGTGCTGATGGGTGGGCTGCTGTTGCGTTCTATCAACTGGCGCAATCTCGGCGTTGAGTGGGCGTGGTTGAAAAAAGGCGTGCTCGTTGCGTTGCCGTTGCTGATTGCCACGCTTGCCTTGCGAGGCATCATGACGGTAGATCGATTTGCCTTTGAGGTATTGAATGGGCCGGATCTTCTTGGCGTATACAGCCTGTTCATGGGCATGGCGGGGGCCGTGTTGGCGTTTATGGATGCCGGTGTGTTCGCGTTCCTCTATCCACGTATGATCACAGCTCACAATAGCGAAGACTCGTCTGGGTTTCTGTCAGCCAGGGCGACACTGAAGAAACACACGTTGGTCTGGTCGATGGTTTTGGTGCTCGGCGGGGCAGTGGCAGGGCCCGTTCTGTTTAGTTTTCTGCCCAACCCAATCTATTTTGACCATTGGCCAATGTTCGTCGGGGTTTTGGTCTCCATGGGGCTTTTTGTCGTGGGGATGATCCCTCATTACGGGCTCTACGCGGTTTCCCGCGATAAACCCATCATTGCAGCTCATATTATTGGGCTCTTGGTGTTTGTTTTGCTGGTGTTGGTTCTTGGCCAGACAAGTCCGGAATGGGCTGTGATCCTGGCGTTCGGAGGCGCATCGCTGGCAATTGGGATAATTAAACAGGTTTCATGCGCCCGGGTATTCCGAGCGATGGGAATCACTCATACTCTAAGTTGATCAATTGAGGATATTGAAAGCTTATGTTGCAAGGTAAAACTATTCTGGTCACTGGCGGCACTGGGTCTTTTGGCCACAAGTTCATTCCGATGACTCTGGAAAAGTATAACCCGAAGAAAATCATTGTGTTCTCCCGAGACGAGATGAAACAGTGGGAGATGGCCAAGCTGTTCCAGGGTGACGATCGTCTTCGGTTCTTTATTGGTGATGTCCGTGACAGAGACCGTCTTTACAGGGCTTTGGATGGAGTCGATTACGTAGTGCATGCGGCCGCCACGAAGATTGTTCCCACCGCAGAGTACAATCCGTTCGAGTGTGTAAAGACCAATATCCATGGCGCCATGAACTTGATTGATGCTGCCATTGATAAGGGTATCAAAGGCGTTGTGGCGCTCTCGACGGATAAGGCAAGCAGCCCGATCAACCTGTATGGTGCCACCAAGCTGGCCTCAGACAAATTGTTTGTGGCGGGGAATTCATACGCTGGTGGCCATCAAACCAAGTTCTCAGTCGTGCGCTACGGTAATGTTATGGGCTCGCGGGGATCGGTTATCCCATTCTTTATGTCCATCAAAGATAAAGGGGTTCTGCCGATTACAGACCCGCGTATGACGCGTTTCATGATCAGCTTGGAGCAGGGCGTTGAGCTGGTTTGGCATGCCTTTGAAGATATGGTTGGTGGCGAGATTTATGTGAAGAAGATTCCTTCCATGAAGGTGACCGACCTGGCTCGCGTTGTTGCACCAGAAGCCAAGCAGGAAGTGGTAGGTATTCGGCCGGGTGAAAAACTGCATGAGCAGATGATTGGCGCGGAAGACTCTTATTTCACTTACGAGTATCCCGAACACTTCAAAATTCTGCCCAACATTAATGATTGGGGAACCTGCAAAGACCGGATTAAAGACGGTAAGCGTGTTCCGGAAGGGTTTGTCTACGCCAGTGACAATAATGATGAGTGGATGAGTGATGCTGAGCTGCAAGCTTGGATCGACCGTCATAACAGCGAAATTGGCAAGATTTGATCATGATTCCCTACGGAAAACAGGATATTAGCCAAGCCGATATTGATGCGGTTTTGGGCGTTTTGGAGTCAGACTTTCTGACTCAGGGCCCAATGGTACCCAGGTTTGAGCAGGTCGTGGCAAGCCACGTCGGCGCCAGCCACGCTCTGGCGGTGAATAGTGCGACGTCCGCGTTGCACATCGCCTGCCTGGCATTGGGCCTTGGTAAAGGCGACTGGCTATGGACGACCCCCGTGACTTTCGTGGCGTCTGCTAACTGCGGTTTGTATTGCGGCGCAAATGTGGATTTTGTCGACATCGATCCCAAAACCTACAACCTTTGTCCAGAGGCGTTGAAGGCGAAGCTTGAGTCGGCAAAGCAGTCAAACCGATTGCCCAAAGTGGTAGTGGCCGTTCATTTGTGCGGCCAACCTTGCGATATGCAAGCGATCGACGGCTTGGCGAAAGAGTATGGTTTCAAGCTGATCGAAGACGCCTCCCATGCGATTGGCGGTAAGTATCAGGGCGAATTCATTGGCAGTTGTCGGTATAGCGATATAACCGTCTTCAGTTTCCATCCGGTGAAGATCGTGACTACCGCTGAAGGTGGTATGGCCGTAACCAATAGCGCAGAGCTGGCGGAAAAAATGAACCTGCTCCGTAGTCATGGTGTTACCCGAGACCCCGCCTTGATGACGCGTGAGCCAGACGGCCCCTGGTACTACCAGCAGGTGGACTTGGGTTTCAACTACCGGATGACCGAGCTACAGGCGGCGCTCGGCGTTAGCCAAATGGACCGGCTTGATGCTTTTGTGGCCCGCCGGCATCAGTTGGCAAAAAGATACGATAGACTGTTGAGCGATTTGCCTGTTGTATTGCCCTGGCAGCATCCAGACAGCTATTCTGGACTTCACCTCTACGTTGTCCGCCTGAAGCTGGATGTCATTTTCCGAACTCACCGGGAGGTGTTCGAGTCTTTGCGGGAACAGGGAATTGGGGTCAATCTGCACTACATTCCGGTACATACGCAGCCATTTTATGAGTCCATGGGCTTTGAGGCTGAAGCGTTTCCTCAATCAATGGCTTACTACCGCGAAGCGATCAGCCTCCCTATGTTTCAGGGATTAACCGATGATCAGCAAGACGAAGTAGTCGAGGCACTCCGAGTGGCTCTGGCGGGAGAGTGATCATGACGTCAGTAGCGATCATACCCGCCCGAGGTGGCAGCAAGCGTATACCCCGGAAAAACGTCAAAGCTTTCTTCGGTAAGCCAATGATTGCCTGGTCGATTGAGGCTGCGCTGAGGAGCGGGTGTTTCGAACGAATCATCGTTTCAACCGATGACGAAGAAATCGCTGCGGTTGCAAGGGAATACGGTGCAGAAACGCCGTTTATGCGTCCAGCAGATCTTTCCGATGACTATACCGGCACGATCCCGGTGATTCAGCATGCTGTCGAATGGCTGGCGTCCACTGGAGTTCCGGTATCTCGGGTTTGCTGCCTGTACGCTACCGCTCCCTTTGTGAGCTCAGATGATCTCATACGGGGGCAGGAGTTACTGGTTGGTGAGCGTTGCAGCTATGCGTTCTCGGTAACCAGTTACGCATTTCCTATCCAGCGGGCCATTCGAATCAAGGATGATGGTCGAATAGCGATGTTCAGCCCCGAGCACTTTCAAACTCGATCTCAGGATTTGGAAGAGGCCTGGCATGATGCGGGCCAGTTCTATTGGGGTGCGGCTGAGGCATGGAGGGAAGGTCGGCCGATTTTTTCAGAAGACGCTGTACCGGTCNNCAGGATATTGATACGCCGGAAGACTGGGATCGAGCAGAATGGTTGTTCCGCGCTATGCGGGAGCAAGGTGCAAGTTGATGCGTATCGCGTTTCGTGCGGATGCTTCAATCGATATTGGTACCGGTCACGTTATGCGCTGTCTGACGCTGGCGGAAGCTCTGCGCAGCAGGGGGCATGAGTGTCTGTTCATCGGTCGCGATCACCCCGGTAACCTTGAAGCATTGATTCGGCAAAAGGGATTTGAAGTTCACTTGTTGGCGCCAGGACGCTCCGATGCGCTAATCCCCGAGCAGGAAAGCGTGCCGGCTCATTCTGATTGGCTGGGCGTTCCCTGGCATTTCGATGCAGGCCAAACCCGGAATATTGTGGGCGGAAGGCAGGTTGATTGGGTCGTTGTAGATCACTATGCTCTCGATGCTCGCTGGGAACAGGAAGTATCCCAGGTGGGAGCGAAGGTTATGGTTATTGATGATCTGGCCGACAGAAACCACCATTGCCGTTTATTGCTGGATCAGAATCTTGGTCGGCAACCAGAAGATTATGATGGTCTGACCAAGCCTGACTGTATTCGACTCTGTGGCCCACGCTATGCGCTTCTGCGGCCCGAGTTCGCGGCTATGCGGAAGCTCAGCCTTGAGAGAAGGAGATCGCCAGAAGTAAGGCGAATCCTGATTACTCTTGGGGGGGTAGATCGGGAGAACGTTACTGGTGAAGTACTGAGAGTACTGTCTCGCAGCCGTTTGCCTCCGGAAACCGAGTTGGACATTGTGATGGGCGCATCTGCTCCCGGTCTGGACTCTGTTCGAGTTCAGGCAAGCAAACTCCCGTTCAGGGCGACGGTGAGCGTGAACGTGAGCGACATGGCCGAACGTATGTGTCTGGCGGACCTTTGTATAGGAGCTGCTGGAGGCACGTCTTGGGAGCGCTGTTGTCTTGGTTTACCGACAGTCCTGCTGGTTTTGGCAGAGAATCAGGAGGGGGGAGCCAAGGCTCTCGGCGATGTGGGTGCGGCAATTGTGGTCCGGCGCGAAGGTGAAAGCCTTGACGCGTTGGGGAGCGTCGTTGACCGGCTTTTGGGTTCTCATGAGCTTTCTGAGATTGGGCAAATGGCCTCGTCAGTCACAGAAGGCAACGGAGTTGAATCGGTGCTTGAAAAAATGATGCTCTGCTCGGAGGAACACTAGTGGAGAGCGATAGGCTCAGAAAAATGCAGGCTTCAGATCTCGAGTTGGTGCTTGCATGGAGAAATCACCCCAACGTCCGCCGCTACATGTATACGACTCATGAGATTGAGCTCAAGGAGCATTCTGCATGGTATGCCAAAGCGAGAGAAAACCCGGCCGTGCACCTGATGATCTATGAGCATGATGGGCGAGATCTTGGGTTCGTGAACATCACTCAAGGTCGGTGTGATTCAGTAGCCGATTGGGGGTTTTATATGTCTCCGGACGCTCCAAAAGGTATGGGGAAACTGCTGGGGAGCGCAGCATTATCGTTTGCGTTTGGTGATTTGCGTCTGCATAAGCTCTGCGGTCAGGCGCTTTCGTTTAACGAAAAATCGATCGCCTTCCACCGTCGGCTGGGCTTCAGGCAGGAAGGTGT
>NPIE01003703.1_pt1 | contig 50894 bp, 45 predicted proteins | sample 8637661 | NCBI WGS metagenome assembly NPIE01 (sample SAMN07420842, study PRJNA396082) | bioreactor metagenome | isolation source: sample BA12 brine-fed electro-methanogenic bioreactor BA | place: Japan: Kochi | collected 2016-12-09 | reverse complement strand
TGTTCAGCTCGTATTCGATGCCGCATCGGGGGCATTTTACCTTGCTGTCGAATTTCGGAAGGATTTCTCCGCATTCGCATGCCCAGCCGATACGTTTCGCGGGGACTCCGGCCATGAGGGCGTAATCGGGGACATCCTTCGTAACCACCGCGCCCGCCGCGATGAAGGCGTGCCTGCCCACCGTGTTTCCGCATACGATAGTCGCGTTCGCGCCGATTGACGCGCCCTCTTTGACCCGCGTTTCGATGTAGAATTCCGTGCCGCGCTGGGGGTATTTGCATCGGGGGTCGCGGATGTTGGTGAAGACCATCGACGGCCCGCAGAAGACGTAATCTTCGAGAATCACGCCCTCGTAAATCGAGACGTTGTTCTGAATTTTGCAGAACGACCCGATTTTCACGTTGTTCTGGACGAAGACATTCTGGCCGAGGGTGCATTTCTCGCCGATTTCCGCCCCGGACATGATGTGGCTGAAATGCCATATCGAAGAGCCTTTGCCGATAACAGCGCCGTCGTCGATGATTGATGATTCGTGAACGAAAAAGTCTGCCATATTATATGCCTCGCAAAAATGGGTGGGAGTTCGAGTTTATGCCCATGGGCGCGGATTCGCGAATATCGTGTATCAGCCGTATGGACGGGCGGACATCCTCGATGCCGAAACCTTCGCCGGACAGGGTTCTGCGGTAAAGCTCCGTGTGCAGGTCGGTGAAGCCGTCGGAGAATTCCAGCCCCTCGCCGTCGATTTTCAGCGACCGATGGGTGCATGGCGCGATTGTGCCGTCGAAGGTGGGGGAATCCAGCCTATCCACCGAGAGGAACCATTTGACGCGCGCCCTTTTCAGTTCGAGGAAACCGCCTGCGCGGGTGGGTTCGGAGATATGCACTTCGCTCTTTTCGACATCGCCGAAAATCCAGAGAAGCATATCGTAGAAATGGACGCCGATATTTGTGGCGAGGCCGCCGGAGCGTTCGAGATGGCCTTTCCATGAGCTGAGATACCAGGGTCCGCGCGGGGTTATGTAGGTCAGCTCGATGTCGTATTTGCTATCGGGGGACGCATTGTCGATTCGTTTTTTCAGGGCGATAATCGAGGGATGAAGTCTCAGTTGAAGGACATTCCATACGCGGCGGCCGGTTTCTTCCTCCAGTTCCTGAAGGGCATCGAGGTTCCACGGGTTAAGCACGATGGGTTTTTCGCAGATAGCGTCGGCGTCGAGGCGGAAAGCCATGCGGATATGGGCGTCGTGAAGATAATTCGGCGAGCAGATGCTGAACCAGTGCACGCGGAATTCGTCTCCCTTGCGCCTGAGTTTCTCCAGATGCCGGTCGAAGCGTTCAGTTTCGGGGAAAAAGCGTGCGGTGGGGGCGTAGCGGTCGATTATCCCTACCGAGTCGTGGGGGTCGAGGGCCGCGACGAGGTCGTTGCCCGTCTCGATTATCGCTTTCAGATGTCTCGGCGCTATGTAGCCAGCAAGTCCCGTTATCGCAAAGTTTGCCATTGACAACTCCTATGCCGTCCCTTTCGCAAAGGGGTTTGGCGGTTCCATTTTCCATTCGATGACCGCATTGCCATACATGCCAATATCATCGAAAATCGCCATCTATATAATATACAATCAAATTCGATGAGCAAGCCGAAAATTTTTTAACAATGGGTAATCTGGATAAAACTTGCGGCGGGCTATGATTTCCATATATTAATTTGGATGTTAAAGATTAAAACGGAGTTGACATAATGGAAAAAGAAACTAAGAAACCCACGGCGCCGTCGGCCACCAAACCGAATTACTACGCCGTCCAGTTCAAAAGAGAACGAGTCGATTATTTCATCGATAGGAACCATCTGCCTCTCAAAAAGGGGACATGGGTGATGGTTCAGGCCGAACGCGGCCACGACCTTGGCAGAATTCACATGGAAATCGATGTGGAACATATGCCGGATTCCCATCATAAGTATCCCCTTGAAATACTTCACATAGCCAAACCTGCCGAGATGGATATCCTCGAAGAAAACCGTGAGCGCGAGAAAGATGCTTTTAGAGAATGCCGCGAGATGATCGAATTCCGCGGACTCGATATGAAACTCGTCGATTGCGAAATTCAGTTCGACGGCAACAAGATAACCTTCTACTTCACCGCCGAGCATCGGGTCGATTTCCGCGAGCTGGTGAAGGACCTGGCGTCCATTTTCCGCACGCGAATCGAACTTCGGCAGATAGGCGTCCGCGACGAGACCAAGAAGCTGGGCGGCCTCGGCCCATGCGGCCTCGAACTATGCTGTGCGCGATGGCTGGACGATTTCAAGCCCATATCAACCCAATACGCCCGCGACCAAAATCTCGCGGTCAACCCGAACAAACTCTCCGGCCCCTGCGGCAGGCTCTTCTGCTGTCTCGACTACGAGCAGGAGTTTTACGAAGAAGCCCGCGCCGAATTCCCCGCCGAGGACGCGGTAATCACTCACGGCGATTCCAAATTCGCGGTGCTGAAGATGGATTTCTTCAAGGGCCAGATTCATCTGCGAGATTTGAAGAACGAATCCATAGAAATTCTCCCCATCGAAGAATTTCGGTGCAGATTCTGCGTGAAGGATAAAAGCTGGTTAGACCGATGGCTACCAAAAGGAGACAAAAAATGAAAAGAACAGGTTTGATAATACTCATCGTCGCGATTCTTGCCCTCTCCGTCATGGCGCAGAAGATTTTCATTCCGATGGACCTTGCGCAAACCAATCATCTGAAGGCATACGGCGTGGTCTATTCCCTTCTCGGGGACGGAACGAACATCGAATGGCTTCTCAACTACAGAGGCGGAAGTTTCCTGATGCCCGCCGACAATAAAGCCGCGGATTTATGCCGTCTGCGAGGCGTTAAATTCGAGACCATCGACGGCGCATCGACAGCCATGATATACGCCGAGATAGAGGAGGAGAACATGGAGGTCGTCCTCCTCGAAAAGGCTCCGAAAATCGCAATATACACACCCCACAACACTCAGCCGTGGGACGACGCCGTAACCATGGCGCTTACCTACGCCGAAGTCCCCTACGACAAGATATGGGACAGGGAAGTCCTTGCGGGCAAACTGGACGACTACGACTGGATTCACCTTCACCATGAGGATTTCACCGGCCAATACGGCAAATTCTATTCCAGCTACCGTAACGCCCTCTGGTATCAGCAGGAAGTGGCTATGAATCAGGAGATGGCACGGGATTTGGGTTTCACCAAAGTGAGTGATTTAAAACTTGCGGTTGCGCTCAAACTTCGCGAATACGTCGCCGGTGGCGGGTTCCTATTCGCCATGTGCAGTGCGACGGACACATGGGACATCGCCCTGTCGGCGCGCAACGTCGATATCGTCCCGGCGGAATTCGACGGCGACCCCATGGACCCGGACGCCCAGAAAAAGCTGAACTTCGACGAGTGCGTATGTTTCGAGAATTTCCAAATAGAGACCAACCCCCTCGTCTATGAGCACTCGAACATCGATGTCAAACCCGACCAGACAAGCCGTCGCATGGGCGCTGAACAGAATTATTTCACCCTCTTCGATTTCTCGGCAAAATACGACCCCGTAGCGACCATGCTCACCCAAAACCACGCCGACATAATCCCCGATTTCCTCGGTCAGAACACGGCATTCAACGCCGCCACGGTCAAACCGAGCACGGTGGTTTTGGGCACATATCCGGGAGTCGATGTCCACAAATATCTCCACGGCAATTACGGCAAGGGTTTCTGGACTTTCCTCGCAGGCCACGACCCGGAGGACTACATGCACTTCATCGGCGACCCGCCCACAGATTTGAACCTCTACCCGAACTCCCCCGGCTACCGCCTGATATTGAACAACATCCTCTTCCCCGCCGCCCAGAAACAGGAGCACAAGACGTGAGGGTTGAGAGTTGAGAGTGTAGAATGGAGAATTGAGTAAATTAATAACTGGAGATGATATGGAGACAACTTTGGACGAAAAGCAGTTATCCGAGATCCTCAAGAAGTCGATTCGGGAGGTTATCGAAACGGAGTTTGAGCGGGAGATCAGGCCGAGATTACAGGAGATCGACCGAATACTCGAAATGCTCGAAGACGGCGTCCTCGCGCAAATCGCCACGGAAAGATTGGCGGAGATAGACGAAGGAACCCCGACGATTTCCCTCGACGATATGGAAAAGAAATATGCCGTATAAGGTCGAGTTTCATCCCAAAGTCGATAAGGATTTCGCGAGAATACCGACGGAGGATGTCCGAAGGATACTCAAGGCAATCCGGGATAAGCTCGTCAGCGACCCAGTTAATGCTGGAACTCCCTTGCATGGCCAATTGAAAGGACTATCCAAATTGCGCATCGGTGACTACAGGATTATCTATGGTGTCAAAGGCGAAATCGTGTTCATCCTCGTTGCGGCTCAAAGAGGTATGGTTTACGATTTGGCAGGGAGGCGTAAATGAAGTTTTACCCCCTGATACTGAACAACATCCTCTTCCCCGCCGCCCAGAAACAGGAGCACAAGACTTGAGGAATGAATTGGAAATGGGGTAAAATGAAAATCACGTTGATTCTTTTGTCAGCATTTATCTGCTTTGCACAAACCGCTCCCACTATCCAGTGGCAGAAATCCCTCGGCGGGAGTTCTTCGGATGGTGCGAATTCTATTTCCCAGACCGCCGATGGTGGCTTCATCGTGGCGGGAAGCTCCTACTCCAACGATGGCGATGTCAGCGGAAACCATGGCCATTTTGATTATTGGGTAGTGAAGTTGAACTCGTTGGGCGATATAGAGTGGCAGAAATGCCTCGGCGGAAGTGATTATGATGTGGCGTTTTCAATTTCTCAGACCGCCGATAGTGGCTTCATCGTGGCGGGAAGCTCTGAGTCCACCACTGGCGATGTCAGCGGAAACCATGGCGAATCCGATTATTGGGTTGTGAAGTTGAACTCGTCGGGCGACATAGTGTGGCAGACATCCCTCGGCGGAACCGGAACCGATGATGCGTATTCCATTTCCCAGGCCGCCGATGGCGGCTTCATCGTGACGGGATGGTCCCTTTCCAACGATGGCGATGTCAGCGGAAACCATGGTGGATGGGATTATTGGGTAGTGAAGTTGAACTCGTCGGGGGACATTCAGTGGCAGAAATCCCTTGGCGGAACCAGAAATGATGGTGCGTATTCCATTTCCCAGACCGCCGATGGCGGCTTCATCGTGGCGGGATGGTCCCTTTCCAACGATGGCGATGTCAGCGGAAACCATGACTGGAAAGATTATTGGGTTGTGAAGTTGAACTCGTCGGGCGACATAGTGTGGCAGACATCCCTCGGCGGAACCGGAACCGATGGTGCGTATTCCATTTCCCAGACAACCGATGGTGGCTTCATCGTGGCGGGAAACTCCAACTCCAACGATGGCGATGTCAGCGGAAACCATGGCTATTATGATTATTGGGTAGTGAAGTTGAACTCGTCGGGGGATATCCAGTGGCAGAAATGCCTTGGTGGAAGTTATGAAGATTTTGCACGTTCCATTTCCCAGACCGCCGATGGCGGTTTCATCGTGGCGGGATACTCCGAGTCCAACGATGGCGATGTCAGCGGAAACAATGGCTATTATGATTATTGGGTAGTGAAGTTAAACTCGTCAGGGGATACCCAGTGGCAGAAATCCCTTGGCGGAAGTGAAGATGATGTTGCGCTTTCCATTTCCCAGACCGCCGATGGCGGTTTCATCGTGGCGGGATACTCCGAGTCCAACGATAGCGATGTAAGCGGAAACCATGGCGGAAAAGACTATTGGGTTGTGAAGTTGTCTCCCGATCCTCTAAGCATAAGCGATGGCAATCGAGGGCACAAACCCCTTGCATACCAGATATCCGCCTACCCCAACCCTTTCAATTCCGCGGTTGCAATCTGCGTAGGGGAGGGTTTGAAACCCTCCCGAATCGAAATTTTCGACGTAAACGGGCGAATGGTTGAAAAAATGTCCGTAGGGGACGGGTCTCCCGTCCCGTCGTCGAACGGGCGAGGAGACCTCCCCCCTACGGAGGTGGTCTGGCAACCATCGGACAATATCACCTCCGGTGTCTATCTTGTCCGCGCCACCGCGGTCGGCGGCGAATCTGTCTCGAAACGGGTTGTGTTTCTGAAATGAACAAGGGTTACACAGTCAGAAAAGAAGGAATAAGAGCCAAATCCGAGCCTCGAACCGACTCGAATGAGGAACGCGTTGCAACATTTTATCAACTCCCTGCTACATTTCAGCAACGAGATGCATCATTTTTGAAACGAACTGACACATCTTATCAACGAGATGTAACATTTGCGGAACACGATGATACATATTTTCAACGCACTGATACATTCTATCAACACATGACCCTTTCCGAGGCCTCGGAAGACCTCGTGCGTTGCTCGGATGTTACAGTGTGTTGCTCGGATGTTGCAGTTCGTTGCTCGGATATTGCAGTGCGTTGCTATTTTGTTGCAGTTCGTTGCTCCGATGTTACAGCGCGTTGCTATTTTGTTGCAGGGCAACCCTCGGAAATGGCTTTGAAACGAGAAAAATTTCAACTGAAAGTGGCCGCATGAAAATAGGCGCGAAGGGAACTCCCGCATTCCGATGGAAACCGACTCATTTGAGCATCGGCCCTCTAATCCTATGGATGACCGGCATGGCGGTTCTGCTCCTCGTTCGTGTCCTCGTTCGCGATCCGCAGGCGTATTCATCGACCGTCGGGTTCGTCGTGCCCTTCATCGATTTCGCGTGGATTCTCGGCCCGATTCTCGTAACCCTCATGGCGGGCGGAGAATTGAAAGACCTCGGCATCACGCGGCGTTACGGCGTCCTCGCCCTCGCCCTCGGCCTGATTGTGGGGTTCGCGATTATGGGCGTTCGTAGCCTCGACCCCCGTTTCGCCGGCTACCTTCCGGTATCCATGGAAATATCCTCCATATTAGCGCTGATTGTGGGCGGCGCGTTCCATGCCTACGCCGAGGAGGTTTTGTTTCGAGGCTACATGGTCGGGCGTTTGTCGAAAGATTTCGGATGGGTGCCGGCCGTGATAATCTCCGGCATAGCTTACGGCCTGATGCCCTTCGCATATCTCGGCGCCGACCCCGCCGCCCTTTCGCAGATTTCCGAGATAAGCAAATTTTTCGGCTCGGTTTTCCCCGCCGTCCTGCTTATGGGAATCATGCTCGCGCTCATCTATCGAATTGTCGGTAACGTGATTTGCAACTGGTTCGGCGTGGCCTTGTCGATTTGGACATTGGGCTTCATTCGCGGCGGAATCATAGCCGACATGTCGTTTCCCCTTCTATCCTTCGCCGGCTATACTCTTCTCGCGGGGCTTGTGTTCATCCTATCCCACATAATTCTTAAGCGTTACGGCAAAAAGACCTTGACCTTCGAGGATTTGAAGGGTATCGTAGAGTAAATACTACGATGTTCTAACAAATCCGGAGGGATTATGAAAACGAGGTTCTTTCTTTTAGTCGCAATCATGCTGACCGCTGTCTGTTTTGCGAGCGTCAACCGCGCGGTTCCGACCGAGGCGTCCACGAACGTTTCCCTGGCCGATACGCCGAGGGCTTTCGCGCCCATGGACAGGTCGTTGCCCTACGAGTTCATCTACGACGACGGAGTCGGAAGCCTGCTTTTCACGACCTACTCTGCCGGTGCTTTCGAGGGTTTGCGGATAACGGCCCTTTATCCGTGCAGTCTTCGAACTCTGGAGTTCTACTGCATGGGGCCGGGCACTCTCGATGTCCGAATCTGGGCGGTGGATTCCATAGGATGGCCGCTGAACACCGAGCTTATACCCTCGCACAAGGTGTATATCGACTCCAGCTCCTTTTTCGCGTCGTGGGAAGAGGTGGAGCTTCCGGAACCGCTGTATCTGCCCGCTTACGGCGAATGTCTCGTCGGAAGGCGAGTAGTGAGCGATCTTAATCCGGTTACGGTCTATCTTACCCGCATGGAGGATGTCGAGGACAGGAGCTTCCTCAAACGCGGCTCGCCGACATGGCAGAAACCCACTTATTACGACGACACCCTCGACGCCCAATGGGACGTTACCTTCATGATTCGCGCCTATGGCGATTATTACGGTGTTCCGGACAATTTCTGGTTCGATATCGACAGCTCGATAACCACCACCAACCGCGGCGTGGCTTTCGGCGATTTCGACCTCGACGGCGATTTCGATATGCTCACCGGCGGGCAGTTGTTCGGCAACACGGGCGGAAATTTCACCGTGGTTCCCGGAACTGGAATGGCCGGCACCGGAACGCCTTATTGGGGAGAGTTCGACCTAAACCAATACCCCGACCCATATATAGCGGGAACTACCGATAAATTATTCGCGAATAATATGGGAGCCGGAAGTTTTTACGATATAACCTCGGTTTCCGGCGGAGTGGACGATACATATCCCTCGAACTGCGCGGCCTGGATCGATTACGACAACGACGGCGATCTCGACTTATATGTAGCCAACGGCGCTGTTCAGAATCCCAGCACTCTTGCATGGACATACTACAGGGATTTCTTCTACGACAACGACGGCGCGTTTTTCTACGAGGTTACCGACGCCGCGGGAATGTCATCGACCATATACAGCCCCCAATACGGATGCGGTATAGCCACCGGCGACTGGAACAACGACGGCAATACGGACATCTACGTCGCCAATTACAACGGCCAGGGGAATTATTTGTGGATGAACACCGGCGGGGAGTTCCTGGACGTCGGTTATGGAATAGGCGTGGACGGCATCAACGAAGGGGGCGGTATTTTCGGATACAGCGGCGGCGCGTGTTTTGGCGATATCGATAACGACGGCTATCTCGACCTTTTCGTCGCGAACCATTCTCCAGGGCGAAATGTGCCCCATGCCGACAAATCCTTCCTCTATATGAATCTCGGCGCGCCGGATTACTATATGTGGGACGAATCCGCCGTCCGGGGAATCGAATTCACGATGTCCCAGGCTCTGCCTTTCATGATTGATTTCGACAACGACGGCTGGCTGGACATCTTCGTGGCTTCAGCAAGCGGGAAATCTTATTCGAGGCTATACCGCAATCTTGGCGACGGCACCTTCGAGGATGTTACTTTCGAATCCGGCCTCGGATTGCGCGGAGTAAGCGGCGCGGGCTGGTCGGACATCGACGGTGACGGCGACCTGGATTTGGTTGCCGAAGTCGGTCTGAAAAAGTATGTTTGCGAAAATACTTACGACGACATAAGCGGAATTACCAATAATTGGGTGCGTTTCATCTGCAGAGGGGATTCCAGCAACGGTCTCGGTATCGGCACAAAGGTTAGTGTCAAAGCGGGCGGATTGTGGCAGACTCGCGAAATTGGCTCTGGTTACGGCGCTTCCGGATGCCAATCCGAATACGCCGCCCATTTCGGATTGGGCTCCGCTACGGCGATAGATTCGGTCATCATCCAATGGCAGTCCGGCATCGAAGACATCGCAACGAGCCTCTCTATAAACACCCGCTACATCGTCAACGAGGGCACCTACGATGTTCCGGAACAACCGACCCGCCCGACGGATTTCGCATTGCATATCTCGCCGAACCCCTTCAACGGCGCAGTGCGTATCGAAGCGCCATCGGCGGCGAAGATAGAGATTTACGATATGAACGGGCGCCACATCGACGTCATTGCGAGGAGGGTGCAACCCGACGAAGCAATCTCCTATGGATACGAAAAAGATTGCCACGCCCTACAGGCTCGCAATGACGGTGTTTCGGGATTAATATGGCGTCCCGACGCCTCCATCACCTCCGGCGTTTACCTTGTCCGCGCATCGATCGGGAATGAATCGATATCGAAGCGGGTTGTGTATCTGAAATAACAACGCAAGCTACAGAAATCAACTTACGTCGATTTAAAAGCCTCGGAAGCTTCAGTTATGCCGAAAGGCGCTTAATGAATGATTTTCTGGAAAATGCGGTCATTGTTCACGAATTGAATTCTATATTCGAACAATAAACAGGTGGTATCATGAGATATGTCGCGATAATAATGGCTCTGGCGGCGACTTTCGCCATGGGGGATTGGGTTATGGAACCGGAAGGATTCGAGGATGGTGTGATTTTCATTGTCGGAAGCTCGGGAAGCCCGCTTTATTGGTTCTCCCCGGATTACCACGCGCCGATGTTCGTCTATTCCCCCGGTTTCGAGAGCGATTCTGCGGTGGGGTCGGGGGCGATGTCCTGGCCGGGCTGGTGGGGCAATTTCATCCGCACGCCGTTGCAGGACTGCTCGTCGGCGGATTCCGTGGTGCTGAGTTTCCGCATGTGGAACACCGCCGATCCCTCGGACAACGACTACGCGCGGTTCTACGTATGGATTGAGCCGGGTGGATATGCAGGACCAGTTGCAATTCCCATGGGTTCCGACGACGGCAGAGACTGGGAGCTGATGAACATAGATTTCACCGAATACGCCGCCGGTCAGAGCCAGGTTTATTTCTACCTGGAGGCCAATTTCGGCACGGGCTCTTTTACGCGTGAATGCAAGTTCGACGATATAGGGGTCGCCTCGTCCACGGTTTTGGATGTCGAAGAAGAGCGCGACCTGCCGGAAGATTTTGCTTTAGCCGCCTACCCTAACCCGTTCAACGGCGCGGTAACCATCGCGGTCGAGGGCGCGGGCATATCGAATACGCCCCCACGGGTGGAGATTTATGATGTGAGTGGGAGAAGGGTGGCGACGGTCACTGAGCCTGACGAAGTGCCCGTAGGGGAGCACCTGCGTGTGCTCCCGAATGACGATGAAACGGAAAACGGGAGGGCACATAGGCCCTCCCCTACGCAAGATGTTGCTATCTGGCATCCCGATGAATCCCTCCCCTCCGGTGTCTATCTCATCCGGGCTTCGGCGGACGGTCGAGGAGACCTCGACCCTACGAGGAGGATGGCGACGAAACGAGTCGTGTATCTGAAATGAGGATGCGATTTGGCATAACGCGAATCCCGTAGGGTTGAGCATATCGGAAGCGGCACTGCCGCCGAAGAGGGTTGTGTATTTGAGATAGAAGGAGAAAATGAAAGCGAGAATTTTAGTTTTCTCGATCTGCCTTGTATTTGTAAGCTTCGCGGATTCATTAAATGTTTCGTGCGTTAGCAGAGCATTAGCGGGTCCCTGCACTGCCGCTTTCACTGTCGGCGATTATTGTTATATCGGGGCGGGCGGAAGATTCATGGTTATGGATCTGCACGATCTTGAAAGTCCAAATGAGATTGGACATTGCTACACCCCGGGAATGATTAACGGTGTTTTCGTTTTCGAAGATTATGCTTATATTGCCTATCAAACCGGCAGTTCAGGGGGGCTTCGAGTAATCGATGTTTCGACTTCGATTCTACCGGTTGATGTCGGATACTGCGAAACTCCCGGACAAGCAATGGCAGTCGAGGTTGTAGGCGAATATGCATATGTCGCCGCCGGCCAATCGGGGCTTAGAATTATCGACATCTCCGTTCCCTCTGCACCTGTGGAACTTTCCTTCGTCGATACCCCGGGAAACTCCCGCGATGTGGCCGTCTCCGGAGGATATGCCTACATAGCCGATGATTGGGGCGGTCTTCGAGTAATCGATGTTACAGACCCCTCTGCTCCTTTCGAGGCAACTTATTATTTTGCCGGAGGTTCCACTAAAAGGGTTGCACTATCCGGTTCATACGCCTATTTAGCCGATGGTTCGGCGGGAATCAGAATTCTCGACATCTCAAATCCCTTGTCTCCGAGTTACGTGAGTGTTTTCGATACACCGGGGACAGCTTCGGGCATTTTTATCGATATGCCTTTTGCCTATATCGCCGATGGACATGAAGGGTTCCTTATTATCGATGTTTCCGTCCCGCTTGTTCCAGCTGAAGTAGGATCTTTCGACACCGGCGACAACACTCATGACGTATTTGTTTCCGGTTCTGTTGCATATGTAGCCGGCAATACTAACGGACTTCGAATATTAGATATCTCGGATCCCACCATCATTGACGAATTAAGCTTTTTCGAGACCTCCGGGTTAGCTCAGAATGCTTTCATTTCCGATGGCTACGCTTATGTTGCTCATGGAACAGCCGGACTCAAAATCATCGATGTAATCGACCCACTTTCACCAAGCGAAGTGGGACTATATTTCACCGCGGGAAACTCGAAAGATGTCGTTGTTTCGTGTTCATACGCTTATCTTGCGGATTGGTTCGGAGGCTTGCGGATATTGGATATTACCGATCCGTCTTCGCCGTCCAGAGTTGGGACATACTTTATCGGAGGCTCTGTTCGGGGCGTTTCCGTTCGTGAACCGTATGCTTATATCGCCCATCATCTTGAAGGATTGAGAATAATCGATATATCCGATCCAACTTCTCATTCCGAAGTGGGGTTCTATACGCCTACGGGATATGCCTTTAACGTCGATGTTTCAGGTTCATATGCTTATGTAACCTATGGTCTTTACGGCTTGAGAATAATCGATATTTCCGAGCCTTCTACGCCCATAGAGGTGGGAATCATCGACATAGACGATTACGCATATGCTGTCCGAGTTGTGGATAGTCTCGCTTTCGTCGCGGGAGGAGCCTCGGGTCTTCGAATCATCGATGTTTCCAATCCGGCTATGCCCTTCGAAATTGGCCACTGGAGTTTGGATATCGATGCGGGTGCTCGGAATGTATTTATCTTTGGGAATCACGCATATGTAGCATACGAAACCGCCGGTCTTCGCATCCTGGACATTACTGATCCCACATCGCCATACGAAGTAGGATACTACGATACGGGAGATGAGGCATGGGGCGTTTTTGTCGATAGCAGTTATGCCTACGTCGCCAGCGGTTTCGCAGGACTTTATGTTCTGGATGTATCATACTTTACGGATGTGCGGGAAAACTCAAATCCTCAAATACCAAAATCGATGTCAATTTCCGCCTGGCCCAACCCGTTTAATTCGGCGGTAACAATTTCCCTCGATATTCCCGTAGGGGACGGGTCTCCCGTCCCGATTAGCGTGGAGATTTATGATGTGAATGGGCGGCGGGTTTCTGTCATCGGCAGTTACGACCAACCTGTCATTGCGAGGAGGGCATCGCCCGACGAAGCAATCTCCTACGGATGCGAAAAAGATTGCTTCGGGCAAAGCCCTCGCAATGACAATGCAGGCGAAGTCGTTTGGCGTCCCGATGAATCCCTCCCCTCCGGCGTCTATCTCGTGCGGGCGAGTCACGACCACTGGTCGCTGAGCGGAGCTGAAGCGACCGATGGCAATTGGCTCACGAAGAGAGTCGTGTATCTCAAATAGCGCATATTACCTCGCCATTGCGGCCCTCAAAAGTCGGTAAAATTGACGGCAATGAAATACTCCCAATATTGCCGTTTTTATCATCGAACGAAACAGGCTTTTTCGAAGTGTCTTCGGGCTTGCGTTTCATGATAAATATGCAGTATTCTGCATGCAATTATATTTTTCTCTTGCAACTTTCTTATACCTATACTATCTTAAAATAGCAAATGAGCATAAACGGAGGTTAAGATGGAGTTCAAGAGAGTTTTCTTCTTCGTGACAATCATACTTGCGTTGTCTTTGACGGCACAGGTGCCACGGACTATGAATTATCAGGGCAAACTTACGGATGGGAGCGGAGTAGCTGTGCATGCTCCCGGCGGAATTGCAGTTACTTTTAGAATTTTCGATGTGTCTTCCGGCGGGACGGCCCTATGGTCTGAAGCTCATGCAAGTATTCCGGTAACTAATGGCCTTTTCGATGTTATCCTCGGCGAAACTATTCCTATGACCATTGATTTCGACGAGCAATATTGGATCGAGCTGACGGTTGGCGGCGAGACTCTTTTGCCTCGGGAAAAACTCTCCGCGGTGGGATATGCGCATCACGCAGTTTATGCCGATACCGCGGAATATGTGGCTTCCGGCGGGACAAACTGGAATCTCTCCGGAACCGATATTTACAATAATAACACCGGAAATGTGGGGATAAAAAACACGAGTCCGGCTTATCCTTTGGAGGTTGACGGGAATGTCCGCTTCAATGTCCTCGATAGTCGATATGCTCATTTTGGTGTTGATGGCACTTATCTGCAGTTAACTTTATGGGATCCTCATACGGCTAATCCCAAGATTACTTTCGGGACAGGAGCCGGAACAGCGACAATCGAGACTCAGAGCAATCTTGGCCTTAACCTCGATGTTCGAGGCACTACGACAGGTTCTCTCGGCTTCAAAGTGCGCACGGACAATGGTGCCGGCACTCTTACTGACCGTTTGAGCATATTCAAAGGCGCCGCCACTGTTAATGCAGTATTCGCTAATGTTAATGTCGGAATCGGGACTGCGTCGCCTGGATACAAACTCGAAGTTGACGGCGATGCTCATATTTCCGATGCCTTTTATCTAAGCACTGTTCCAGTTGATGCTACTTACGATTCTGTTCTCACTATCGACGGCGGGCAGGTGAAGAAGGTCGCGACAAGTAGTCTTATTGGGCCGGGTTCAGGCTGGCTGTTGACTGGAAATGCCGGAACGGTCGATGGCACGAATTTCATCGGAACTACTGACAATGTTGCTTTTAACTTTAGAGTGAACAATCAGAAGGCAGGACGAATCGGCAACTCTGACGGCAGTGTTTTTCTGGGATATCAGGCCGGCAATAGCGATGATTTAGGCTCCAATGACAATACATTCATAGGCTACCAGGCAGGATATGCTAATATCGATGGCCGTGCGAACACAGCAATCGGGCATGAAGCCCTTCGTTCAAACACTACATCAAATGGCAATACTGCAGTCGGTATCGGAGCCCTTCGCTCTAATCAAACAACGGGGGGAAATACTGCTATAGGTTCTCAAGCCCTTTATTACAACGTCGGTTTATGCAATGTAGGTTTGGGAAGTTCAGCCCTCTTCTTCAATACTAACGGAAGCTACAATGTTGCATTGGGATATTACTCTCTCTATGAGAATACTTCTGCGCGGCAGAATATTGCTATAGGGACGAGAGCTTTGTATGAACAGTCCTACAATAATGGCGGAACCAGTTGGGACAGCGATAACATCGCCATAGGGCACGAAGCGCTTTACAACAATCAGCCCACTTCGACGAGCAACGGAATCAGAAATATTGCGATAGGCATTTTGGCGTCCAGATCCAACACCACGGGAACTAATAATGTAGCAATCGGTCAGCAGGTTCTTCGTTATAATGAAACAGGTTCCAACAACATCGGCCTTGGGATATATGCTCTTGCAAACAGCAGTTTCAATGGAAGCAACAACATTTCGATTGGCCATAGTTCAGGAAGCAATATTACTACGGGAAGCAATAATATCTTGTTGGGTTATGATATCGATGCGCCCGTTGCCACGAATAGTAGCCAACTTTCCATAGGCAACCTGATTTTTGCCACCGGAGGTTTCGGAACGGGCACGGTTATTGGATCTGGAAATGTTGGAATAAAAAAGAATAATCCGGCATACGATCTCGATGTTAACGGCACGGTTCAAATGACCGGCTTCAGGATGCCTACGGGAGCTTCTAACGGCTATGTGCTGACATCAAACGCAAGCGGAGTGGGGACATGGCAGGCTGTTGGAGCTGGTGCCGATGGAGACTGGTCGGAAGAAACCTCGCCGGCGGCATACCTTGAAGCGAAAGCCGGCGGTATTGCTACAAACGGCGCCATACTTTACGGAACAGGCGCGAATACGCATATTAATCTCGGATTCAATGGTTCGGTAACGGGCAGAAGCGGATACGACTATACCCATTGCACTATCGGGGGCGGATACAACAACGAGGCCTGGGGATCCAGAGCAGTCATTTCGGGAGGCAATCAGAATGTTGTAAACGCCAATTACGCAGGTATTAGTTCCGGCGACAAAAACGAGGTTTACGGTTGGACCGGATATATAGGCGGCGGAGGGCAAAACACAGTCGGTATCGATGACGGCGACGACAGCGAAGGTTTCATGTCCTCTGTTCTCGGAGGTTTCCGCAATACAGTGAGCGGTAATTATTCCGCAATTATTGGCGGGGATAATAACACAGTTTCCGGAAACTACTCTTCAGCCTTTGGATACGGTGTAAGTGTTAGTTCGAACTATAAATCCCAGTTTTACAGCTCAGCCGACCCCGGAACTCTTATTGTAATGGGCAACGTCGGGATAGGAAATACAACCCCTGCCGAAGCAATGGAAATTACCGGAAAACTGATGTTCAGCGATGGCGCCACACGAGAAATCTACGTCGAAGGCACATCTGGCGACGGACAGGATCTATTTATCTACGCCGGCAGATCATCTGGCGGAGGAATCGGCGGTGATTTGATTCTGCAGGGCGGGACATCTGGCGGGACCGACGGCAATGTCCTTATTGCGGATAGAGGACTTGTAGGTATCGGGACGGTAACTCCCTCCGCAAAACTTGAAGTAGATAAAGGGGACGCATTGATCTACGGTGTTACCGTAGGAAGAGGTGCTGGGGCTAATTCCACAAACACTGTAGTTGGAAGAGATGCACTCAGCTCAAACACAACCGGAAGTCTCAATACTGCGATTGGCTATAGATCGCAACAATTGAACCTCTCGACTCAAGACAATACTTCTTTAGGCGGACATGCTTTAATGAATAATCGAGCCGACTTTAACACTGCAGTTGGAGCTTACTCTCTATCCGCAAACAGTTCGGGAACTCGGAACAGCGCCCTTGGACATTCTGCTCTTACCGGTAATGAAACAGCCGATGATAACACGGCAGTGGGATACTATGCACTTGCTAACAATATTACAGGTATCGATAACACGGCAGTCGGCTCCAAATCTCTCGAGCTTAACCTGAATAATCGTAATACTGCCGTGGGTAGCAACACACTGAATCAGAACACCGTAGGAAGCGACAATACAGCCGTCGGATACTACGCCCTTGCTCGAAATCAAGTTGGGGTGATGAATTCAGCCTTCGGAAGTCAAACACTGGAAAACCTAAATCCACCCTCGTCCGCACCTCTGGGTTTCTATAATAGTGCGTTTGGACATAAAGCCCTACAGTCTTTGTCAACCGGTTACGGCAATACTGCTATGGGTTATTTTGCCGGACAAGCCGGAACCGCTCTAACAACCGGCTACTACAACACGGGTATTGGCTATCAAGCTTCATTTGATGCCAATAACCGGATAAATACGATCGTCCTTGCCGGTAACGGCAACCTTAGTCTTGGCGGAAACAACCGAGTCAGAGTTGGAAACAGCGCCATGACAAGTATCGGAGGACAGGTGGTGTGGACAGCTTTGTCCGATGAGAGAATAAAAACAAATGTCGAAGAAAATGTTCCCGGATTGGCCTTCATAACAAAACTCCGTCCTGTAACCTATTCTTTCGATATCGACAAACAGGATGAATTGATGTGGGGAGTGAAGAACGAATCCGATTGGGAAGGCAAATACGACATCGAATCTATTCGGTTCAGCGGTTTTATTGCGCAAGAAGTCGAAATGGCCGCAAAGAGTATAGACTATTCCTTCAGCGGAATAGACAAACCCGACGGCGATGGTCTTTACGGAATTAGATACGCCGAGTTCGTTGTGCCATTGGTAAAAGCAGTTCAGGAACTCACAGCCGAAAACGCCGAACTGCGTTCCGAAATCGAGCGTCTCAAAGCCCTCGAAGCCCGAATCGAGGCTCTTGAAAACAAATAATTAATGATGGGCGCATATTAGTTAATGATTTCACTCTTCCGCTATCCGCGCTGACCCAATAGGGGATGGGCTATAAACCCTTTCCCTTAGGAAAACTCGATATCGGAAAGGGGAAGATATCGAGTCTGCCTTTTTACAAAACTTCACTGACTCAATTGCTGGGCCGCTTCCTGACGGGCGAGGTTCAAGTCGGATCTTATGACATTATTGTCCGGAGCAATATTCAGTGCATACTCGAGAAAGGGTATTGCCTCGTCGAAATTCTTGGTTAAAGCAAGGGAAACGCCCAACATGTGGTAGGACTCCATACCTCTCGGGGAGAAAACTCTCGAGTAATGAAAAAGCTCGTAATCATAGAGAGTAGAATCGAAATTGTCCTCCTCCAGAGCATACTCGATATCTGCAACTAAAAGGCTGTCGCCTGATTTGTGCTGTTTCGCGAAAATCATTGATGCGCGGTAGGCGAGTTTCATATCCAACAAGTTATTAACTGCAGTTCGAAAATAAACAACAGCGGAATCGTGCATATCCTGACGCATATAGAGTCTTCCGATGCTAATTATAGCTCCGGTTGCTTCAGGGGCTGTTTCCGCGGCCATATTGTAATACTCTAAAGCGCGGGATTTATTGCCTTTATTTTCATGTATAGCGCCGAGATTGCCATAGGCTAAGTCGGGGAGAACCGGGTTATTTTCGAGACTTTTCTTGAACATAGCGGCGGCTTCGTCGATTCTGCCGTATTCCAGATATATATTGCCGAGTCCGATCATCGCGTTGCCGTGATTTGGCTGAATACGCAGAGCATCTCGAAACAGCCGTTCCGCCTCGATTAAGTTGCCTTTGTAGAACATATCGCTTCCGGCCTGTTCGACCATCATAGCAGTATCTGTTTTCTCACCGTGGGTAATGAAATCAAGCCAATTTGGGTCGATTACAGTGGCTATTCCGATTCCCATGAGGAAAATCCAAAACCCTATTAATATCCACGCAATAATCGCCTGAAAGGGTGAAGTCGAATTAGCAGAACGCGTCTTGGTGTTTTTTTTATGTGTTGTGGATGATGAAGAGGACATTCTTCCCTTCTTCTTTCAATCTGTTGTAATTTTCACAAGCGCTCTGATTAGGCAGGACAATGATCTGCGAGCATTTATTAGTAATCGGATTATAAGCGAAAGCGGAAATTTCTGCGCCGAATCCTCCGCCGCCTTTGCCGTCGGCACCGGTGCCAATGATTATAATATCGGCTTTCTGCTCAAATATAGTGGTTTTGTCTCCAGGAAAAAAGTAGAGCTTCTTATCGACGAGCCGGAAACCGCCTTCTGGAAAAATCATTATATCGAAATATGGAAGGGGGAGGCCTTTGTAAACAGTCAGTCCGGGGGAACTGTGGATTATGTATTCCTTTCGGTGTATCGTGAAGGAAACCAGAAGTGAGATGATCGAAAGAACGATTATGGCCATTATTATTACTCGGGGTATTTTCCATTGAGAGATGTGGATTACCAGAAATAGAGCAGTGAAAGAGCCGAAAAGAAAAACCATCGCTGTGCCGATAAATTGTAAATCCGACAGCAGAGAGCCGTAAATCAAGAACAGGAGATTAAAAACTGTAGCGAGAACCATGAACGAAAGGGGTTTGCGTAGATAATCGCCGATTTTTTTCCGGGTGATCCGCCATCCCTCCACGCGAATAAATCGCCCTTCCTCATAAACGAAAAGGCATATCACGAGGCCGATAAGCACGCCCCAGCCGTCTTTGGCGATATCGCTGATGTCGAAAACCCGCGCCGATAGGAAGAACTGGAACCCCTCGTCGAAAGCCGAGAGGATTATCGCGGAAAAATAGGACGTCCGGACGATATATCCGGTGTCTTTGCCTTTGGCTTTGAGCATACGGAACATAAGCACCGCGAAAATGGCATAGGCGATGTAGTGCCAGTTATTCTGGAGGTCGTAGAAGGGATTGGCCATGTAATAGTCGCTGATTTGTTGTCCCAACGCTACCATTGCAATACATACTGCAACAGCGAAAGTGCGGTAAAGGGTGATTTTCTTTCGAATCGCGATTAGGAAGACGGCAAAAACCACAACGAAAATCGTGAACATAAAGGGCAGTCGAAGGCCGAAGAGGGATATCTTGAAATTGGACAGCTCCTTAATCGAGGTCTGCAGATAGTTCTGCAACATGATAAAGGGCGTGAAAACCAGAAGCAGTCCGAACATCACGACATGGACAGTGGGGGAATATATTTTGTCTTTCAGTCTCATAGTCCAAAACAAAATATGTCGAAGATGCCGAAAGTCAAACTTTAAACTCAGTTTGAGATATAATATCGGTATCAAAATATTCTCTGCTTGGAATCTTTGCATTGCTCATAGGAGAATACCCGCGGTTTGTGTTCCGTAATATTTGGAAGCTTAGTTTTGATATGATTAGAAAGCCTACGAGGACTGTGCGCCGACAGTGTTAGTGGAACTGGGGAGGTGGTTGCGGATTGTTGCAACCGCAATGTCAATAGGTCAAAATAATCGGAGAGATGGACACTCTTTGCTTCTTTTACTCTTGACTTTCAGGCCGGACATATTTAGCTTTCTTCTGCTGTCGAGATTCGTTGAATAGACTTTCAGTCTTCGAGAATCACGACATCAAATATCACCGCGAGCGTGGCGGAATTGGCAGACGCGCTGGACTTAGGATCCAGTGGAGAAATCCGTGGGGGTTCAAATCCCCCCGCTCGCATTTTTTGTCCATACTAATTCCCTTATTAATTTTCACCTTGACCCACCGCGAGATATTCGTATTTTGCCCTTTGTGTTATAGAAGCTGAGTGCTTTTCAAAATATCTGTAAGGAGAATAAATGAATATCGTTGTCAACTCCCCAAAGCCCTATACGAGGGAGATAGAAATAACTTACACGGCCGACGAGGTGCGCGAAAAGTATTCCGCCCTCCTGAATGAAATATCCTCGAACGCCCAAGTGGCGGGGTTCCGAAAAGGCAAAGTCCCCAAGGCGATAATTATCAAGAACTACGGAGACGCAATTCGCGAAGATCTCGCCGAAGAACTCATCAAACAGGCCTATACCGAAGCTCTGGAAAAACACGATTTAGCTCCCTTAGTTCCGCCGCGGGTCGAGGAAGAGATAGAACTCGATCCCGAAAAGGATTTCGCGGTTACCCTCAAAGTGGAAGTCAAACCGGAAGTAGTTCTGAACGAATACAAAGGCCTAGAACTTCGCAAAAAGGTCGAACCTGTTGCCGATGAGGAAATCGATAAGACGGTGGAAGAACTTCAAAACCGAGGGGGCATGTTGAAACCCGTCGAGGACAGACCCGCTCAGGCTGGCGATTTGGTTCTGGTCGATTTCAAGCCGGAAGGGGAGGAGACTCCCTCCAAACGCGTTTTCAAGCTGGACGAGTCGGCGACGGTGGTTCTTATCGGCAAAAACGCAGGAGATAAGGTCGAAGGACATTTCGAGTTCCCCGACGACTGGCCTGACCGCGAACTGGCCGGCGCTGTGCACGACGCCGAAGTCGATATCCTCGAACTGAAAGAGCTAATTCCCGCCGAAATCGACGAGGAATTTCTGAATCAGTTCGGCGAAGATGTCAAATCCGAAGAGGATTTACGGGGCAAGATTCGCGAAGAATTGGAGCAGGCCAAAAAGTTCGAGGCCGAAGACGAAATGCGTCGGAACGCACGGGAGCTTCTTATCGACAAGAACCCCATCGAACATTCCCCACTGGTTGTTCAGGCGGCTCTCGAAGATACAATTAAGCGGTATTGGGATATTTCGAATCTCGAGGGGGATCAGTTGACCGAGATTCGCGCAAAACTCGAGCCTAAAGTCATCCGCGACATGACAGGCAACTACATTCTCGACGAGATAGCCGAAACCGAGAAAATCGAAGTTACTCGGGACGAGATAAAGGAGCGTATCGCCGAAATCGCCCGCGCGAACAACATCGACCCGGACGCCTATTACAGATACCTCCGCAAAGAAGGCAACATCGACTCCATCGAAGCCGACATTAAAGCTTCCAAGGCGATGGAGATCGTTATCGAAAACGCAACAATCATCGAAGAATAGAGGTTAATATGGCCAAACACAAAGAATTCAACCAGCTTGTCCCCTTCGTCGTCGAGCAGACGGGCAGGGGCGAGAGGGCATATGACATCTTCAGCAGACTTCTGAAAGACAGGATTATCTTTCTGGGAACACCTATCGACGATAACATCGCGAATCTGATAATCGCCCAGCTTCTATTTCTGGATGCCGAAGACAAGGAAAAGGACATCCATCTCTACATCAACAGCCCGGGCGGCATCGTTACCAGCGGTCTCGCAATTTACGACACCATGCAGTTCATCAAATCCCCTGTGGCCACTACCGTTATCGGCCAAGCGGCGAGTATGGGGGCGATTCTCCTCGCGGGCGGAGAACCCGGAAAGCGTTCGGCTCTTCCCAACAGCAGAGTTATGATTCATCAGCCCTGGGGCGGTGTTCAAGGTCAGGTTACGGACATCGAGATTCAGACGGAGGAACTTCGCAAGGCCAAAAAGAAGCTCATCGAAATTCTGCAGGCGCACACCGGCCAGACCAAACAGAAAATCGCCAAAGACACCGAACGCAACTATTTCATGTCCGCCGATGAATCCAAAGACTACGGCATTATCGACAGAGTCTTCTCTCGCGATAAAGGCTCAAAGCCGGAGAAGTAGCGACATATGCCCGATAATACCATAGAATGCAGTTTTTGCGGCCGGGACGAACGCGTCGCCGAACATCTAATCAAAGGCGCGGGGAATACCTATATATGCGAGAAGTGCGTGGAGGCCGCCACCGTGATGATTCGCCGAGGAGAAGAGGGCGAGGTAATTCCGTGGTCAGAAGAAGAGTTCCCCACGCCCCGCGAAATCAAAGCCTTTCTCGACCAATATGTCATAGGCCAGGAGAGGGCGAAGGTCTCGATCTCCGTCGCGGTATATAATCATTATAAGAGAATCTTGCATAGGGCGAATGCCGGCGCGGACGAGGACGATGTCGAGCTGGAAAAATCGAATATCCTCCTTCTCGGCCCAACGGGAACCGGCAAAACCCTTTTAGCGCGAACCCTTGCGCGGATGCTCTCCGTTCCCTTCGCCATTGCCGATGCTACCGTGCTAACCGAGGCGGGTTATGTGGGCGAAGATGTCGAAAATATAGTCGTCCAGCTTCTGCAGGCCGCCGATTACAACGTCGCCCGCGCTCAGGTGGGTATCGTCTATATCGACGAAATCGACAAGATAGGCCGCAAAGACGGCGGAAACCCCAGTATCACCCGGGATGTCTCCGGCGAAGGCGTCCAGCAGGCACTGCTGAAAATTCTCGAGGGCACAATCGCAAGTGTGCCACCTCAGGGCGGAAGAAAACACCCGGAGCAGAGATTGGTCAAGGTCGATACGTCCGATATCCTCTTCATATGCGGCGGAGCGTTCAATAATCTCGATAAGATGATAGCCCGGCGCATCGATGAGAAGATCATCGGTTTCGACGCCGAAATCACCGATGCCAGCAAGATACCCATTGGCGAACTTCTTTCCCGCGTAACTCCCGGAGACCTTGTCCAATACGGCCTCATCCCCGAGTTAGTCGGACGTCTGCCCATAACCGTCTCCCTCGACGAATTAAGCGAAGAGGAGATGCATCACATAATCACTGAGCCGAAAAATGCTCTGGTGAAACAATACAAAAAGCTCTTCCAACTCGACGGCGTCGAGCTCGAGTTTACCGATGACGCCCTCGATGCAATTGTTCGAGAAGCATTGTCCCGGAAGACCGGCGCAAGGGCGCTTCGGAATATTTTTGAGTCGGCGATGACGGGGATTATGTTCGATATGCCGTCCCACGATAACCTTATCCGTTGTGAAATCAATGCGGACGTAATCTACAAAAAGGGCGAACCGAAACTCACCTTCGCCGAAGACACCCGGCAGGCATCATGACAGAAAAGCCCCGATTTCCGATATTTGGAATCCCCCTCCTGATAATCCTCGTTGCCCTCGACCAGATTTCGAAATATATCGTTATGCAGAACCTGCGGCTTTACGAGGGGATCCCGGTTCTCGGCCATTATTTCCGCATATCCTATGTTCTCAACCCTGGCGGCGCATTCAGCACTCAGTTCGGCGGCGCGAAGTTTTATATTATCGTAGGTTCTATTGCGACAGCGATGGTAATCCTATATATTATATTCTCAAAAGAGCGCAACAGGGCGATGCAGTTATCCCTTTTTGCGATTCTTTCCGGAGCCATCGGCAACCTTATTGACAGAATCCGCTTCGGTCAGGTCGTCGATTGGATAGACGTAGGCATAGGCTCGACTCGGTGGCCTACTTTCAACATCGCCGATTCGGCAATAGTGGTCGGTTTGATAATACTAATCTTCGCAGGTTCAAAAAGTGAGCGAGAGAACAGAAAAAATACAGGTTCCGACGGCGATAAAGCCGGTGAGACTGGACACTTATCTGGTAACGGCGGGGCTGGGTCTGAGCCGGAACCAGATTCAGAAACTGATTCGCGATAAGAACATCGAGATTCCCGGCAAGGGAGTCAAACCGGCATTCATCCTATACGGCGGCGAAGAGATAATCGTCCGAATACCGGAAAAAGAGCCTCTGCGACTCAAACCGGAAGACATCCCCCTCGATATTCCCTTCGAAGACGAGCATCTTCTCGTGGTGAACAAACCTCCCGGAATGGTAGTCCATCCAGCGCGGGGACATTTTTCGGGCACCCTCGTCCATGCCCTGCTTTCTCATACTTCCGATTTATCGGCAATAGGCGGCCAGTCACGCCCCGGAATTATCCATCGCTTGGATAGAGATACCAGCGGATTACTTATCGTTGCCAAAAGCGACATCGCCCATTCAAGACTCGCCCGGGAACTTTCCGCAAGGCGAATCAAGCGGGAATACTCCGCTTTGGTGTGGGGGCATATGCCGAAGCAGTCGGGTAGCATCGAAGGGGACATCGGCCATAACCCCAAAGACCACAAGAAGATGGCGGTCGTCAAAACCGGCAAGCCCGCCCGCACCGATTACACCGTCGAATTGGATTACAACCTTCTTTCCCTCGTAGTTTTTCGCCTTCACACGGGAAGAACCCACCAGATAAGGGTTCACGCCCAACATATCGGCCATCCCATTTTCGGAGACCCCGACTATGGCGGCAGAGAACAGAGATTGGGCGGAATAATAGCCGAAGAAAGGCCTCTGGCGAGAAAACTGCTTGACAATATATCAAGACAGGCTTTGCATGCAAGGCGATTGACCTTTCGGCATCCAATATCGTCCGACTTAATTGAAGTCGAAGCCCCTCTGCCGGAAGACATGACCGCTCTGATAAATATGCTCCGCGAGAGCAGGATATGAAGTTCAGAATCTTAATAATTCTTTTAGCTTTTGTTTCCACCGCCTTTCCCCGCCGGACAATCGAGCCGGAGGATATTCAGCCCATGCTTTCTCTTCGAGAAGTTCAAGCCCTCGAAATCACCGACGAGTATCTCTACGCCGGTGTCGATGGCGGTGTTCTCCGATTTTACCGATTCGAAGATTATATAGACCTTTCCCGATGGGAAACCTTCCACCTTCCCGGCGAAGTTCGCCGAATTCAAAAAATGGGGGACTTTGTTTACGCGATAACTACATCGGGTTATTACGCGCGACGGGAAAGGGATATCTTCGATATTCAATTCCAGCCGGTAGATTCAGTCCTTCGCCTGCCGCCGAATCTCAGAATTTGCGACCCCTATGAATACGGCATCACCCTGCCGTTTCAGCTTTTCTGGGAGAACTCCGACTCCATTCTCGGACCGGATTTGACCTTCTATAGTGTGACGGACTGTGTTACCGACGGCAGTTACTACATGTTCTTCTCTACCGACGGCCTCGGCCTTTTCCGCGCGGATCTGCGGGATAAGATGGCCGAACCCCTTTCTTTTGGCCCCTGTTGTGAATACTCCGACGCCATCCTCGTCTCGGGGGACACCATTTTCTTCGGGGGATGTTCGGATATCGAATTCTGCGCCTTCTCCATCGCTACAGATGAAATGACCAGGTTCGAGTGGGTTCCCGGCGACAAGTCAGTCTCATTTCCGGATTACGGCCCGATTCTCGATTTTGCTCGAGAGGGCGACGAGTTATACATAGCCACCCCTCGCGGCCTTGGTTTGTTCGACCTCAACAGCGGTCTATGGCAACGCCCGACAGCCGGAGGCTCCGTGCCCCTCTATAACGCCAACGCCCTTCATATCCATGGCGATATTCTCTATATCGCCTCCAACGACGGCATCTACTCGATGGATCTACCCTCGAAATCTCTCATCCGCCGAACTCCCATCGGACTGAAAAGTTTTGCCGATGTCGATTACGCCATGGGGAGAATAATCGCGGTGGGGGATATGGGCGCATATCAGCTGATAGACACGGCGTTCGCGCCCCTCAAACCTCCAGACGGCCACCTCGATCTTTATGTCCGCACAGTAAAACCTTACCGCGACGAGGCGGTTTTCGCGACACCATATGCCATAATCATCCTCGACGATTCGGGCGGACGGAAATTTATTCCGAGTTCGATATTCTTTGAAAGCGCGGAGATTTTCGATGTCGAACCGACACGCAAATACCTTTGGGTGGGAACTGATAAGGGGCTTTTCGTTTACGACCGTTTCGGAAGATTTGCCAGTCGTCTCGATGATGACTACTACTTCCCCGAAATGACCATTTTCAGGCTTTTCATGCAGGGGGATTATCTCTGGATGACTACTGATATCGGATTATACCGCTATTTCTGGAAAGACCCGGACAGAATCTACCGTTGAGCCTTTTTCGTAAGCACTTCCTCGATTTTCTCTGATAATAATGACGCCTTGAAAGGTTTTTGGATAAGGCCTTCCAGCCCCTCTTCGAGCATATATTGGAGATGTTCTTCCTGAGCGTAACCCGTAACCACGATAACAGGAATATCCGGCCAGAACTGTTTGAGCCTGCGGAAGACATCCCAACCGGAAAGACCGGGCATGATCATATCCAGCAATATCAGGTCGATATCGCCGTCATTGTCGGTGAGATATTCCAGAGCTTCTTTGCCCGACTGGGCGCGGATTACCTCGTATCCCAACTGCTTGAGAATTCCTTCGATGACCGTTTGAATCACATCTTCGTCGTCCACGACCATGATCTTGATTCCGCTCTGAGGGGATTTCTGGAATATAATACGCTTCTCCAAATCATCTGGAATCACCGGTGAAGGGAAGAAAAGCCGGACTTCGGTGCCGCCGTATGGCACGCTTCGGACATCGATGTTCCCGCCGTGGGCTTTGACTGTGTTGTAAACCATCGGCAACCCCAGACCTGCGCTTCCGACATCTTCTTTGGTGGTGTAAAAGGGTTCCAGAATTTTCTTCTGAGCATCCTCTTCGATTCCCACTCCGGTGTCCTGAACCATCAATTGAATGTATGGCCCCGGCGCCATTCCGGGGTGTTCCCGAGCGTAATTCTCGCTGGCGTCGAACCGGCTTGTCGAAATTGTTATCTCTCCGCCGTCCGGCATGGCATCTTTCGAGTTGAGAGCCAGATTAATTATCGCCTGTAATATCATGGACTTATCGCCGCTCACCGGGCCGATGTTCTCGTCCAGTTTCGTCTCGATTCGAATGTTACGTTCGAAGGACTGTTCGAGGAAGGAAACAGCTTCGGCAATCACATCGTTTAGGTCCAGAAGTTCGCTTTCCTGTATGTTCTGCCGAGAATAGTTCATCAGATGCTTCGTCAGGTTTGCGCCACGTTTCGCCGAAGTTAAAATCATTTCCAGATATGAATCAGTTTGGTCGTCCGGGGCGCATTTTTCCCGGGCAAGTTCCGCCGAACCGATTATCGCTGAGAGGGTATTGTTGAAATCCAGAGCCAGCCCCTTGGCCATCTCGCCTATGGTCTCCATCTTCTGAGTCTGTCTAAGCCTGTTCATAAGCTCGATTCGTTCGCGAATATCACGAACAACATCGAGGATTATCTCGTCGCTGTCGGAATTTTTCACCATGCTGGCGGAAATCTCGACATCGATTGCCCGGCCATTGGCGTCGAGAAATTTCGATTCGAAGTTAATCTTCCTTTTGCGCTTTAGCCACGATGACTGCCTCAGAGCTTTCTCCCGCTCCTCCGCAGTGAAAAGCTCGCTGAAGTTCATTCCTGTCAATTCATCGGTGTCGTAACCCGTCAGTTCTAAAGCGGAGGGGTTGGCCATGGTAATCTCGCCATTGGAGTTAAGCACAAAAATAGCATCTCCCGCTTCGTTAAACAGAAAATATCTTCCGTGCTGAGATGTGTTTAAATCGGCTTGGTTTCGAAGTTCTGAAGTCAAATTCTGAATCATGAAGAAAGTTCGGGTGACGACGCCTTCTTTGTCAAAAAATGGCCAAATACTTAGGGAGCAGGTGATGCTTTTTTCCATAAACCTGCCTACTCGGATTTCTACAATCGAATGATTAGGAGCTTTTACCCCCAGTAATGCACTTATTCCAAGCTGTTCGAGAACAGGGAGATCGTCATCAAAAATGCTTTTCCCTTCAAAATGGGTAGAGTCCAACTCCAATATCTTCTCAGCGGCTTCGTTGATACTTTCGATTTCTCCATTCCGGTTCACAGCAAAAATACCGGCAGAGGACTGCTCGATTTGATCTTCGTTAATCTGTTGAGGCTCGAACATAGCTTTTGACAAAGCCATTTCGCTGGACAAGTCGCGAAACAAAGCGAGACAACAATTCGCATCATCGACCTTCGATGACAAGGGACGCAAAAGGACTTCGTAGTAGTGGACGTTGCCATCTTTGCTTAATCGAACTTCAGTTTTCTCGGTGAAGTTGCGGTAACGCATACAGTCGAAGAAAGCCAATCGGAAGTTCCCCCTGTCTTCGGGATGGATAAGATCGTGGATATCCAAATCGGGGGAGTCCCCCTCCTGAAGATCGAAAAGTGATGCGAACATTTTGTTGAAATAACCGACTTGGCCTTTATCGCACAACAATGCAAGAGGGAATGGAACACTGCCGGCTATAGTTCGGAAAGTGTCCCTCGAATCTTCGAGTATTTTGGCATGCTTTTCGAATTTCCTTCTAACCTTCCCGGTCCTGTTAACCACGATTTCCCACGCCGCGATTCCCAAAAGAAAGAATATCAATCCGGTCAGCACGATTGCCCAAATATTGCTCATACCGGGGCTTAATACCGTATTTATAATGCCCACAACCAAAACGGCGATAATAATTGTCGCTCCTACTGCCGCAATCCGCAGGGGTTGACTTGGTTCGGTCTTATTTGTTTGTTTTTCTTTCTCAGTCATAATCGAGTCTTGCCTTTAGTTAATCGGCGGCCATTATGCCGATTAATGAAAATAATGAAATATATGCCTCGGCATTTGTCAAGCAGTCTTTGAAATATTTCTCTTTTTTTCTCTCCATACACGCCAATTTCCAAAATCGAATTTGACATTAAACGGTTTACTGATATATTGAAACAGAGGAAGGTGGAATTATGCCGACATTATTATTCGCAGGAACGAGTTCAGGATATGTGGTTCCAGATAAAAATCCGACATGCATCGTCTATTCTGCCGGCGGCTCGAATATTCTTCTCGATTGCGGCGACGGCACAGCTCGAAGCCTGGTTCAGCAGAACTTCGACCCGAACGATCTCGACGCTGTAATTATAACACACATGCACCCCGACCACTCGAGTGGGGTAATGTTCCTCATTCAAACTTTGCACCTTCTCAAACGGGAAAAGCCTCTTTTGCTGTTCATCCCGTCCGAAACCCTTCGCTTCTGCGAATACTGCCTGAATCATTACTATATGTTCAAAGAAACCCTCGGCTTCGATCTGAGAATAATGGCCATTCCATCCGGCGAGAGTTTTTCCGTCGGAGAAGTCGGAATTCACGCCCGCCCGAACCGGCATATGACTATTCATTCTGATGTCATGGAGAATCACAGGAATCTTCTGGGGGAATCTTTCAGCCTCGATATTCGATACGGCAGAACTCGAACGGTATATACCTCCGACATCCTCGATTATGCCGACCTTGTCGCTATGGCCTTCGGCGGCGGGGACGTTCTTATCACCGAAATCGCCCATATCGAATTGGATAATGTCCTTTCATCTGTCGAAAAGCACCCCTTCGGCAAGGTCATTATCACCCATGTCCCTCCGGACAAAGACTTAGACCCCGCCCGACTCGGCGCTTTTATAAAAGCTGTGGATGGAATGAAAGTGGAGTTCTAAAGGACTCTTATCTCGAAATCAAAAAGGGTTACCCTGTCTTCCGAGACTATCTTTTTCCGCTTCCGGGTTTCGATCTCGCCGTTTACTTTAACCGCGCCGTCGTCGATAAGGATTTTGGCTTCTCCGCCGGTGGAGCAAACTCCAGACGCCTTCAGAAGTTTGAAAAGCTCGATATAATCTCCGTCGATTTCAAATTCGATGGTCTGCATCTATTGCTCCTCGGGAAAAAAGACTCGGCGTTCTCCGCCGGTTATTTCGAGAATTCTCTTTTCGAGGTCTTCGGCGGAAGTCGTCTCCGTTGTCTCGATAAGATTTGCTTTGGCAATGAGCCCCACCCGCGAACATAGTTCGGAAGCCACGCTTAGCGTATGGGTGCTCATAAAAATAGTTTTGCCGCGGTTGACAAGCTCCAGCATGATGTCCTTCACAAGCCTCTGCGATTGTGGGTCGAGGCCGACCATAGGCTCGTCGATGACCAGCAAATCCGGGTCGTGAATCAGGGCGCTTGCCATAACTATCTTCTGGCGCATGCCGTGGGAATATTCCCCCGCGAAATCGTCCCCCCAGTCCCCGACATTGAATAGCTCGAAAAGCCATTCTATCCGGCTTTCGGTGAGTTCCCTCGGCATATCGTAAAGACCGCCCACGAGACTCAAAAACTCCCGCGCGGTGAGCCTGTCATAAATATACGGCGTGTCGGGGATATATCCTAAAATGCTCTTTGCCCTTTCCGGCTCCTCCTGAATATCGAAACCGCCGACGGTAACTTTGCCTTTGGTGGGCTTAATCAGGCCGGTTATCATCTTGATTGTTGTCGTTTTCCCCGCGCCGTTCGGGCCGAGAAAGCCGAAAAACTCGCCTTTGTCTATTCTCAGACTCAGATTATCCACCGCAAGAGTCTGAATATACTTCTTCGATACATTATCGAGGGATATCATAGCTTCAGTTCCCATCATCACCGTCCGTTTCCGCTTTGACAAGTTCCGTTTCGAAAACCTCTCCGTCCGAATACACCACCGAAACGAGCTTCATTCGAGCATCGCCCATACGCAGGAGGGCAAGGTATTCATCGAGGCTCCCCGATGTCAGCTTTATATGCGCGGCATCGGCCGGGTATTGCCCAAGAGTCGGATCGAAACTGTGCCATCTGCCGCCCGCGAAAGCCTGAGGCCAAGCGTGATAGTAGTAATAGCCATCCAGATAGACCAGGCCGACGTTCATCCGAGCGGGAATATCCAAAGCCCTTGCCATGGCGGTGAAAAGTATCGTATGCTCGTTGCAGTCCCCACGCATCTTCTGAAGGACATCGATGGCCGACGGAATGGAGAGGGTATGCCCCTTTTTGATGTTCTTAAACAAATGCGCATTGATAGCAATAAGTTTTTCCAGATCGTCTTCCGCGCCCTTCGATGCCTTCTCCGCCGCCGAGATTATTCGACGGTCTTTGCATTGGATCATCGATGTCTCCGCGAGGTCCAATGTGTCCGGCGGAGAATAGTCCAATCTCGATTCCCAGCCGGAGCTTTTGATGGCCAGTAACTCTTTTTCGGAATCCCATATCTGGTTGAAATCGTCGAGGGCGAAGATGCCGGGGGAGAGGTTCTCTATCGAAATCACCACCTCGACCGCATCCCGAGGCCGCTCAATCACGCCCATTCCCAACGGCAAAGCGAATTCATCGAGAAGATCCCGCGAACCGCCGGTGCGTATATCCAAGGACAACGCGGTCTCCTTGTCCTCATGCACGGACATGAAACCCTCCGCCGAGTTCTCCATCAGCAGAACTCCCGTCGTGTCGATAAACAACCGGGAACTCAACTGCCCGTAACTCAGCTTCACGACCTTCACTTTCCTCGATCCGAACCTTTCAAGCCTGTCATCGCCGAGAACCTGCACCGTGAATTTCCGTTCCGAACTTGTGAGCGGGTCGAAGGTGGAAAGTTCGAACTGCCCGACGGGGAATCCCCTTCTGGCAAGAATCTCCGGAATAACCGCTGATGAGTAAATCGCATTTTCGATGGGATATTCCTCCGTGAAAACCCCCTGAGCGCTCTCGACGGATACTCGTATGCTCGCGCTGTCAACCACGGCGTTTACCGAGGTTTCGTAATTGTCCGCGCTGAAATCGAAGGTAAGAACCTGTGTTCGAAGAGAATCATCTACGGTGAGAACGGACTGCGAGATAACCTCGTGCTCGACCCCGCCCACCGGAAGCCTGTAGAAACTGGATTCCTGATACATCAGCTGGCCGGACTGAAGCCGTCGTTTGATTCGAGTCGAAAACCCGATTTTCTCGCCTCGGAAAGTGATGGAGTAATAGTCCTCCGAAAGGATTTCGCCCGCCTCGACGACATTGATATCCGGAATCTCGACCGGTTCAAGCCCTTTGTTCTTCTCGATGAGGGAATAAAGCATCACTCCCCACCAGATGAGAACGGCTATCATCAGGGTGAATCTCAGTATGCGCGCGGTTTTTTTCTTCATCATTGCCATATCGCAAAAAGATACCGATTTGACATGCGATAATCAATAAATAATACGATTTGAACCCATTCGACGAATTTTTCCCTTGCACCGATGCCCTTCGATGGTTAAATTTCGCGAAAACAAACTAAGGAGGAAACAGACATGAAAACAAAACTCGTTCTTGCTATCTTATCCCTGACCGCCTTTGTCGCTTTCGGCGGGATAGTTACCGGCACGGTTACCTACACCGGCTCGGAAACCGGGATGATCCTCGTGGCATGTATCGCCGAGGGTGATACGGCTATCAACCTCGAAGAGCTTACCGCCCTCGCGGCAATCATGGCTCCGGGGCCATACACCATCAACGACGCCTCCCTCGTGGACGGCGTGAACTATTACGCCGTGGCCTTCATGGGAATCGGCGTGCCCCCTCTGCCCGAGAGCGGAAATCCGGCGGGCGTCCACCCCGACCCGATCGTTCTCTCCGGCGGAGAAGCCAGCGGCGCGGATATCACCATCGAGCCCACCGCTGATGTCGGCGGAGTAATATCCTACGATGGCGATCCCTCCGTTATCACTATCAACGTTTGGGACGTTTACGCCGAGTTCACCGATTCTATTCCAGTCCTCGAATCGACCCATTACATCGGCGACACGGTCTATACCCTCGAAGACCTTCCCTCCGGCCCCAAACGCATTCAGGCCTTCGAAGACCTCAACGGCAACGAGACTCTCGACATCGACGAATCCTATGCCTACGCTGAGGGCCCCTACGGCTCGATGATCATCGTCGGCGGCGGCGGAGTAAGCGATTCCGGCGTGGATATCGACCTCCCAACAACATCGGTGGATGAGAACATCGCCAGACCGGACGAATTCGACATCCTCGTCTCGCCGAACCCCTTCAACGCCGCATGCCGCATCACTGCGCCCGGCGAAATCGAGATTCTCGATATGAACGGCAGACTCATCAGAACCCTGCCCTCAGCAGGCATCTGGGACGGCACCGACGAATCGGGCGAGACAGTTCCCGCCGCGGTTTACATGGCCAGAGCCACTCACGGCGGCATTACCAAAACCACGAGGCTCTTCCTGATCAAGTAGTCCTCGGCACAAATGAATCTCGGAGAAGGCGGGCAAGTCCCGCCAAACACGAGATACCCCTTCCTCGAACAAACGCGAGGACAGCGGGAAAAAGCACAACCGGAGGGTTTTCGAAAACCCTCCGGTTTTTTTTACAGTTTTTCTTGCTTGACAAAAACCAGCTCCTCCCGTATTATTTTGACGAAAAGAAACCATGAAGATATTATTGTGAGAAAAAATGAAATCGCCGCAAAAAGAAATATTAAGTATTTTCGATGAGCTTACTCCCGAAAAAAAGCAAGCACTGCTTTACTTTGCCGAATGGCTAAGCGAGGAGGATGAACTGTCGCCAGAAGAGATTTTATCTCTCGCACGAGGAAAAGAACAGTTTACAAAAGGCGAATATGTCTTCCTCGACGACATTAAAAGATGACAACTGGCGCATTGCGCTATCGAACGACGCCGCGAAGTTTTATAAGAAAACTCCCGAAAAGACAGCGAAAAGGCTGAATGCCGCCTTGAAAAAACTGTCAAAAGACCCTCTGATGCCCGGCGTTCGACCGGTGAAAAGCGAAGAAGGTGTATATCGATTGCGGGTGAGCGATTTAAGAATTCTTTTTGGATTAAATACCGAGGATAAGATTGTCGAAGTTTACGCGATTCTCCCTCGTAGTAAGGCCTACAAGAAGAAAGAATAAACGTCAGGAAAGAAACCCCCGAAGGACTACAAATACCCCTTCCTCGGCGGATTCGCTTTGGCAAATGAAGATGTATGGGCGACCCCATGTGGTCGCCCTTTTTTTTGCGCCCCTGCGCCTTTTTTGCTTGACATCCCCTCCCTGACACATTTTATTAATTTTAACCAAATGAAAAACACCGCCGGAAATAAAACGAAATTCGAATTCAAAACCCCTTGCGACGGGGAGACGAGGATTTAAGGACTTGATTTGGAAATCGAGGTGAAAATATGAACCTTAGAGCGGTAATAAAACAGGAAGACGGCTGGTGGATAGGCTGGCTGGTCGATATACCCGGCGTGAACGCGCAGGAGCGCACCCGCGAGGAATTACTCGAATCGCTGATGATAGGTTTCGAGGACCTTGTGCAGACCGAGGTGGAACTGCCGGAAAGCTCCGAACTCGTGCCGATACCGATAGCATGACCACCAACGCCGGAAATAAAACGCACCCCGCCCCCACGCCCACCCGCGACGAGACCGCGCACCGGCATGGACATTTGAACAACGAAACCAAACCGACGCAAAGCGACGAAAAAGGAGATAAGATGAAACTTTTTGGGATTTCCTTAGCCCTGTGTTTATTGATTACACCATTATTATTGGGCGATGTCATTGGCACAGGTTATGTAATGTCCGACGTCGGATTACGAAGCCAGCCTGAAGTTGCAGATAGCTTTGTTTTCATTCTATCTAAATGGGACACTGTTCAAATAGTCGAAGAAAGAGATGATTGGATTCTCGTCAGAAGGGAAGCAAAAGAGGGCTGGATTGAAGAGTTTTCAATGCGAATAATTGAAATCACTGACCCCGCAACCATTGTGCAAGATTCCATTTGCGGTGAAATAATATCAAGCGATTACGATAGAGTAACAGGAATAACAAAGACTGGCATGTCTGAGCCTTTATGGATTGCAAGGGACGAGGATAAAGGAGAAGGCATGGCGATTCACCTATTCGCACAGGAAGTGAAATTCCCTGTCGGGGTGTATAGTGCAATATCGATCACGATAGGTATCATGGGAGGAGGTTGTATCGACGATGACGATAAAGCCTTCATCCTTTTTCGCGACGGAAGTCGGCTTGAACTGAAAAACGAGGGCGATTTTAATTGCGACGGCATATTCAAATACTCTCTTATTCCAGCCTTCTCCTCTAAGGGCGCGGAACGGTTTAAGCTTTTATCGTCAAAAGAAATAGAGATATTACGTGTCTGGACAAGCACCGGATCAGTAGAGGAAGAATTTACTCCCGAACAAAGTAAAATAGTTATGACCGCTATAGATTGTTTGTCGAAATACTGAACACTGATGAAAAAGTTTGAAATGTAATGAATTCTGTAAAAACACTAAAAATAGTAAACAAACTTTTGGATTTCCCCTTTCTTTAGCTCTGAAGTAATTTGATTATTAAAAGCTTCGGTCCAATATTTGAGCACGATAAGACAATCCCCATCGGGGGTTCATATAGATCGGCGGGATGTTGCGGATGTTAACCTTTAAACCCAAATATCGTGAAATTGGGTAATTTCGCCCCAAAATGGGCGTTCGTTCTTTAAAATCAATGGTTAAGAGGCTTGCAATAGTGAAAACGAGGCCCGCAATTGCAAAAAAGTGTCCTGCAACAGCCAAACCGATGCCCGCAAGGCTGAATGGGAGGGTTGCAATGAAAGAAAAGAGCGCCGCAGTCATGAATCGGAGGCCCGCAATCGTAAAAACGATACCCTCAGAAGTGAATCGGAGGCTTGCGTGACCCAATCCGAGGCTCCGAACGGCAATTGCGACCCTCGGAATCGTTTTTGCAACCCTCGGCGGCGTTAACCAAATGCTCCAATTGCCGCAAAACGATTTACGTTAAACCGTTTGAACGGGCATGCAAATAGGCTCGCCCTTAACAAAATCAATCGAAGGAGAAAAAATATGGCGTTCATCAAAAACAATAGGTTTTCCGACGACGACGACGATACTCGTCAGGCGCGGCTTGCGCTCCTGTCCGCAAATATCGATCTCTACGCTGTTTTGATCGCTGTTGCCGGAGATATTCTCGCATGGGCCCAGAGCGCGTTCGATATTTGGGTCGATTTGTGCGCGACCGCGGCTCGCGAGGACGGCGATATTGATGAGGCGACGCAGGAATATCGTATCAAATACGACGATGCCCACGATTATTATATTCGCGCAAAAGCCCTGCTCAAGGCGATCCTCGACAGTTTTCAGGACAACGACGAGGCCGCCGAAAAATACGGGGTTATGCGCGATACGCCGCGTAATGTCGATGCGCTTTACCGCAAAATCCAGCAATGGAAGGATCAGCACGACATTTATATCGCGGAGGACGACCCGCGCGTTATCGCCGATGAGATTGTCACCGAGATGATGGCGAAGGCCGACGATTTCTACACGGGCTGGAAATTCGCTATCACGCAGAAACGCGAGGCGGCTGAGGCCTACGACGCCAAGCAGGCGGAGTTCAAGCTCGGCACGAAATATCTCGGCCTGATTTATTCGCTTGCCGTGATGGTTTGGGGCGATGAGGACCCGCGTATGCTGGAACTCGGTTTCCAAACCAAGAGCGGAATCTGGACGCCGGGAGATCCTGAGCCGGGGCTGGAGTGGCCGGACTGGCCGGGGCCGGTGGAGGCGTCGGCGGAGCAGATCGACAAGGGGCTTGTGCGTATCACATATTCGGGTCTCAACGGCGGGAAGACGTTGCGTATAGAGCGTCTCAAGCAAGGCGAATCGGATTATGTTCCTGTTACCGATGGCTTGCCTATCGACGACCCCGAGGACCTAACGACCTTCGACGACGATCATCTCGACAAGGGGAAATACACTTACAGGCTTACGCCGTTCAACGAAGCGATGGAGGCGGGAGTGCCTGTGGAGGTCGAGGTTACGGTTAGGTAGAATTGAGAGTTGAGAGTGTAGAATGTAGAATGGTTGTCATTTCGAGTGAGTCCGAAGGACGACGAGAAATCTCGTTGAATAGGAGAAAAGATTTCTCGCTTCGCTTCGAAATGACAGGTAAATGTAAGGGCGGCTGAGGCGGGCCGCCCTTTTTTAACCCCCCAACCCCCCTTATTAAGGGGGGCTTTTATATTAAACACCCCCAGACGGGCTCAAGCGCCGTCGCTTCGCGGCACCCCTCTTGAAGAGGGGAATGGTGTGGTGTTGTCATTTCGACTTCCCTATCTTTGTTCAGCGCGGATGGCATGAACACGGTAAACTCATACTTCCGGCTTCAACTAACGAGAAGCGGTTCTTTGGATGATTATCCCCATGCGGCGCGAGTGGTGGTTACCTGCCGTCTCTCTTCCGGTTAGAACCGACTGATTATTTTTCCAATCCGGGGGTTCATTTTTGCGAATCTCCGGATTTTTTATTGACTTTCGTCAAATGCTACTCTATTTTCATTGTAATTATGGGCGTCATACGAATTCATAATATGTCCTTTTTTGGATACCACGGAGTTTCGCAGGCCGAGAAGGAAATCGGCAAGCGATACACTGTGGATATAGAGCTGGCTTACGATACACGCAAAGCCTCGGAAACCGATGATCTTCGGGACACTATCAATTACGAGGACGTTTATCGTGCGGTAGGGGAACTTGTTACGCGGAATACTTTTCATCTCACGGAGACCCTTGCCGAGCGTATCGCGCAGACTGTGTTCGAGACTTTCGAGCCGGTTGGCTTGCGGGTCAAGGTTCGCAAGAATAATCCTCCGTTCCCGGGGCATCTGGATTACATCGAGATAGAAACGACGCGGGGTGAGATATGATAGAGCGGGTTTACCTGGCTCTCGGCTCGAACCTCGGCGACAGGCCTGGGAATCTTGTTTTGGCCAGGGATAAACTCGCGGGTTTCGGTGGAGTAATCGGGGTGAGCAAATTATATCTCACGCGGCCTTACGGCTATCTCGAACAACCGGATTTTCTAAATGGAGCTATCTGCCTCGAAACGGAACTTTCCCCATGGGAACTTCTGCGGGAGATAAAGATCATCGAGCGGGAGTTAGGGCGTCAGAAAAAATTCGACTGGGGACCGCGGACAATAGATATCGATATCGCATTGTGGGGGCACAGGACAATCGAGACTCCCGATTTGGTGATTCCTCATAAGGGTTTGCCTATGAGGGATTTTTTCCTCAAGCCGATTCTCGATTTGGTTCCCAATGCGGTTCATCCTATTACAGGAAAGCGGCTTAGCGCGCATCTCACGGAGATTCCAAGGATGGATAGGACGGTTTACGGCACAACGGAAGACGAGCGGTGGCACTCTACAGACATATAGCAATCGAAGGCCCGATTGGCGTAGGCAAGACTTCGCTGGCGGAGCGAATCGCCGACGAATTCGGGGGTATGCTGATCAAAGAGAAGTTCGAGGAGAATCCTTTTCTCGCGGATTTCTATATCGATCCTACCCGTCATGCTTTCGCGACTCAGATTTATTTTCTCCTTTCCCGGTTCAGGCAGTTTTCTGAGATGACCTCAGGGGACTTGTTTCACGAAGTTTTGATATCCGATTACATTTTCGATAAAGACAAGATTTTCGCATATATCACCCTTTCCGAGGCCGAACTACGGCTCTACGAGGAGGTAGAGCGGAATTTGGAAGCCGATGTTCCCCGTCCGGATTTGGTGATCTATCTTCAGGCGACTCCGGAGGTGCTGATGCGCCGGATACGTAAACGCGGCAGAAGTTATGAGAAGCGTATGGACGAGGATTATCTCGAAAAATTATGTCAGGCTTATAACTACTATTTCTTCAATTACGATTCCAGCCCTCTTCTCGTTGTGAACACGGAGAATCTCGATTTGACGAAGCGGGAGGCGTTTTTGACCCTTTACGAGAGAATCTGCCGTCCAATAAACGGCACGGAATATTTCACCGCGAATCCGTCCCTATGGGAGTAAAATATGCTTAAGCGATTGACAGTTCACGACATAGTAGATTTCAAAAAGCGCGGCGAACCAATTGCCGCGCTGACCGCATATGACACCTTCACCGCAAAATTCCTCGACCGCGCGGGAATAGATTTGATCCTCGTCGGCGATTCGATGAATATGGTAGTTTACGGCGAGGAGACGACTCTGACTCTGGACATCGAGCAGTCGATTTATCACACACGGGCTGTGGCGAAAGGCTTAAACAGAGCCTTCTTGGTGGGGGATATGCCCTTTATGAGCTACCAACCCTCGGTGCGCGATGCCGTGAAAAACGCCGGCAGGATTATCTGCGCCGGCGCTCAGGCGGTGAAACTGGAAGGTGGAAGGGCCGCTATTCCGCATATCAAGGCCATAGTCAACGCCGGAGTGCCGGTGATGGGGCATATCGGAATGACCCCCCAGTCGATTCACAAATTCGGCGGATATAAGCTGGTAGGCAAGGAGGAAATCGACGCCGAAAGGGTAATCGAAGCGGCGGTTGCTCTGGAAAATGCCGGAGTGTTCAGCCTGGTCCTCGAGAAAGTTCCTTCCGATCTTGCCAGGAGAATCACATCGAAGCTTCGTATTCCTACGATTGGAATCGGCGCGGGGGTTGATTGCGACGGCCAAATATTGGTCGTAAACGACATGTTGGGCCTATTTGACGAGTTTACGCCCAAATTTGTCAGAAAATACGCCCAATTATCCAGCGAAATCGAGCGAGCTGTCGGAGAATATACTCAAGATGTCAAAAATAAGTCATTTCCGGGTGAAAAAGAAAGTTACTCCTGAGATATGAGGATTATTCGAACTGTAAAAGAGATGTCGGCTTTCTCGAAGTCGATAAAGCTCGAGGGCAAGCGTATCGGGTTCGTGCCGACTATGGGTTATCTACATGAAGGGCATCTCTCGCTCATGCGTATCGCTCGGAGTAAGTGCGATGTCCTCGTTGCCAGCATCTTCGTGAATCCAACTCAATTCGCCCCGAACGAGGATTTGGATGCCTACCCTCGAGATTTTGCCCGCGACGAGATGCTCTGCGAGAGAGAAAATGTGGATATCTTGTTCTATCCGTCTTCGGATGATGTTTATCCTGATAGTTTCCGAACCGAGGTTAGAGTTCATGAATTGGGCGATGTGTTGTGCGGAGCAAGCAGGCCTACACACTTTGCCGGTGTTACGACCGTAGTGGCAAAGCTTTTCAATATTGTCAAGCCGGATATTGCGGTTTTCGGGCAGAAGGATGCCCAGCAGGCTGTTATCATTCGGCGGATGACGGCGGATTTGAACTTCGACGTTCAAATTGTCCTGGGCCCCATAGTCCGCGAGGCAGACGGTTTGGCAATGTCCTCGCGTAACAAGTATCTTTCGGCAAAGGAGAGAGAGACTGCGCCAGTTTTGTATCGCGCACTTTCCGAGGCAAAGTCGGCAATCGAGGCGGGGGAGATGACCGATTCGGAAGATGTTATTGAGTTAATAAGGAGTAAAATCCTCTCCGCCGGAGACTTTCGAATAGACTACATCGCGGTTGCCGATCCGGATAGCTTAGAGCCTGTCGAAAAAATCCAAGGTCAGGTTTTAGTTTTGATCGCCGCGAGAATCGGTTCCACTCGGTTAATCGATAATATTCTCGTCAGTCCCGCGAATTAGCCTTCGCAGTTCTGCCAGCCCGGCGGAGTATAACTCTAAAAGATTTTGCCTGTCGGCTTCGACGAGATGTTCGGCAATGGTTAGTTCGTCCTTACGAACGGCCGGCCCGGTCAGACCGCCACGGAGGCCTTGTTTCTCGTAGTTTTCGAGAGCAGTTCGGGCGAGTTCGGTTATCATCGCTTCGATTTCCGATTTTGGAAGTCCGGTTTGCTTGAGAAGCCTTTCTCCAGCGGACAGAAGCGCGAACATGTGGTTAGCTACAAAGCTTGCGGAAAGATGATATGCCACTTTTTTCGACGATGGTATTTCTACGAATTTACCGTCGAGGGTTTTTGCGATTTCAAGGGCGAGAGGTTTGGCGGGGGCGTCTCCCTCGCCGCTGAAATATAGGTTTTCAAAGGGGTTTTTGGATATTGCATTCGGAGGAATTCCGCCGAAGGGGTGGAGGGAATATACAGCTTTGTCCATCCCAGCCAGGTGGAGAATCCGCGCGGGGAGGATTCCGCTGAAATGGAAAAGAAACCTTGCTTTGTAGTCTTCCAATTCGCCGAGGGATTCGGCGACGCCGGCTATTTCGGAATCCGGAACAGTCAGGAATAGGATATCTGAGCGATAAGAGAGTTCAGAACTAGTAGGAGCGGTTCCCGTGGGGATTATTCGTGAGAGGGATTCTGCATGGGAGGGGACGATATCGAAAACCCCGGCGATTCGCCGACCTCTTCGTGAAAGATGAACCGCGAGGGCTGTTCCAAGCCTTCCCGCGCCGATTATGCCTATTCGCAGATCTTTCATTGCATTATTTGAAAATCGCCGAACCGACACGCAGATGGGTCGCGCCCTCTTCGATGGCGACACGCCAGTCATTGGTCATGCCCATGGATAGGTTCGGCAGTTTTTTATCGAATCTAATTTCAATATCGTCCCGTAAACGCCGAAGACCCCGGAAAACGGGGCGAATTTGAGCTTCATCGTCGGTGAAGGGGGCCATGGTCATAAGGCCGGTCAGCTCGACATTGGATTGGGAAATGACCTCATCGACCAGCTTCATCACGACATCCGATTCGAGGCCGAATTTGGAATCTTCGCCGCTGATGTTGACCTCGAGCATTATCTTCTGGACGATATCGTTGTCCTCGGCGACCTGCTGTATTTTCTCGGCTAACCGGAAGGAATCGACCGAATGGATGAACTCGAAATTTCCGACGACCTTGGTAACTTTGTTTCGTTGCAGATGGCCGATAAAGTGCCAAGTTATGCCGTCGGGACATTTTTCGATTTTGTCGAGAGCGTCCTGCACGCGGTTTTCGCCGAAGTGTCTTATTCCCGCTTCGTGAGCTTCGAGTATCCCCTCCGCGCCGACATATTTGCTGGCCGCGACGATTGTAATATCGGATTCATTTCTTCCAGCTCGAGAGCAGACGTCGGCTATCTCTTCGCGCAAGTTTTTAACATTTTCGATGATTGTCATATCAATCCGACTCCTCGCTTTTTTCCATCAACTTGGCCTCGTCCCAGAAGGTGTCGAGGGTTTCGAGGGGGAGGGGTTTTGGGGATGTCACTTTAGCTCGAGTTTCGACATGGGCGAACCGGCGCTTGAATTTGGTTATAGCTTCCCGTAGAACCATCTCGCTGGAGAAATCGAGAAATCTCGCCATGTTAGTCAGGGCGAACAGGAAATCGCCGAATTCCTCCTGAATGCGTTCGGGATTGCCTTCTTCGATTACCTCGTCCAGCTCCTCGAATTCCTCGCGGACTTTGGCCCACACTGCTTTTGCGTCCGGCCAGTCGAAACCGATACGGGAGGCCTTCTCCTGCATCCGCTGGGCGACGAGAAGGGCGGGCATGGACATCGGCAGACCATCCAGCAGTGATGATTTCCCTTTTTTTTCTTTCTTTTCTCTCAGCTTTATCTGTTCCCATTCCCGAAGGACCTCCTCGGAGGTTTTAGCGTCACCCTCGGCGAAAACGTGGGGATGCCTTCCAATTATCTTCTCCGAGATGCCGTCGATTACGTCGTTTATGTCGAAAGCTCCCCGTTCTGAGGCAATCTGGGCGTGGAAAATAACGTGCAGAAGGACATCGCCCAGCTCCTCGCATATGTCCTCGTCGCTATCATCCTCCACAGCTTCGATGACCTCGAATGCTTCCTCTATCAGGTATTGCTTAATCGACTCATGGGTCTGTTCGCGGTCCCAGGGGCAACCTTCCGGGGAGCGGAGAGTATCGATAATTTCTACAAGTCTGTCGAATTTCGTCGTGTCTTTCATTGTTCACCTCGAATGTAAGATATAGTTCATATCGAAGAATTCAAGGTATAGATTTTAAAAAAGAATGGGACTATGCCGGGATACATTAAATTTACCCTTGATTAAAGGGCGTGGATTTGCATATTTATGGGAATATTTACGAAGGATACGATTGAAAAAACATGTTGGCGAAATATTAATCAGACGCGGTCTAATCGATAAGGCACAGTTAGACACCGCATTGGAACGACAGCGGATTACCGGAGATAAACTCGGAAGACTGTTGATCAAGCTCGGATTCCTGAGTGAAGAAGAGCTGGGCAATGCCCTTTCCGAGCAAATAAATGTTCCCCATGTCGATCTCACTGCGGAGGAACTCGATCCGGAAGTAATAAATCTGATTCCCGAAAAGGTTGCGCGGAAATACGACCTTATACCCATCAGGCGTGACGGCAATGAGATTATCGTGGCTATGGATGACCCGCTAAGCTCCATCGCCATCGAGCTTCTTAATTTCACTGCCGGCATGCGCGTGGTGCCTGTCCTCGCCGGACGAACTCAAATCCGCAAAGCTCTGGAAATATACTACACCAAAAAGCAGGTTACGTCCGAATCTCTCCTTCAATATTTCGACGAAGACCTCGTTATCACCCAGGATTCCGAACTTTCCGAGCAGAAGCTGAAATACGAATCGAAGACCGCGGTCAATATCAAATCGGTCAACATGCTTCTCATCGAGGGCATTCGTCGGGGAGCATCGGATATTCACATCGAGCTGGACGGCGGTGTTTCCCGAGCGAGATATCGTGTCGATGGGCTTCTTCACGAGGCTTTTATTTTCAAACCGGGGCAGCATACGGGAATCGTGGCGAGAATAAAGGTTCTTGCGACAATGGATCTGACCGAACGCCGACGCCCTCAGGACGGCGCTTTTCGGATAGAATACGAGGGCAAGCACGTCGATATGCGTGTTTCTACTATTCCCATGATTCAGGGGGAAAACGTAGTTATTCGAATTCTGGTTCAGGACGCAATGAAGTTCGATATAGAGAGTCTCGGGCTGAGCGATTGGGCTTTGGACGTCATCAAGACCGCCAGCAGAAATCCCTCCGGTTTGATAATCACAACCGGTCCCACCGGAAGCGGGAAATCGACTACCCTCTATTCCATTCTGAGGATGATTAACACTCTCGAAAAAAAGATACTCACCGTAGAAGATCCCGTTGAATACCGGTTTCCCCTCATTAACCAGATGACCGTAAAACCAAGCATCGGCATGGATTTCGCGTCTTCGCTAAGGGCAATTTTGCGCCATGACCCAGATGTTATTCTTGTCGGGGAAATGCGCGACGCAGAGACTGCCGAGATATGCATCCGTGCCGCCCTCACCGGACACCTTGTTCTGAGCACCCTCCACACCCGTTCCGGCGCGGACAGCCCGATTCGACTTGCGGATATGGGTATCGAGACTTATCTTATTGCAGATACAATCGACCTCATCATATCTCAAAGATTGATGAGAAAGCTATGCCCCGAATGCAAACGAAAAGTCGTTTTTGAAGTCGGCGGCAAAGAGATAGAGACCTTCCGTGCCGTGGGATGTTCGGCATGCAACGGCGGATATTTTGGCAGAGTGGGTATTTATGAGGTGATTCCGGGAGATGTCGTCAGACCGCACCTCGCCCAGGGAACTATTGATTCGGAGATTCTAAAAGAGGCTGTTCGACAGGCCGGAATTCCGAACCTATGGGAAGAGGGTCTTCGCAAAGTCAGGGACGGCGAGTCTTCAATCGAAGAACTTAAGCGAGTTCTGCCGTCGAATTATGCTAAATTCATTCGAACGAAGAAGGAAAAGTGATAAAATGACACCAGAAATCGAAAACCTCTTTGGCGAAGAAAGCGCCGAAAACAAAGAGAAACACGATAAACACAAATCGAAAAAGGACGACGATTTTCTCGAACCGGAAAGTTTCGAGGACGCGATGAAAGAACTCGAAAGCCTCGTGATAAAACTCGAATCCGGAACAGTTGATTTGAAGGAGTCCATCGATGTCTATAAGAAAGCCCGCAGACTTGCCGTGTGGTGTTATGACAAACTAACCTCCTTTCAGGGCGAATTGAAAACTCTCGGCCTCGACGAAGAGGGAGAATTTAAACTGGATGACCTTCCGCCCGTTGAATAGACTAATCCCCGTCTTCTTTTTCTGCCTGGCGCTTTTTGCGACAGCTCAGACTGTCGATTATATTCAGGTCGCTGTGGAACCGCCCTTCGAATACCCCGATTCATATTGGGGGCCATATGATTATCGATGGGCATACAATGTCGGCAATTACATTCATATTGAATCCAAACCCTCTACAGTTAAGCGTTTTCTGCCATTCGATGTTGGGGATAGCCTCACTGACCAACTCGCATGCGAAACAGAGCGACGTCTTCGATGCACCCAGTTTTTCGGGGAGGCCGCCGTTCGACTAATCGAAACGGATAGCGGCAATGTCGCCCATATTACAGTTCAAGACTTATGGACAACGAAACTGTCGCCGTCCTTATCCTACGAAGGCCGAGTTTACGAGTGGGCTATAGAATTCGAGGAGGTTAATCTTCTCGGATATGGCGTAGGAGTCAGCGGCAGATACCGTCATGATGAGGATTATGATAGCTGGCACGGCAGTTTGGGGTTGACAAAGATGTTGCCCTTCCAGTCCGACCTATATTTTTCATATACCGACGCGACCAAACTTATCGGCCCGACACGCACGGCTATTGGACTTAACCGGGATAGACTCAGCGATTGCGATCCCATTATCTGGCGTGCCGGTGGGGTTGTAGTTGGCGGAGAATACAACACTTGGCTCGACGGCCATATCCGCGGCCCCAGCTACACCGCCGACGACCACTACCTCTATTTCGGCGCGAAGTATATATTCGGCGAAAAAATAGGCATTGGCGCGGGATTCCATGATTCCGCAATTAGAAGAGTGAGAATAGGCGAGGATTTCCCCGGCGCCGTCGAGGATTATAAACGAGATTTGCGTGTGGTTACCGGCGGAGTAAGCCTCGTTAGGCGAGACTTTTACACGGCAGAGGATGTTGACGCCTTCGGAAGGACGGAAGATATCCCATACGGCGTAGCTATAGGCCTCGAAGGCGGTGCGGGGCCGTCGGATATGGCCCCTTACGCTCGATTCTCCGGAACAATCGGAATTCCAGTAGGTCCTGTTTATGGAGCCTTCGCATGCCATTTTGTGCGTCAGGCGCAAACGGAAGCTTATTCGGCCTCCATGAGGTTCTTCTCCGAAAAATTCTTATGGAGCCGTTTCTATGGCAGGTTCTTCTACGGCACTGTTTCAAACTCCCCGCCGGAATCCTTCTATCGAGTCGGCGGTCAGACGAGTCTTCGAAGCTACCAGACCAACATGCAGACCGGCAACCGCACCCTTTTCGGCAACCTCGAATATCGGCTATTCACGCCATACGAGTTTTTCTCCGTGCGAATGGGGGCCTGTGCCTTTCTCGATTTCGGCGCGGCGTGGGACACATCTCAGGAATACTTCGATTTGAGGAATATCGACGATAGGATAATCGGCGATTACGGCATCGAACTCCGCTTTGGTTCGACATCGAGCACCACCGGGCAGATAATGCGGGTCAGCGTCGCGCGAACCTTCGATAACCTCTGGGAGCTGGAGTTATCCTCCGGCCAACTCTTCGATTCCTACCTGAACTTGGACCACCGGGTGCCATTGCCTTAAGTCTCGCCCATAGGGTTGTTTTTAATTTTCCTAAAAAAAGAATTTTTGCCTATCCTAAAAGTGCTAACCACTCGATTGATTAGACCTTGAGTGACATTCCTGTTGGTTTATAAGTCATTTTTTGGACTAAATATAAAAGGTCTTGACAAAAGAATTATGGCGATTTATATTGTCATTCAAGTTGAATGACTAAAACGATATCGAAAGAGTGAGATATGAAGCAGACACTTATTCAGTTCGGGTTTACAGAGTTTGAAGCGGAGTTATATATAGCTCTGCTGACTTTGGGGCAGGGAACTATCGACGAATGTGTTAAGATCGCAAATGTAAAGAGGACAACCGCATATTCGATCGCTAAAGATCTGCTCAGAAAGGGTTTGATAATAGAGCTTCCCTATAAACCGGTTAGATATCGCGTATTACCTCCGCGAGAGACTCTGGACTGGGTTTTCAAGAATAAAATCGAGGAATTAAAACGAACCTTTTCTGAAATGGAAGAAGTCGCAGATAAAGTAATTAAAGAAGCCCAATCCTTATTCGAAGAACAGCCGGTGTATAGGAATCCTAACCAAGAGATTATTTTGGTTCATGGATCTAATATTTCCTCGGAGTTCACCAGACCTTTCATTGGAAAAAGGGATGTCATTAGGTCTCTCACACGCCTACCTATTCTTATGGGCGATGAGGATGGACAAGAGAGATCGCCAACTCCTTCAAATGCAGAAAGATATCTGGTTTTTGAAACCGAGATGTTGACAATAGCGGGTTTTAGAGCGGCCTTGAGATACGACATCGATGGCGATACTTTTCATTTTCGTCATATCGAGAAGATTCCAACCAAGATGATGATTTTCGATGATGTGGGGGCTATCGTCATCATGAAACGTAATGAATCCCCAGAGGAGAACATATCTCTTGTAGTTCAGAATCGAGAAATGGTCGGTGTGCTTCTTCGCACCTTCGAGGATACATGGAATAGAGCTGAACCCGTTACGAAGGAATTAATTGATGAATTCGAGTCCGAAACAGCATCGGAGAAATGAAATTCATGTTGCCAAATGTGAAATGGCGATAGGAGTTAAATATGAAGTTCATAAGATTATTGATAATTTCCATTTTATCGGTCATTGCTTTGCAGGGGCAGACCTCGATTCATGCTCCTGAAGGGACTCCCATTTCAGCTATGGAAACTCCCGCTGATTCGACGGATATTGCTGAAGAACTCCTTTCCGATATTTCAGCACCGAAGGACACGGCATCCGATAGCACGGATTCCCGGGAGCGGCCTATGGAGCCGATGTCTCCGCTGGGTTTGACTATCGGAAAAACCGGCGAGGATGTATATATCGCCTCGGATGCCGTCGGTATCGGGACGACCGCGCCTGGGGCAAAGCTGCATATCCATGGTGTTGCTGGCACAGACCCTATATTTAGAATATCAGACGCTGACGGAACATGGCCTATAGAAATTGGCTCATACTTAAATACCGGGATTTTAATAATGCGCGATAATACATGGACAGCACAAACTCAATTTAGAACTGATGGAGCGCCTAGTTATTTTCTCAAAGGCGACGTCGGCATTGGAACAATCACCCCCGCCGCGAAACTTGATATTTCTGCCGAGGGCGATGGAGCACCACTATTAAGATTAGCAACCGAAAGGCCCTGGGTTTTCAGACAGAGTGGAGCCGACGCAAGTTCCCAACTGGAGTTACACAGCGAGTTTGCAGGCAAAACTTTCAAAATAACTTCTGATGATGGTAGCTCTACAGCTGAGTTTTTTGTTGCAGGCGGTGCCGATGCCGATCGAGTATATCTCGTCCCGGACGGCGGTGTCGGTATGGTCGGGATCGGAACAAGAAGCCCGGGTGCAAAGCTCGAAGTCGCCGGTCAGGTGAAGATTACCGGCGGCACCCCCGGAGCGGGCAAAGTCCTCACCTCGGACGCCGACGGTCTCGCCACATGGGAAACTGTCAGCGGGACTGGCTCGGTTCATTCAGACAACGACGAACCCCATATTACAGCCGCTCTTGGCGCGGTTCAGCCGCGTGTTGCGATGTATAACGGGACAGTCGAGTATGGAACAATCGAGAATAACACGATCATTTACAGAAACGGTGTGGAGGTTGTCAATGCAACTACACCGACAACAGGGACTTTCTCAGTGAGTCAAGGGGATGTTCTAATCACTAATAATAAACCCGCCGGTATGATCGACGATACGAGAGGGCTTTCCATTCCGCCAATAAGTTCTGCAGGGACCGAACATGTCTTCTACAGCGTCAGATTCTTAGAACATACGGTTTACATCTACTCTCCATACTCCGTGGCTAAAGTGGATTATTATCTGGACGGCTACGAAACAGGCACTCCCACTCAGACTATAACCATTAATCCGGGAACTATAGGCACCTTAACTCTACCTACCGCTGATGGAACAACCTGTGTCCATCGTTTTTATTCTTCGGCTCCTGTGATTATAGCCAAATTATCTGCTGGCGATCACATTTTCGTTCCACCTGCCAGCAAAGATGTTATCCATACCTTAAGCGGTGCGAGATATACGATGGAATCGGCTACCGTAAGCAGTTACAACAACATAAGATATACATCCGACTCAAGACTTGGGTCGATGAAGATAGCCGATGGTGCAGGGGGAGATGCTGATTTGGGGCTTCCTTACCGAATGCTTGGAGATACTTATATAATCACTCATCCAATCGGCGATTTCGCGATAGCCTCGGTCGAGCCAAATGTGATCAGCGTATATTATTATTCCGGTGGTTCGTTCACGCTTTATGATGAATACGACCATACCGCCGCTTCGTGGAGTAACCCCGTGAAGACCGAGGTCGGTGTCCAATCCGGCGTGGGCCCAATTATTATCCCATCCGCGCCAATATTGATTACGGGCCAAAAACCATTCTATTTGCGCACAAACGATCCCAGTAATCAGGATGAATATGCGGTAATCGGCTACCGTCAATCGCTAAGAGACTATATTTCAGGAGGGGGAGCAGGCGATAACTGGGGTTCACAGGCTGTCGAAACCGATGCTAGCCTTTCCGGCGACGGCACTTCCGCAGATCCTCTCAAGACAACAGATGGAAACGAGAAATCGACATCGACAAGCTATAAGCTTTACAAACCCTATCACGGATGGTGATTCTACCAGAGAAAATGACATGAAGATATACACTCACATAAACACTCAAAACGAAAGAAGCGATATTCTCTCATATCCGCAAGGGAACCCATTTGAGGATAATCGTTGCAAGGATATGTCTTGCGATTTCACCAAGGGGGAGGGCTTGTCAAACGGCGGGTGTCTACTTCCCAGAAGGTCTGATAAGGTCCCTCCCCGAAAAATTTTCAATACCCTCGCTATGCAGGGTTGCGAGAGGGGGATGTCTCGCATCGCCATCCCCCCTGTCTTATTCGGGCAAAGGAAGAAATCTCGTTCAACTTTCCCCTGTCATTTCGACCAAAGGGAGAAATCTCGTTAGGGAACAAAAATAATCGCCGCTTTGCGGATTTTCGATAGATTGAAAAAGATGTCGCAAATCAACCTTAACTTAATCGTCGTTCTTTAAGAAATTTGCGTGAGTTCGAGGGCAAAATGCCTCATGGATAGGCTTGCAGGCTGGAAACCAAGGGCAAGCGGCATCATCCGAGGGAGTAGTGGCACGATTCGAGAGGAAAGTGCATCCCTCAGAATGGCAAGGGCTTTGTCCGGAAGGGCAAGTGCCTTAGGGCAAGAGGCAAGTGGCATAGAACCAATGGCAAGTGCGTCGTTCCCAATGGCAAGTGCGTCGATCCGAGGGGCAAGTGCGTCGTTCCGAGGGGCAAGTGGCATAGTCCGAAGCTCTGTTCGTGGCACTTGCCGTTAGAATTCACGCAATCGACAATAAAATAGATAAGGAGATAATTATGATCAAAAATAACAGATTTACTGATGACACTCAGGACGAACGGATCGAG
>NPIE01003020.1_pt1 | contig 51130 bp, 46 predicted proteins | sample 8637661 | NCBI WGS metagenome assembly NPIE01 (sample SAMN07420842, study PRJNA396082) | bioreactor metagenome | isolation source: sample BA12 brine-fed electro-methanogenic bioreactor BA | place: Japan: Kochi | collected 2016-12-09 | reverse complement strand
GTTACGTGCATACATACGTGGATACGTGTACACGTTCCCACGTGCGCACGTTGAGGGGCATCCGGGGGGGCTCCTTCGTCCTTAGACCTTAGACCTTCGACCTTTTTTGAAGAAAGTCATTTGACACTTCGCCACGGCTATGCCACAATAGAGCTATGCCACGCATTTCTTTCACGGAGGGTACAGCAGGTGAGTGAGACAGACCCAACTGTTCAACACGCCTATGACTTAACCCATGAAATAGCAGAGGTCCCTGAGCATTTCCGCTCGGCGGGCCTCCGTTGCTTTTAGGAGGCGGCCCCTGCGTGAAGACCGGCAGAGCAACTCAGAGTTAGCCGTTCAGGTACACTATTACCATATATGAGGAGGTTTTTCCATGAAAATTGAACGTTGGTATTTACGGAGAGTCGGACTCTCCCTGACCGTGGCAGCGCTGCTGCTGGCTGCGCTGCTAGCGACGACCCTTTTCTTGGGTTCAACCCCATACGTTGCCGCTGTAGATACTCCTATCTTCATCAACGAGATTCACTATGACAATGTGGGCACGGACGTAGGTGAAGGTGTGGAAATCGCTGGACCAGCCGGTACCGACCTAACAGGCTATGCGGTGGTCTTTTACAACGGTAATGGCGGTGCGAGCTACGCCACCCTGAACCTCAATGGGACAGTCCCCGATCAACAGAATGGTTATGGGACCCTTTGGTTTGCTCAATCGAGTATCCAGAATGGATCTCCAGACGGACTGGCATTGGTGGCTCCTGGAGACCTTGTTATTCAGTTCTTGAGCTACGAAGGCGTCTTCACTGCCGCCGATGGCCCCGCCGCCGGAATGGAGAGCACCGATATCGGTGTAGAACAGGACAATCCGGTGCCCGAAATTGGGTTCACTCTACAACTAACCGGAACAGGCAGGGTATACGAGGATTTCACCTGGAGCGGGCCGATTACTCGGACGGAGGGGGCCGTCAACACCAATCAGACTTTCGCGGAACCAGAACCGATCCTAACCAAAGCCGTCACCCCGACCCTCATTTCCAGTGGTGAGACCGTGACCTACACCGTCGTACTGGTCAACCCATCGAGCACTGATGAGATCGGCGCCCTCCTCACCGACACGCTGCCCTCCGAGGTCACCTTCGGCAGCTGGATCGAGCAGCCCGCCGGGGCCACCGTCTCCGGCAACGAGATCACGTGGTCGGGTACCCTCAGCGCCTCCACGACCATCACCTTCGCCTTCACGGCTGATCACGTGGGCGCCCCGGGCGAAGTCATTACGAACACCGTCCAATACGACGGCAGCGTCGCGCTCGAAGCGCAGGCAACCTTTGAGGTCGAAGCCCTCTTCGGCGACATCACCTTCATCTACAACGACCTGGAGGATGTGGTGCAGCCCGGCGAAGCCGTTTACGTCGCCGGCGACTTCAACGGCTGGGACACGAGCGCCACTCCCTTGAGCGCTGACGCCGCTTTCGAGACCTTCAGCGTCACGCTGCCCGGGCTGGCAGCCGGCGATTATGGCTATAAGTACATCGTCTACACCGACACTGTCCCCAGTGGCCCCGCACAGTGGGAGTGGCTCAACACGGACGACCGCTCCTACACTGTCAGTGGCGACGCCACGGTGGACGATTATCGCAATGTTGTTGTCGGCTGGGCCAACCTACAATGGCCCGAGACCATCACCACCGACATGGGCACGGCGACCGAAGATATCTACGGCCAGCTCTACATCAACAATGTCACCAACCCTCCCGGCGAGGGTCGCGGTCTCCAGGCGCAAGTGGGTTACGGCGAGAGCGCCGATCCCGCCGCTTGGGATTGGTACCCCATGACCTTCAATACCCAGGTTGGCGACAACGATGAGTTTGTGGGCGTCCTTACCCCCGCGCTACCCGGCGTCTACTCCTACACCACCCGCTACGACGGCAACTGGGGTATCGGCAACCCCAACGCCGGCTGGACCTATGCCAGCCTCAACGGCATCCCCTTCGATCCCTCCGAGACCGGTGTCATGACCGTCAACTTCGTCTCCGTTCCCATCGCCGTGGCGCGGGCCGGCAGCGACGGCGAGATCTTCGCCATCGAGGGCCAGGTCACGGTGGAGAACGGCACGTGGGGCTTCCCCGAATGGGCCCTCCAGGACGATAGTGGAGGCATCGCCGCCTACTTCACCACTTCACCCATGGTTTCCTTGGGTGACACCGTGCAACTGATCGCGCCTCGAGGCAGTTACCAGAACCAAGAGCAGATGGGCAACCCACTCTACTTCGAGATTGTCGCATCTGGCCCGCCCGTGGAGCCCATCACCTACACCACCGCCGAGGTCGCCGCTGGCGACACCGAGGGCTGGCTCATCCAGCTGGAGGGCGTGGTCTCCGGCTACGGCGGCTCCTGCACGAGTTCCCACAACTTCGATCTAGACGATGGTTCCGGTGCGGCCAACATCCGCATCGACTACCGCGCCGGCATCAACTTCTGCGAAATGGGGATCGAGAACGGCGACACCATCGGCGTCATCGGCTTCAGCACACAGTTTGGCGCGGCCTACCAGGTGAAGCCCCGCTTCCCCGAGGACATCCTCTTCACCACGCCCTCTATCAGCAAGGAAGCCCCGGACACCGTCGGCATCGGCGAACTGCTCACCTACACCATCACGGTGGAGAACCAGCTCGGTTTTGAGCTGGATACAGTGGTCGTCGCAGACACCATCCCCGCCGACGTCGCCTTCGCCTACGCACTGGACGGCGGTGTTGAGGACGCGGGCGTGGTAACCTGGAACTTCGCCGCGCTGCCCCATGGGGACACGCTGACCGCGCGCTTTGCGGTAACGGCCACCGGCGATCTTGGCACCGTCATCGTGAACGATGACTACTTCGTCACGGCTGCCAACTACGTCACAGCGACCGTAGGCAGTCCCGTCAGCACCTTCACCGGCGACTACCTGCCCATCCACCAGATCCAGGGCGAGGGCTTCGTCTCCCCCTACCAGGGCATTGTCGTGCCCACGGAGGGTGTGGTCGTCGGCTTCTTCGAGGGGAACTCCAGCTTCGGCAACTTCGACGCCTTCTTCATCCAGGATCCCGACGGCGAGGGCGGTTTGGCCTCCGACGGCATCATGGTCAACCCCGGCCTGACGGACGTAGGCGTCAGCATCGGTGACATGGTACGCGTCAATGGTGAGGTACAGGAGTACAGCGAGTGGGACGGCCCCAACTGCGCCGCCATCAGCGACGAATGCCAGACGCAGATCGCCATCAGCGGGCCGGCCGATGTGGATATTCTGAGCAGCGGGCACGTCATCACCCCCACCGTCGTGGAGCCGCCCACCGGTGACGTGGATGCTGCCCGGCTCTACTGGGAATCCCTGGAAGGGATGCTGGTCACCCTGCCCATGACGGGCGTCGTGGTCGGCCCCACCAGCTACGGCACCGTTGACGTGGTGCGCGGCGACTACGGCATCGACCGCGTCCTGCGCAACACCCCTTACGAAGGCACCCCCTTCGGCGTGCGTCACTTCGCCCGCTATGGCAACATGCCGTCCCCCGGCACCCCCAACCTCATCGTCGGCAGCGTCATCACCAACGTCACCGGCCCCATGGGCTTCTCCTACGGGCGCTACATCGCCTTCACCCAATGGGATGATATGTGGGAGGAAGTCAGCAGTGTGCCAGCTCCGGACGTAGAACCCACCTGGCCCGAGGCTACCACTGGCGAGTTCACCGCCGTCACCTTCAACATGTACAACTTCAGCAGCGCCTCGGGCACCCACATGGACAAGGTTGTGCGCAACATCGTCAACCTTGGTGGCCCTTCCATCCTGGGCCTGCAGGAAATCAACGTCAGTGCCGTCATCACCGACCTCCTCGCCAACCTTGCTATCGAGGGCTACACCTACGACTATGCCTACTCCCACCCCGATGTGGGCGGGCACGGCGTCGCCGTGCTGTGGCGCACCGACCATCTCAGCGACGTGGAGTGGTCCACAGATTTCCAGGGCTGCTCCCCTTACGGCAGCAGCTCCTCCACCTACGACCCCATCTGGGACGAATGTCGAGATCTGGGTGAGTATCCGCTCTTCTCCCGCCGCCCGGTGGTCGTCACCGGCACGGTGCAATCCTCCGAAGGCGGGATGCAAATCGTGGTCATCGGCAACCACTTCAAGTCGAAACTGGGCGGTCTCCCTTCCGACCTACGTCGTGTGGGGCAGGCCGAGCTGGTCGCCGATCTCGTCGACTACTTCGCTGCGCATACCACCCCCTACGTCATGGTGCTGGGTGACCTCAACGACTTCGAGGATTCGCCACCGTTGGAGGCTCTCTACGCGAGCGGCACCCTGACCAACACCTGGTTCTCCGTAGCCCCCGAAAATCGTTACAGCTATATCTTCCAGGGCACCTCCCAGATCCTCGACCACATCCTCGTCACCACCGATCTTCTGGAAGCCATGACCGCCGTCAGCCCCATCCACACCAGCGCCGACTTCCCCTTCAACCCCTTCAGCGGTGACGCCAGTGTGGTCTGGCGGGTTTCTGACCACGACCAGAAGGCTGCAACCTTCACCGTCCAGGTGACCTACGAGGTCTATCTGCCGCTGGTCATGCGCAACTTCGGACCATAACCACACCTTCTTCTCACGAGAAGGGTACCGGGGAGGGTGCAGGCAGAGTGCCTACACCCTCCCTTCTTCTATTGTTATTCGAGTTGCGGCAGAGTTATGGTATCATAGCCCCATGGACGACGAACTCAGCCGCAAGCTGCGACGCCTGGGCGTGGTGAAGGGCTTCCGCAATCTTCAACGCGCTCCGCAGAGCTCTCCCGACCCTCCGGCCCGGCACGCCCCAACCGAGGGCGGAGAGACACTCCCCGGCAAGGAGCTCCCCACCCCGCACGGCCCCGTCTGGGTCACCGAGACGTGGTATCCGGGGGAGCATCGCCACGGCTGCCATCCCCTCGCAGCGTTGGAAAAATTAGACGCAGAAGCCCTTTCCCTGCTGGGAGAAGCGTCCCTGGGCGAGCGGCCCGCTTTTCTCGATACGGAGACGACGGGACTCGCCGGCGGCACAGGCACGCTGGCCTTTCTCACGGGCGTCGGCATCTGGGAGGGCGCGGGCCTCCGCCTGCACCAGGTCTTCCTGCGCGATCCCGGCGAGGAGGTAGCCGCGCTCCACCACATCGCAGCCCTGCTCGATTCCGCCACCGGGCTCGTCACCTTCAATGGCGGCCCCTTCGATCTACCGCTGCTGGAGACCCGCTTCGTGCTGCGCCGCCTGCTGCCCCGGTGGCGCGCCCTTTCCCATCTCGATCTACTGGTGACGGCGCGGCTGCTCTGGCGAGATCATCTTTCCTCCCGGCGGCTGATCCATCTGGAGGAAAATGTCCTGGAGGTGAGCCGCACCGAGGTAGATCTCCCTTCTTGGATGATTCCCATGGCCTACCGCCATTTCCTGCAAAGTGGCGAAACGGAAGAGATGGAACGTATCTTCTACCACAACGCCATCGACATCCTCAGTCTCGCCACACTGCTCAGCCATCAGACGTATCTCGTCGCGGCGCCGGAGCAAGCCGGTTGTCAGGCCGCCACCGAGTGGGTGGGACTGGGGCGACTCTACGCCCGCGCCGAGCGCTTCACCGCCGCTGAGGCAGCCTGGAAGCGAGCGCTGGAAGCCGACAGCCTGTCACCCGATCTGGCCGCCTCTCTCTGGCGGGAGCTGGGCCTCTTTCACAAACGGGCGCGCGAGTGGGAGACGGCCCTCACGCTCTGGGAGTCGTGGGCGACGCGGCTACCCTGGGCCAGCGAACCCTTGATCGAGCGGGCCAAGTACTTCGAGTGGCAAGCGCACGACTGCGCCGCCGCCCTGCGTGAGACCGAGCGCGCTCTCGAGCGAGCCACGCGCACCCACCGCCGCTATTACCGACCCCAGGAGATCGCCGATCTCAAACACCGTCGCCAGCGCCTCCTCCGCAAGCTGGAAGACTGACCCGCGCAATCTTGGCTTTTGCTGCCCGTCGGGTATAATCCCCACAAGCACGAACGTTCGCAGGGGTAAACGTGTTGACATTCGACCTTCGACTTTGGACCATTTACACGAGGAGCAAACATGGACATTACCTGGTATGGATTGGGCACCTTCCGCATCAACGAACGTGGGCTGCCGGCTGTCATGACCGATCCCCCCGACATCCTGGAAGAGGGTCGGGACCTACCCCGCCTGCGTGTCGATATCGTCACGCTGAGCAAGCCCGTCGCCGACAGCCGCGAGCTCGCGTGGAAGGGCGTACGTGGTAAACAACACACCCTCGCCAGCCCCGGCGAATACGAGATCGGGGGGCTCTTCATCACGGGCGTCGGCACCTACGCCGATCGCAAGAAGGGGACAGAGCGGGGCCAGAACTTCGTCTACAATTTCAACGTCGGCGGAATCATGGTCTGCCATCTGGGAGACCTGGGGCACGTGCCCTCGCAATCCCAGCTGGAGGCCATCGGACACGTCCACGTCCTGCTAGTGCCCGTCGGCGTGCCCGGGGGCCTGACGCCCGCCCGCGCTTCGGAGGTGGTGAGCCTCATCGAGCCCAATATCGTCATTCCCATGAACTACCAGACGCCTAACATCCAGACCAAACGGGAGAAAGTTGATCGCTTCCTCAAGGAGATGGGCATCAGCAAGGTCAGCCCTCAGGAAGGGCTCAAGATCTCTGCCCGAGACATCCCGGAGGAAACGGAGGTGATCTTGCTGGAGGCCCAGGAGAGTTGATGGCAGGTGCTGGTTGCGGTCTTAAACCTTTGTACAGGGAGACGCGGATGAAAACTTCGGCTTTGTTGACATTGATCGTCGTGCTGCTCGTCGGATGCAGCAGCGCGCCGCCGGTTGTGCTGCTGAGCCTGGAAGCAATCGAGGCGGAGATGGAGGCCGGCAACTATGCCAGGGCGGCAGAAGCGCTGGAGGCGCTGGTGGCCCAGGAGCCGGAAAACGCCGATGCTCACTTCAACCTGGGGCTGGCCTACTTCAACCTGGGCGAGTACGAAAAGGCCGTGCCCGCCTTCGAGCGCGTGCTCGAGCTCGATACTGAGCGGGCATCCGCCGTCTATCACAACCTGGGGGTGCTGGAATACCAGCGGGGGCGCCTCAACGAGGCAGTAGCGCAATTCCAGGCCGCCATCGAGGCCGATCCCGAGGATCCCGACACGCACTATCAGCTGGGAGCCACCTATCTGCAACAGGCCCTCCAGTCGGGGATGCAGCCCAATCCCACGCTGGTGAACCGGGCCCGCAGCGAGTTCGAAGAAGCCCTGGCGCTGGCACCGACGAAGACGGAACCCCTCGTGGGATTGGGACACGTCTACATGCTACAGAGCCCGCCTGATCCTCAGCGCGCCATCGGGGTGTTGCAAGAAGCTCTGGAGCACAATCCGGAGATGCCGGAAGCCCTTCTCGCGCTGGCGAGCGCCTACCTCCAGAACAATCAACCCCGCGAAGCGCGCGCCGTGCTGGAGCAGTTCCTGGCCTCGGATCCGCCCTTCGGTGTTGCGGAGGCCCGCGAGATGTTGATGATGTTGGAAGAGTGACAGGCTCCTGAGAAGTTTGCTCGCTAGGGTTGTTGCGGAGAGATAGGGGGAAGATCATGACCAAAGCCGTCAAACTACTGATGACGTGGAACGTGCGTCCGGGTCGCGAGGAAGCCTATCTCGCCTTCGTCACTCAGGACTTCCCGGAGACAATGATGGAAGCGGATCTCCAACCTACGGAAGCCTGGTACACCATCCACGGCAACTGGCCCGAGGTAATGATGGGATTCATGGCCCAGGACCTGGAAAGCCTTCAGGAGTTCATGGCCTCCAAGACCTGGGCCGAGCTGAAGGCCCGACTGCTAACCTACATCAAAGACTATCGCCAGAAAGCCGTGCCGTTGAGACGGGGGTTCCAGCTCTGAGATTCCTGCCGGTGCGCCGGAAGCGTTTGCCCCTCACCTGCCGGTTCTGACCGCTGCTTCGATGGCCTCCACATCGGGGGCACCCGCTCGAGCGTAGACGACCTCCCCCTCCACCACCACGAAGAAGGTGGGAACCCCTCGCACACCCCACTGCCCGGCCAGGGCACCGCCGACCTCGTCTCGGACGTCGAGCCGGAGCACTTCCGCCTCTCCCTCCAGGTTCCGCTCCATGCGATCTACCGTTGGTTTGGCCAGCAGACAGATGCTACACGAGTTGGAGTAGAACTCGATCACGGTGGGGCCACCCGTTTGCAGGCGCGTCATCAGCTCCTCACTGGAGGCGAAACTATCGCCTGGCGTCCGCAAAAAGACGTATGCACCCGCCAGAACCAACACGACGACAATCGTCAGCCAATTCTCTTTCCAAAAGACAATCCATTTGCTTGGATTCGACGACTGTTGCTCTTCAGACATCCTCTACCTCCCACACTATTTTGGTTATCACAAATGGCGTTGACAAAGCGGAACTCGGAGCGACGCTTGCGCCACTAGGCTGCGAGGCTCCGCAGCGTCGCCAGGTTCATCCGGTCATTCTCCAAATCGGCATCTTTTGGCGTCTCCAACAAGCCGGGCAGCCCATCGAGCCGAGCGTCATTCAGCAGGTAACGAAAGGGCTCCAACCCCAACGCTCCTTCTCCAATATGCGCATGACGATCCGTGTGACTACCCAGTCCCCCCCGCGAATCGTTGAGATGCAGGACCCGCAGGCGCTCCAAACCGATGACTTTCTCAAAAGCTACCATGGTCGTTTCGTAGGTTTCGGGCGTGCGCAGATCATAACCCGCGGCAAAGACGTGACAGGTGTCGAAGCAAACCCCCAGCCGGTCGCTTTCGGCGCTAAGTGTGAGGATACGGGCTAACTGCTCGAAGGTGCTGCCTAACACCGTACCCGCGCCCGATGTCGTCTCCAGTAAAATGCGTACCCGATATCCCGGCGTCGCCTGGTGAACCTCTCCCAGGGAAGCCGCGATGTTCTGCAATCCCGTCTCCACCCCCGCCCCTGTGTGTGCACCTGGATGCAACACCAGCGCGGGCAGCCGAAGGATTTCGCAGCGCTCCACCTCGTCGATAAGGGCGCGCACCGACCGCTTCCGCAGCTCAGGCTTCGGCGAGGCAATATTGATGAGATAGGCCGCGTGCGCGATGACGGGCCGCAGGTCTGAAGCCTCGCGGGCCGCAGCAAAGCGCACCACCGCCTCGGCGATCAGCGGGGGAGCCCGCCATTGCCGGTTGTTCTTGACCCAGATCTGTAGCGCATCACAACCGGCGTCCTCTCCCCGCTCGAAGGCGCGATGTAGCCCCCCGGCGATGGATTCGTGAGCTCCCAGGCGCAGCATGTCAATCCGCTCCGGGAAGCAGGGGGGCCAATCGCTCCTCCAGCATCTCGCGGGTCAGGATGCCGGGCCAGTAGCCCATCAACTGCCCTTCGGGGTCGACAAAGAAGGTCGAAGGAAGTCCTACCACGGCGTATTGCCCCATCACTCGCCGTTCGGAGTCCAGGAGCACGGGGAAGGTGATGCCGTAAGCACCGACGAATTCCCGTACCTCCGCCGGCGCTTCGCCTCCGTTGACCCCCAGAACCACCACCCCCGCCTCGTGGTGCGCCTCATAATAGCTCTGGAGCTCGGGCATCTCCGCTGCACAGGGGGCGCACCACGAGGCCCAGAAGTTGATGATCACCAGCCGATCCCTGTAATCGCTCAGCGAGAGCTCCTCGCCCGCCAACGTCTCCAGCGTGAAGTCAGGCGCAGCTCGCCCCACCGATTCCGCCGCCGGGTGCGTATCACCCCGGACCGGAGCGACCTCCACCTCGGAAGCGCGACTACAGGCAGCGAGAAACAAGAGGGCTCCCGTCACCCACCCCAACCAACGATAGTAACGCCTCATAAATTCCCTGAGTCAGAAACCCAATCCCCGGTAGCCCTCACTTGCCGGGCTCATACGGGGCGACCTGCTCCTCCTCGATGCGGTAGCTGGTCTTGATATTCACCTTCGGTCTCAACATCGCGCCGACGGAGCAGTACTTCGTTTCAGAGAGCTCAATGGCCCGTTTCACCGCCTTGGGATCGACCCCTTTGCCGTAGACGATGAACTCCAACCGAATCTCGGTGTAGACCCTCGGATGTTCCTGCGCCCGATCGCCCTCCACCCGTATCTCATAGCCGGTCACCGGTTGGCGCTGCTTGACGAGAATGGAGATAACATCCATTCCGGTACACCCTGCCAGCGAGAGCAACAATAACTCTGCTGGCGTCGTGCCAGAAATAGGGCCCTCTTTCTGATAGGGAGAATCCAATACAACCCCGGGCCGATCTCCCACCTGACCCAGCATGCGCATTCCCGGTCCCACCCATATCAGTTCTGCCTTCTTGTCCACGAATAACCTCCCCTGAGAAATATGCGAGTCCACAAATAAGCAAATGCAACGGCGAGTCGTCAACCGTCACCCCTCACCCATCACCCTGCTCTCACGTCGATGCTGGACCGCAGGCCCTCACATCGGGAGCTTCACAAAAAACCCGCCCCCGAGCCCGGGTGCGGGCCGTACAGCGCTCAACAATGTCCGCCAGTCCCCCCATCCGCGTGTTCAGTCCTCAGGATGGGGAATAACACAGATAAACTTGAGCGTGCTATCCCCGGTGTTCCGATAGCCGTGGGGCTGGTCCGCGGGCACGTAGAGGGCGGTATGGGGGACCATCGGCAGCTCACCCTCCACTCCGGTGACCACCCCGTTTCCCTCCAGCACGTAGATTTCATGTTCGTAGGGATGATGATGAGGCTCAAAGACGACGCCTGGTTCGATCTCGATGACCCGGAGCGCAAAGTTTGGCGCCCCCTCCTCGGCGGTGATCAGCCAACGAATTCCAATCCCCGGCGCCACACCCTCCAGCGGCACCTCGTCTCTCATCGTTACGAACACGTCAGCCCTCCTTCTCGACGGCCCCAGCCGGAGACGTTTTTCCTAGCAGGTGATAGAGACCGCAGAAGCCCGTCGCACCGGTAAGGAAAGCAACGACGCCCAGGACCCCCAAGATAGCCCCAATCACCCCCTGGATGAACATGAATCCCAGCAACATGGCATAGATGCCCAACACCACCCGCAATACCCGCTCGAAATCACTTATGTTTGGCGCCACGATACCGTTCCTCCTCGGCCAAGTCGGCCAGATACTCACGGGCGTAAAGAGCCGCTTTCGTCCCATCCCCCACGGCTACGGTGATCTGGGCAACATTATTCGCCCGCACATCACCGATGGCAAGCACCCCTTCCACGCCGGTCTTCATCTTCCTATCGGTGGCCACGTAGCCAAAACGATCGGTCTCCACCAGCTCCTTCACGAACTCTGTATCAGGATTGTATCCTACGTAGATAAAAACGCCATCGGCGTCCAGGCGTTTGATCTCGTCGGTGACCCGATCCTTCATCACTATGGCCTCAACCCTCTGCTCTCCCACAATTTCGATAACCTTATGGTTGAAATAGAAGGTTGCTTTCTCGTGAGCCATGGCGCGCTTCTGCAAAATCTTCTCTGCCGGCGAATAAGGCAGGAACTCGACGAAGGCGACGCTCTTTGCATATTCGAGTAGATTCAATCCCTCCTGCAGACCTGAATTGCCAGCCCCGATGACCACCACATCTTTCCCCCGGAAGAGCGGACCGTCACAGGTGGCGCAGTAGGAAACACCGCGACCAGAGAGTTCCGTTTCACCGGGAACCCCCAGCTTCTTGGGATGGCTACCCGTGGCAATCACAACCATTTTGGTATCGTAGAGATTGCCCGAAGTCGTGTGAACGCGAAGCTGTCCCTTCTGTACCGTCTCGATTCTCTCGACCTCCTCGAATTCCACGATCTCGGCCCCAAAACGCTCCGCCTGTCGTTGAAAGCGATCCATCAGCTCCGGGCCGGAGATTCCCTCGGGAAACCCCGGGTAGTTCTCGATGGTCTCGGTGGTCGCCGTCAGGCCACCCGCCGACGATTTGTCCAGCACGAGGGTCTGGATCCCGTCCCGGGCAGCGTAGATTGCGGTAGCCAATCCCGAGGCTCCGGACCCGATAATGACCAGGTCATATTCCCCCGCGTGTGCCTCTTGCGCACGTTCAGCATCAATCTTGAAGTCGAACATATCTCACCTCTTCAACAACTTGATAAGGCCGTTCCAAACAACGCCAGGCCCGGCCTGCAACTGCCGAACCTGGCGCTCCGCACTCCCTCTCATCTCACCTACCCTCACACCGGAGGTCACGTCTTCTGTTATGCCAACTAAGCCAACGCCGCCTTGATGGCATCCACGATCATGGACTGGGGCGCCCGCCCCTCCACCCGCTCCGTCTCATTGATGACGTTGAGGGGCACGCCCATCACGTTATAACGCTCAGATAGCTCCTGAAACTCCGAGGCTTCCACAACCTCACCGCGCACATTGTCGTTCTCGACCGCCATGTCATAGGCCAGAACGGCAGCCCCGGGGCAGTAGGGACAGGTGGGGGTGACGAAAACCTGAAGATGCACCGGCTCTTCGAGCTCCGCCAGATAAGCCTGTGTCTCATCGTCGAGAGCCGCAGCCGCGCCATGCCCCGCTACCTGGATTCCATGCAGCAAGGTAGAGAACTCGTAGTTTGCCGGCAGGCCAAAGAACCGCAGACCGTAGTCCTTCGCCCCCACAATAGCAATCGCCGGCGCCTTCTCGATCTGATAGCGCTCTACCATCTCTCTGTCCTCGGAGAAGTCATAGACCTCGGCTGAGACCTTGTCGGTAGCCTCGGCAATCTCCTGCGTCAATTCGACGATCGTCGGGCAATAGGGGCACTCCTCCGGCTTGGTGAAGACCACCAGTTGCACCTCGTGCGGCAAATCGTCCAACATTTCCTTGACCTGACTGCGAATGTCATCGTTCAGTAATGCCACAATACAACCTCCTTGCTGATAATGTTCTCTTAAACGCACTATACCCCCTGAAGCGACGTAGCGACACCCGGCTTGCGCAGCGGGGATACTTGCTCAAAGTATAACATATGCAAGATAAGTGTCAAGTAAATACCCGATTGAGGCAAATCCCTGTGGTTTAAGACGGGTTCTTGACTTTTCTCCTGAGCCGTGTATCCTTCTTCTGAGCACAAGATTGGCTAATCCAAACGATTGTGGAGGAGTATTCTGTGAATAGCACCCCACCCTACCCCTATATCGCGGTCGAGGGCGTCATCGGTGTGGGAAAGACCACCTTGGTCCGGTTGCTCCGTCCCCGTTTTCGGGCACAACTCCTCCTCGAAGCCTTCGAAGAGAATCCCTTCCTTTCGGATTTCTACGCTGACCGGGCCCGTTACGCCTTTCAAACGCAGATTTTCTTTCTGCTGAGTCGCTACCAACAGCAAAAAGCAGGGGCCGTCCAAGAGAAAGGCGCTCTGCTTTCTGACTATTTCTTTGCCAAAGACCGGCTCTTTGCCCGCCTCAACCTCACCGGGGCGGAGCTCGACGTATACGAGGAGCTCTACGAACTCCTTGCCGAAAGCGTCATGGTACCCGAGCTGGTGATCTACCTGCGGGCCGAAACGGAGACCCTCATGGCTCGCATCGCCATGCGCGATCGGCCCTATGAACGGGAGATGGAACGCGAATACATCGACGCCCTGCGCCGCAGCTACGAATCGCTGTTTGCGGACTACGAGGCCACCCCCCTGCTGACTATCGACACCAATGATCTCGATTTCGTAAGGCGGCCCGAAGATCTGGAGAGCGTTGAGCAGCAAATTCGCGCCGCCTTGCGGGGCATTCGCCAGCCCAGCCTCTTGAGAACGGAGAGGGTTCAGCCATCCTCTTCCACTTGGAGCGCTCTCTCAGCTACAGAGGATGTGAACAGAGAGAACCTGCTGGAGGATTACTTGGCCCTGAGCCAGGCCCTCGGTGAGTTGGGAAAGGTTCTCCTCCAGCAACGCACCGGAGAAACGGGTCCCGCGCCCGCCGAAGCACTGCGGGAGGCCCTGGCGACAGCCGCGGGAGCTCTCGAGGATCTGGCTCACCACACCGGAATCCCCCTCCCCTCCCGCTCCGGAGAGAGAGCGCGGCCATGAGCAAATATTTCATCGCCGTGGCCGGCAACATCGGTGCAGGAAAATCCACCCTCACCTCCATGCTCAGCCAAAAACTTGGATGGGAATCCTTTCTGGAGGGGGTGAGCACCAATCCCTATCTGCCGGATTTCTACGAGGACATGCGAACGTGGAGCTTCCACTCCCAGGTTCATTTCATGGCCCAGCGTCTGCTCCATCACCGCCAACTGCTCGAACGCCCCCATTCCGTGATCCAGGATCGCACTGTTTACGAGGACGCGGAGATCTTTGCCCGCAATCTCTATAATGCCGGGCAGATGGAAGAACGCGACTACCACACCTATTCCCAGCTCTATCAGGCGGTAGCCTCCATCCTCCCACCGCCGGATCTGGTGATCTATCTCCGCGCCTCCGTCTCAACCCTGCAAGCCCGCATCCAGCAACGAGGGCGTACCTTCGAACAGCAGATAGATCCAGCGTATCTCAAACGCCTCAACGCTCTTTACGAAGACTGGTTTCAGCGCTTCTCTCTCTGTCCCGTGCTTGCTATTCCCGCCGACCGGCTGGACTTTGTGAGCAACAACGGGCACCTCGAACTCATCATCCGGCGGATCATCGAGCGGTTGCAGGGCAAGGAAGTCGTGAGCTTCGAAGAAGAATCCAACCGACCGACTGGGCCGGACAGTTCAGCGATGAAGGGAGGCCCAAGCTGATGTCGCTCTCCCAGCAGACCCTTAGTTCAAGCAACGCGCTCCGCCACTACAGCTTCCTCTTCCAGGCAGCTCAGGCGTTAAACGCCACCCTCGAAGTGGACGAAGTGCTCCAGCAGCTCATGGCGCTCACTCAACAGCATTTCCAGCCCGAAGCGATCTCCATCGCCTTGGTGGATTCCGAGGGAACCCTGCACTTCAAAGCTGCCGCCGGTGGAGGTACCCTCAGCCTGATTGGCCTCCGGCTCCCGGCCGGGACCGGCATCATCGGCTGGGTAGCCGAGCACGGACAGAGCCTCTGGGTTCCCGACGTTCAGCAGGATCCCCGCTGGTATGGAGGCGTGGACGAGCAGACCGGCTTCGTCACCCGTGCCATCTACGCCGCCCCAGTCCTCCACCATCATCGCACCGTCGCCATCGTGGAGATGATCAATCCTGCCGAAGACATGGAGCAGGTCGAGTACGCCACGGTGATGAAGGCCCTCACCAATCTGGCGGCCTCCGCCATCCGCAATGCCCAGCTCTTTGAGCAAGTAAGCCGCGCGGAAAAACGGTATGAAGCCCTCTTTGAATCCAACATCGACCCTATCGTGATCCTGGATCACACCGGGCGCTTGATCGAGCTCAACCCCGCAGCCCGGGAGCTGTTGGATTGCAATGAGGACGATGATCCAGATTCCTGTTTGGAAGAGCTGGGGCTGTCGCCGGAATCCTTTGCGCAGATTCGTCAACATCTGATCACGCACAAGAGTTATCGGATGGAAGCCCCTATCACCCACAAGAATCTGGATCAGGTGCTCGAGGTCAGCATCATCCGCCTGACGGGCCACGAGCCCGAAGACATCTACCAGTGGATCGGCCACGACATCACCGATCGGGTGGCGCTCGAAGAGATGCGAGAGCAGCTCTCCCACATGATCGTCCACGACTTACGCAATCCCTTGGGCAGCATCATCAGCAGTGTGAATCTGGTGCGCACCGCCTGGGAGGAGAAGGATATGACCATGCCCATCCTCCACGTCTTGCGGATTGCCTCTCGCAACGCGGAGCGGATGGAACGTCTCATCGACAACATCCTCGACACGGCGCGGCTTCGCTCCGGTGATGGGCGCTTGACCCGCGAGACAATCGACGTCTGCCAGATCGTGGAAGAGGTGATCGAAATCGTGCGCCCGGCCCTCAATCATCGCCGCCAGCAACTTTACGATCATTGCCCCAGCACCATCGCTCCCTTGCAGGGAGACGCCGACCTCATCCAACGCGTACTCATCAATCTTCTGGACAACGCCAGCAAGTTCTCCCCTTCCCAGAGCACCATACATCTCTACGTTGATGAGGAACCCGACGCGATCTGCTTCCGCGTCCGAGATAACGGCCCGGGCGTCCCGGAGAAGGAACAAGAACGGATCTTCGAGCTCTACGTGCGCGGAACGGAAGGCCCGCGCACCAGTGGGGCCGGTATCGGTTTGACCTTCTGCAAGCTCGCCGTTGAAGCCCACGGTGGCCGCATCTGGATGCAGAACAACCCCGAAGGAGGCGCTACCTTCACCGTCAACCTGCCCAAGCATTCCGCACCGGATGCGATCCTCTTCTGAGGTGGACGTGACTGAAAAACTTTACTACAGGGATGCTGGGCAACTGACCTTCACCACGCGCCTTCGAGAGCAGCGGGAGACGGCGCGCGGCCCCGTGGTGCGCCTGGAAGCAACCGCCTTCTATCCCACCTCGGGCGGGCAGCCCCACGACCTGGGAACGCTGAACGGCGTCGCCGTGCTAGACGTGTGGAACGACGACCAGGGTGAGATCTGGCACCTTCTCACCGCCCCCCTCGACATCCCACAAGTGACGGGCCACGTCGATGCAGAACGCCGGCGCGATCACAGGCAACAGCACAGCGGGCAACATCTGCTCTCTGCCGCCTGCCGGCGGCTCCTTGGGGCCGCCACCATCGGCTTTCATTTGGGCAGCGAAAGCAGCACCATCGATCTGGATCTCCCCCAGCTACAGTGGGAAGAAGCCTTTCATCTGGAAGACGAGGTCAACCGCCTGATCTGGGAGAATCGCGCTGTCAGCGCCCGCTTTGTCAGCGATGCGGAACTGGAAGCGCTGGCCCTGCGCAAGGAACCCCAGGTGGAAGGAGCGGTACGCATCGTGAGTGTCGAGGGATATGATGCCACCCCCTGTGGCGGGACCCACGTCGCCCGCACCGGGGAGATCGGCCTGCTGAAGATCACCGGGCTGGAGCGCTACAAGGGCGGCACCCGAGTCACCTTCCGCTGTGGAGAACGGGCGCTGACAGATTACCGGCGGGGATTGCGCCTGCTCCAGACCCTCTCCACCGAGCTGACCGTGGGCCAGGAGGAACTACCGGCAGCCGTAGCGCGGCTTCAGGAGGAGGCGAGGACGACGCGCCACGCCCTCCACCAGGCCCAAGATGCCCTCCTCGCCGCGGAAGCTACGAAGATCTGGAACGCTGCCCCTCCAGAAAAAGCGGAGGTGCGAATCCTGCGCCGGCACTGGCCCCAACGCGACTTCGGGGAGGTCCAGGGGCTGGCCCGGCGGCTCCGTGAACGCCCCCGCACTGTGGTCCTTTTCGCCACGGGTGCCGAAGAAGGGGTCCGCTTCGTCTGCGCGCGCAGCGACGATCTGCCGGAGGTGGACGCGGAGCAACTGCTGCGACGGCTGGCCGCCCCCCTCGATGGACGGGGGGGTGGCTCTCCGGCCCTCGCCCAGGGCGGCGCCCCTCCCACTTCTCATGAAAACGTAGCCGATGCGCTCAAGGGAATAACCGTACATCCAAAACTGACGACTGATGGCTGATGGCTGATCGCTGATCGCTGAAAGCCGAACGCTATCCACAAACGAGGTGAAGCATGCAAGAGATCGTTCCCGGCGTCTTCGTCGAAGACCGCTATCAACCTTACAACGTAGCCCTGGTGATGCTGGAGGAAGGGGCGCTCGTCGTCGATGTTCCCCCTCGCCCCTCTGATGCCCGGCGCTGGTTGCGCGAAGCGCAGGAGGTGGGAGGCGTGTTGCACTATCTTCTGCTCACCGACGGCGGGACCGATCGCCTGCTGGGGGCGATGGCCTTCGCCGACGTGCGCATTGTGGCGGCGGAGCAGACGGCCCGCTTCCTCACCGCCCTTGATGACAAAGAATGGCAGGAGTTCCTCCAGCGGGCCCAGGAACGCTACCCCGAAGAGGCAGAAGCCATCGCGCTCCTGAAGCGGCGCCCGGTAGCCCTCTTCACCGATCATCAACTCTTCCTGCAACGTCACACGCCGCCGCTGGAGATAGAGGTGGGCGCCGGAGCCGCGCGCGGGAGTACCTGGCTCTTCGTCCCCGACCGCAACCTGCTCCTCGCAGGAGACACCGTGGCTATCGACACCCCGCCGGTCATCGAACACACACCGGACTCGAAGGCGTGGCTGGATGCGTTGAAAACCCTCGCCCATCGCGCCTCCATCGAGCAGCTCGTGCCGGGTCGGGGGAGGGTCGTCATTCCCAAAGGCGAGCTGGAGCTCCTGCGCGAGTATCTGCGGGTGGCCCGCCGCACGGCGCGCTCGCTGGCGCGCCGGCCGGAGGGGGAGGGCATGGCCCAGGCCACCAACGATCTCCAGCAGACCTTCTTCCCCAACGAGAACCGGAAATCGGAGAAGGTCCAGCGCATCCGGCGGGGATTGGAGCGGCTGGTGGCGGAGATTCGTCAGGCGTCCGCGGACGAACCCGCCTGATGCCGCAGCACCACGCCACCCCCCAGCACCGCGAGCAGCGATAGGAGCGCGCCGCCCCAGAAGCTCAGGGGCACGGCGGAAAATAGCTTACGATATCAGCCCCCAGCCCGTCATACAGAGACATCAGTAGCAACAACGCATCGGAACCAACCGCATCTGCCCTGAGCAGGTGCGGTTGGCCCCACGCGATCATACCGTTTCCAGCAACTGGCGCAGCGCAGCGCGCACCGAAGCGCGCTGATTCGCCTCCCGATCCCCCTCCCAGAGATAACGCCGCACCCGCGTCCCCTCCGGGGTCGCCAACCCGATGAAGGTCAGACCGACGGGCTTCTCCACCGTCCCGCCGCCCGGTCCCGCGACACCGGTGATGCTCAAGGCGACCTCGGTTCCGGTCAGGGCCCGCACACCCCCCGCCATCTGTGCCGCCACCGCCTCGCTGACCGCGCCCTCCTGCAGGAGCATCGTCTCGGAGACACCCAGGAGCAGCCGCTTGATCTCGTCTGCGTAGGCGATCACCCCCCCAACGAAGTAGTCAGAAGCGCCCGGCACGCGGGTGATCTGATATCCTAGCAGCCCACCGGTACAGGATTCTGCCACCGCCAGCCGCCAGCTCCGCGCCCGCAGCCTTTCACCTATCTCCACGACTTCCTGCATGATCCCTCCTCAGCGTCCAGCCGTCAGCCGTCAGCCGTCAGATTCCGACTCGCCACCAGTACCAAGGCCGCCAATGTGAACAGCGTCAGCCCCAGCCCCACGTAAACACTCGTCGGGCGGAAGCGCCACTCCAGCTCCCACTCACCCGCCGGCAGCGCGACGGCCCGCAGCAGCCCGAAGGCCCGCAGCGTCTCCACCCGCTCCCCGTTGGCGGTGAGCACCCACCCTGGATAGTCGATTTCGCTGAAAATAACCACTCCGGGCGCGCTAAGAGAAACCTCGGCGCTCACCCGTAATGCCTCAGCATCGGTAAGCCGGGCATATTCGAGCCCCGTCGCCGGCTGCGGAAGTATGTCTGGATGCTGTTCCAGCACCGCCGTCGTTGAGGGATCCACCAGCCCCATATCCGAAGTGTACCAAATGGCTGCCTCTTGATTGGGCATAATGGCGATCTCATGGGCAATCCAGACCGGCTCTCCCCCCAGCTCCAGACGATAAATGCGCAAGCCCTCTAGCCATTGGTGATGTCGGATCGCCACTGCTTCGGGGTCGTCGAGCACTAACGAAATCCCAGGATAATCAAAAGTGCGCTGAGTGACCACGTAATCCACGTTGAAGAGCTGCCACCACCGCACCTCCGGCACGATATCGAGCGTAAGATCATAGGCCCCCAACCGCATAGGGTTATTGCCGGTAACATCGCGTAGCCGAAACACCATCCCCGCATTTCCATCGCCGGGCAACAATCCTTCACTGTTCATCCGCGCGCCCGAATCCAGCCGTTGCCGCAAAAACTGTGTCGCCCGCGTCTCAGGAAAATAGGGCAACTGCTGCCGCTCCAAAATGACGCCATTGTTAGCTCGATAGAGATCCGCAGCCACGAGTAACAACACCACAGGCAATAGCCATCGACGCAGCTCAAGCCTTCCGTTGACCCGGGCTGCCAGACCGGCGTAGCCGAAAGCCGCCAAGGTAGCGAGACCGAAACTAACGAGATACGCGATACGTTCTTGATGGCGGAAAAAGCGAAACCCTGGCGCAAAGCGATAAGCCCAAGAGTACAAGAACCCATTTCCACCCAGAGAGAGCAGCAGGCTAACCACCACTACCGCGACCCAGAAAAACCGCTCGCGACGACGCCAGAGAACGAGACTCGCGCCTGCCAATGCTAGAGGAATCCATCCTATATAGAGAGGTGACCACTCTCCCGGGTTGGGAAAAAACAAGCCTGACAACTCCTGCACCTGAAACCCTTGGGCGACATCAGCATACTCCCACCCAGCTCGATAGGACAGTCGTGCCTGCTCCACGCTGGGCAACCATTGTACAGCGCTCAGTCCCAGCGTGACCAATACGACCACGCCCACAAGGCGGACCATGAAATTCCAGGATTCCTGCCGCTGCCACCAACGCCAAAGCATATAGGCACCGGAGAAATACGCGATATAAAGGACTGTCTGAGCGTGCCCCGCCAGGATACTACATGCAAAAGCCACGCCTGCGAGCATTCCCCACCGCAACGAATGGCGTTGCAACGCCTCCTCTAACAACCACACCCCAGCAGGAAGCCAGATCATCGTTTCCAGAATCCAGAATTGCAGGGTGGGCCAGGAGGTCAGCAGCCCGCCCCAGCTAAAGGTGAGGGCGCCAACCACAGCGGCGTCCAGACGTCCGGTCAATCGATATAGCAATAAACAGGTAAAAACCCCGGCCAGCCCAAGATGCAATACTGCCTCCAGCTGAAGAGCAAAGATAGGCAGTTCCTCAAGGAGAGCTTGCCACAGTCCCAGCGGATAAAAAGTCTGAAAAACGCTGGAGGCAGCGACCGGTTGCCCGCCCAGCGTGTAGGGTTCCCATACCGGTAGTTGCCCGGCACGCCACTCCTGCGCCACAAAACGCCGCATCACGAGATTCTGTTCGGTGAAGTCCCCATGGGCAAAAACCAAGCGCTGCTCAGGATCAGGCCACCAGACCTGCCAGAACAACAGCAAGGGCAGCAGGAATAACATCACACAGGCAGCCGTGAGCTTAGTCCTCACTGAAATATCTCTCACGTTACCATCTCTCCTTGGATCGTTTCCAGCAGCGCATCAGCCTGGAGGGCATCGAGGCTGTAGCAGGAGGCGCCGAGATGATCTGCCAGCGCCTGGGCCAACCCCTGATCGAAGCGGGGCGCCTCCATGTTGATGACCACCGCCGCCACCTTCAGCGCCTGGACCTCCTCCGCCATCAGGTAGGCCTCCTCCTGCGGGGGATGGTCGCCCATGGAGACGTTGCCGGCGCCGTCGGTGAGCACGACGACGAGGGGCCGCAGCTCGGGATGCCGGGCCAGCTCCTGCCGCACCGTCTGGAGCGTAAGATAGAGGCCGGCGGAGAGGGGGGTCTTGCCCCCCACGGGCAGATGCTCCAGCAGCTTGCGGGCCAGATCGACGCTGTTGGTGGGCGGCAGGACCAGCGTGGCCCGATCCTTCTGAAAGACGATGAGGCCGACGCGATCGCGGCGCTGGTAGGCGTCGGTGAGCAGCGAGAGGATGGCGCCCTTCGTGGCCTCCATGCGCTCCTCCACCGCCATGGACCAGGAGGCATCGACGACAAAGAGCACCAGATTGGCAGAGCGGCGCACCCGCACCTTCCGCTGATAATCCTTACCCCGCAGGCGCAGCGCCGGCCCTTCCCCGCCTGCCTCCCGCCGCGCCCGCTGATAGGGCGCCGCGGCCCGCAGCGTGGCATCGAGAGCCAGGTCGCTGGGATCGCGGGGGGAGGGTCGCGCCCGCACGTAGCGCCCGCGCTTGAGCGAGGTCACGGTCCGGCTGCGGCGCCCGCCCACGGAGCGCTCCAAGCGATCCATGGGGGTCTCCAGCCGGTGGGGATCGAAGTCCTCACCAACGACCACCTGCTTTCCTCCCTCCCACCACTCGCCCTCGGTGGGCCAGCGGGGAACGTCCTGCCGGATGGCCTCTCCCTGGGGAGCAGTAGGTTCGGACTCGCCGTCGCCGTCCCCCTCCTCCTCAGGGAGTGTCAGACTTTTTTTGGGGACTCCTTCCCGGAAAAGGTGGGGGACGTCGTGCGCTCCTCCTCCCCCACGTCCTGCTCGGCCCGCTCCCGGGCATCGTCCACCCGCTGCTGGAGCTCCTCCACGGAGGTATGCACGTCGTCGAAGGGGCGCCGCTTCAGCCGGTGGGGCAGCGCCAGCTGCGCCGCCAACATGATGTCCCAGTCGTTGATGCGCTCCCGGCACTCCCAGGCGGCGTGAGCCACCGCCGTCTTGAGGATCACCAGATCGGCGCGGTGGCCGTCGACGCCGAGGCCCGCCACCAGATGCGCGATGGCCGCCAGATCGCTGCGCCCGTAGCCGACCCGGGGCAGGATGGCCCGCGCCCGGTCGATTTGCTCTGCCAGCTCTTTCTCCCGGGGTCGCCACTCTTCGTAGAAGCCCTGGGGGTCCTTCTCGTAGGCCAGGTTGCGCTCCATGATCCCCATCCGCGATTCGGCGTCCTGCACACCGACCACGTCCACGCAAAGGGCGAATCGGTCAAGAAGCTGGGGCCGCAGATCCCCCTCCTCGGGGTTCATCGTCCCCACCAGCATAAAGCGCGCCGGGTGTTGGAAGGAGATCCCCTCCCGTTCCACGATATTGACGCCCATCGCCGCCGCGTCGAGCAATACATCTACGATGTGGTCATCGAGCAGGTTCACCTCATCCACGTAGAGGATGCCTCGGTTAGCCGCCGCCAGAATGCCCGGCTCGAAGCGCCGCTCACCCCGCTGAATGGCCCGCTCGATATCCAGCGTGCCCACCACCCGGTCCTCCGTTGCGCCCACGGGCAGATCCACGAAGGGCACCCGAGTGGTCAGGCGGGGCAGCTCGTCCATCTCCCGGGCCAGCTCGCGGCAGTTGGTGCAGAGCGTGTCCGGCTCGTGAGGATCGCAATCAAAGGCGCAGTCGGCAACAACTTCAATATCGGGCAGCAGCGCGGCGAGAGCGCGGGCCGCCGTCGACTTCGCCGTGCCCCGCTCGCCCCGAATCAGCACCCCGCCGATGCGGAAATTGATGGCGTTGAGGATCAACGCGCGCTTCATGCGCTCCTGATCCACAATCGCCGTGAAGGGAAACACTGTACGACCGTTGGAAACCACGGTTCCTCCTCGAAAATAGTCCAAAGTCTACGGATCCGTAAATCTATAACTTACTGTCAGCCAGCCGAAAACGAGTGCTACAAGCCGACTAAATCGGAAAGTTATTAAGTTTTCGGCCCTAAGGTCGAAGGTCAAAAGTCGTTACGTGGACACGTTTGCACGCGCGCACGTTCCCACGTCATTGACATCACCCAAGACCTGATTATACCGCGAAACGTGAGGCGTGAAACGAGAATCCCCTCCTCTGCGCACTTGCGCCCCCTAGCACCTCCACTACAATAAGGCCCTAGCAACCTGCATCAAAATCCATCACCCAAAGGAGAGCAAAGAGATGACCACCCAATTTCCATCGGATGCCTGGATCAAGGCGCTGAGCGCCGCCCTCAACGAGAGCGAGTCCTACTACAAATCCGCCAAAGACTGGGAGGGCGATTTCCTCTTCGTCGTCGAGAGCGACGAGGCGTACCCGGAGACCACCTATCTCTTCCTGGGATTGCATCACGGCAAGAGCCCCGAGGCCGCTGAGATCGCCGATCCCAGCGAGAAAGAGGCCGAGTACGTCATCAGCGCCGACTACTCAACCTGGCGCAAGGTCATCGAAGGCCAGCTCGATCCCATCCAGGGGATGATGACCCGCCGGCTGAAGCTCAAGGGCAACATGATGATGGTCATGCGGTACCCCAAGGCCGCCAAAGAGATCATGGCCTGCACCAAGACCATCCCCACCGAATTCGCGGCCTGACGCCATGTGGTACTTCGTCGCGCCGCAGATTGTTTTCGGCGAGGGGGCCCTGGACGCGCTCGATGAGATTCAGGGCACGCGTGCGCTCATCGTCACCGATACCCCCCTCGTTCAGCTGGGCCTCGTCGCCCAGGTGGTAAAGCACCTCGAGCGCGCCGGGCTGGAGGTGCGCATCTTCGATGCCGTGGAACCTGACCCCAGCCTCCAGACGGTCCGGGAGGGGGCAGCGCTGGCCCTCGAGTATCAACCCGACTGGATCGTGGGCGTGGGCGGCGGCTCCCCCCTCGATGCGGCCAAGGCCATCTGGATCCTCTACGAGCGCCCCGATCTGGATCCGGCGGAGATCAACCCCTTCATCGACCTGGGGCTGCGCAAGAAAGCGCGTCTCATCACCATCCCCACGACCAGCGGCACGGGTGCCGAGGTCACCTGGGCCATCGTCCTCACCGACCGGGAGGGGGAGCGCAAGCTGGGCCTGGGTAACCGCGAAAACGTCGCCGATCTCGCCATCGTCGATCCGGCCCTGGTGCGAGGTATGCCGCCCCAGCTCACCGCCGACACCGGGCTGGACGCCCTCACCCACGCCGTCGAGGGCTACACCAACACCTGGCACACCGACATGACCGACGGCCTCTGCCTCCAAGCGACCCGGCTCATCTACGACTACCTGCCCCGGGCCGTCGCCGACGGCGGTGACAGCGAAGCCCGAGAGAAGCTCCACACGGCAGCCACGCTGGCGGGATTGGGCTTCGGCAATTCCATGGCCTGCCTGGCGCACGCCACGGGCCACGCCCTCGGCGCCCTCTTTCACATTCCTCACGGGCGGGCGGTGGGATTGCTCCTCCCCTACACCGTCGAGTTCATCGGAGCGGAGGCCCCTGAGCGCTTCGCCACCCTGGCCCGCCTCCTCGCCTGCCCTACCGGCGCTACCGAAACGGAGATGGCCCGGTCGCTGGCCCGGCGCCTCCGCGACCTTATCGGAGAGGTGGCGAATCCTACGAGCATCGCGGCCCTGGGCATCGAACGCGCGGACTTTGCCGCCCGGTTGGAGACGCTGGTGGACCGGGCCTTCAACGACAGCTCCATGTTGACCGCTGCGCGAATGCCCACCTTCGAGGAGCTGGAGCGCTTCTTCGAATACGCCTACGAGGGCAGACCCATCGATTTCTGAAATGACGCGCGCACGTGTGCACGTGTTCACGTTACAACTTTTGACTTTCGACCTTTGACTTTCGACCCATTTCAAGAGGAGCAGATATGAACGGATATCTGGGTAAACTGCTGCGCGTGGATCTGACCAGCGGCGAGCTGGGGGACGAACCTCTCAACGCGGAGTACGCCCGCGCCTTCGTCGGGGGCAGCGGTCTGGCCGCGCGCTACGCTTACGATCTCATCGACGAGGCCACCGAGCCCTTGGGGCCGGAGAATCCCCTCATCTTCATGACGGGGCCGGTGGTGGGCACCGCCCTGCCCTCGGCGGGCCGCTTCAGCGTCTGCGCCCTCTCGCCCGCCACGGGCCTCTGGGGTGAGGCCAATTCCGGCGGTTTCTTCGGGCCGGAGCTGCGCTTCGCCGGCTACGACGGGCTGCTCATTACCGGGCAAGCCCCACGCCCCGTCTGGCTCTCCATCGTGGAGGGGCAGGTGCAACTGCACGACGCCGAGGAGCTGTGGGGCCTCGATAGCTACGCCACCCAGGAGCAGGTGCGCGCGCTGCTCGACGAACGCCGCGCCCGCGTCGCCTGCATCGGGCCGGCGGGTGAGCAGCTGGCCGCCATGGCTGCCGTGATGAACGACCACGGTCGCGCCGCCGCCCGCAGTGGCATGGGCGCCGTGATGGGCAGCAAGCGGCTCAAGGCCATCGCTGTGCGGGGCACCGCCTCGATCCCCCTCGCCCATCCGGAAAAGCTCAAGGCGGTGGTCAAGGAGATCAACGCTGCCCTCGATGAGGACCTCACCGCCCTCTCCCTGCGCATGGCGGGGACGGCGGGCTACGTCGATATGGGGCTGATGTACGGCGATATGCCCATCCGCCACTTCCAACAGGGCGAATGGGAGCCGGCGAGCAACCTCTCCGGCGTGGTGATGGTGGAGGCGTACCAGAACCGGCAGCGCGCCTGCTACCGTTGCCCCATCGCCTGCGGGCGGGAGACCCGCGCCCCCCGCTACGGGCTGGAGGTGGTGGACGGGCCGGAGTACGAGACCATCGGCGCGCTGGGCTCCCTGCTCATGATCGACGACCTGGAAGCCGTGATCGCCGCTGGACACCTCTGCAACCGCTACGGCCTCGATACCATCAGCACTGGCGTGACCCTGGCGCTGGCCTGCGAGCTCTTCGAGCGGGGCCTGCTCACTGTAGAGCAGACGGGCGGTCCGGAGCCCCGCTACGGCGACGCCGAGACGGTGCTCCGGCTGATCGAGTTGATGGGAAAGGGTGAGGGCTTCGGGGCCCGGCTCGCCGAGGGGAGCGACGCCCTGGCGCAACGCTGCGGGGCCTCCGAGCTCGCTGCCACCGTCAACGGGCTGGAGATCCCCATGCACGATCCCCGCGCCTTCAGCGGTCTGGCGGTGAGCTACGCCCTCTCGCCCCGCGGCGCCTGTCACATGGAGGGGGATATGTACAGCGTCGATACCGGTCAGGGCCCGCCCTTCGAACTGGGCGTCGTGCCGGGGGATCGCTTCGATGACAGCGCGGAGAAGGGCCGCATCGCCGCCCGGCAGCAGGCCTGGCGCCAGCTCTACAACGCCCTCACCCTCTGCCAGTTCCAGAATCCCGGCGTGGAGCCTCTGCGCGACGCTCTCAACGCCATCACGGGCTGGGAGCTACCCCAGGAAGCGTTGATGACGCTGGGAATGCGGATCGCCACCCTCAAACGCCTGATCAATCTGAAGCGGGGTCTCACCCCAGGCGACGAGCGCCTGCCCGCTCCACTCATGGAGCCGCTGGAGGGCGGTACGGAGGGGCACGTGCCCGATCTCGATATGTTGCTCGAAGGGGCCTACGCTGAATACGGCTGGGAGCGGGAAACGGGGGTGCCCCTGCCGGAGACCTTGCGGATGTTGGGATTGTCGGATATGGAGGCCCGCTGATCTCCGGTATAAACGTGTGAACGTGCGCACATTGACAGACAACCTCCGCCGGCACGGCTCCGCTCCCTTTTCCGTCGCCGCGATCCACGGCGGGCCGGGCGCGGCGGGCGAGATGGCGCCCGTCGCCCGGCGGCTCGCCGAGAAGCGCGGCGTCCTGGAGCCCCTCCAGACGGCGACCACCCTGGAGGGGCAGGTGGAGGAGCTGCGGGAGACGCTCGTCACCCATGCCGCCCGGCCCTGCACCCTCGTCGGTTACTCGTGGGGCGCGTGGCTCGGCTTCATCCTCGCCGCCCGTCATCCCGCCCTGGTCGCGAAGCTCGTTCTCGTCTCCAGCGGCCCCTTCGAGGAGCGCTACACCGCAGCGATCCACGAGACGCGTCTGGCTCGGCTGGGGCCCGAGCTGGGTGCGGAGTTCGAAACGCTGCTCGCCGCCCTACGCGATCCCGAGATCCCGGATCCGGATCGGCTATTAGCCCGCCTGGGCGCGCTGGCCGCCCAGGGCGATGGCTACGACCTCCTGCCCGACGAAGAGGTACCCTTGCAGGTCCAGGGCACCCTCTTTCAACAGGTCTGGCAGGAAGCTGCCGCCCTGAGACGCTCTGGGGAACTGCTGGCACTGGGCGGCGACATCGCCTGTCCCGTGGTCGCCCTCCATGGCGCTCACGACCCCCATCCCGCTGCCGGGGTGCGGGAACCGCTGAGCACGATCCTACACGACTTTCGCTTCATCCTGCTGGAGCACTGCGGCCACACCCCCTGGCGGGAGCGTTGCGCGCGGGAGACCTTTTACCGGGTGCTCGAGGCAGAAATAACCAACCACTAGCCCATTTTAACAGCAAGAAGTAACTCTCCCCGAATAACTCACTCGCCGGCGCAAAAAGCTTGACGGCAAAGCCCCTCTTGCAGTATTATGAGGGTATCTTCCCCCACGAGCCGTCCCTCACACCTGGATGTGCTTACAGCCTCGGGAGCCAGGGAAGGACGGTTCCCTCCCATAGCCGGAAGGAGTGTTCGATGTATCACAAAAGATGGTTTCCGTTACTCGTATCCTGCACCCTCACCCTCCTCCTGACACTGCTCTTCGTCCTGCCTATCACTGCCAATGTCGACACCGGCTGGGATTGGCCCCACGGCCCTGGTGACAAGCCGAAACGCGAGCTCAAGTACTGCGTAACCGGGGACGACGCCGATTTCACCAGTGACGTTGAGGCGGCAGCCCAGGCCTGGAACGACGAAAACGTCGGCTGGACCCTCACCAAGGTCGATAACTGTGACGAGGCGGACGTCACCGTGGGCCAGAAGGACCTGGGAGGCGCTGCCGCTGACGGCTCCATCACCCTCGGCTCCTGCCTCGTCAACGGGAGCGGGGGCGCCTGGAGCGGTACCGCCACCGGGGGCACCATCGACATCAACAACAACGCTGCCGCCAACTGGGGCACCCCTCCCGCCGGGCGCAACCGCGTGCGCACCCTCATGCACGAGTTCGGACACGCCCTGCGCTTGGATCACACCTTCGGTGCGGGGGATATCATGAAGCAAAGCACCAGCACCCTCACCGGCACCACCATGACCGACGAAGACCGCAAAGAAGCACGCACGGCTGCAAAGTATACCATCGGCGGCTTGCTGCCCGGCAACGTCCTCAATCCGACGACAGGACCGGAGCTGCTGCTCATCCGCCCCCACCCGGAGGCCATGGCCCAGGTCAATCTCACCGCCGCCACCGCCATCACCATCACCCCTTTCTTCCCGGTCATGCAGTTCGGAGCAGTCACCTGGACCCCTCACTTCATCGAGGCGATGGTGCATGAATTTACCGCCGACGTCGGGCACCACGAGGGAGTCACCGTCACCATCGGCTATGAGGAGGGGCCGCCGGCCCACTTCCACGCGGAGCTGGTCATTACCCCAGAAGAGCTGTTACCCGGGGCCCAGCCCCACGCCCACTTCGTGATGACCCCTACCGAGATCGCCCTGGTTGGCGACCTCATCCAGCTGGACGGCAGGGCCTCCCATCACGACCAACCTGAAGAGACACGGCTGATTCACCGCTGGGAGATCAGCGACGCCCACGGCGACCGCTTCTGGCGGACGCAGGACGAGTACACCGCGCTCTCCCTACCCGCCGGCACCTACGAGGTAGCGCTGGTGGTGGAGGATCACTGGGGGCAGGAGGACCGCTCTCCACCCCAACGACTTCACGTCCAGGCCCCGCCACCTTACGCCACCCTCTGCACCGAACAAGGTCCGCCCATCACCGAAGCTGCCCTGCGCGCCCTCATCGACCTGTACATTCCCAACTATCACAGCACGCTGCTGGTCTTCAGCCAATGTTATGCCGGGGACATGGTCGATAGCTTCGAAGGTCGGGCGCGCACGGGGATCCTGGCGGGGAATGCGGCAGGCCTCCCTACCTACTACGGCGGCTATCACGACGACGCCGCACAGGGGCTGCGGGCCGGCGAGGGACGCACTAGCGCCGACGTCCACGCTGAAGGCGTGAACGGCAAGTCACCCTTCGAGAGCCCCTTCACCGCCGGAGATCTCATCTCCCTGGCCCCGGTCGATCCCAGCGGCGAGATTCGCAGCCGCCACGTCCTGGTCTACGGGGGTTGTCGCAGCGCCAACCCGGATCAGACCGCCCGCGACGTCGCCGACCGCGACGCCATCCGTGCTAACTTCGCCGGCGATCCTAACACCACCGTCACCGCCGTGGGAATGGAGGGGCCGGCAGGTATGCCCGGCGGCTGGGACCATCCCGGTACGCTGGAAGGACTGCGCCTGGCCCTGCGAGAGATCGGTGACCAGATGAACGAGCACGAGCAGTTCATCCTCTTCGTCACCGATCACGGCGACCAGCATCCGGCAAACACTGAGGTTCCGCCGTTGTCCCCGGGCGAGACCCTACCCCTCACCCTCAGCGTTCGGCCCTCGCTCGTCGGCGATATGCTCCACGATTCCCACAATGAACCCGGATCTTTCCATGAGCTGGGAACCGGTGTGACCCTCTTCGCCTTGAACAAACCCGATGGACCGCTCACGCTTACCCTGGCCACGACGAACACCACCTATACCGATCCCCTGGTCTTCATCTACGACCTCACGGGCGATGGTACGATTGGCCATCCCGGCGAGGGCTACTACATCCACTTTCCTGTGCCGGAGCGGGCGCTGATTCCCAACACGATCCCGGAGACGGATTACAGCTTGCCCCTCACCCTCTCCTACAGCCAACCGCCCGATATGACCCTGCTCCATCTGAACTACGTCTCCTTCGACAGCGGCCCCATCGCCCGGCGAGAAGAGCATCGCATCTACCTGCCCCTCGTGCTGAGGAATTAAACGTTGAACGCCCGCATTTGACGCTAGCCCAGAATTGTACTAAACTGATACTCGATTCACCAACGGGAGGCAACCATAGTTCACGAGAGCACGTGCAGAATTTCGACTTTTGACATTCGACATTGGGCCATTCTCAAGGGAGGTTTCAAATGACCAGTATCAAGAAGATTGAAGGTATCGGCGAGGAGTACGGCGCAAAGTTGCGCGAGGTTGGGATCGCTACGGTTGAGGCGTTGCTCGAAGCATCTGCTACGCCCAAACAGCGCCAGGAGCTGGTGGAGCAGACGGGCCTCAGCCCCAAGCTCATCCTTAAATGGGCTAACCGGGCGGACCTCTTCCGGGTGCGCGGCATCGGCGAAGAGTACGGCGACCTGCTGGAGCTGGCCGGGGTCGACACCGTCCCCGAGCTCGCCCAACGCAATCCACAGAACCTGTACGAGGCGCTCGTAGTCGTAAACGAGGAGAAGAATCTGGTACGCCGTCTACCCTCTGCCGAACAGGTCGCGGAGTGGGTCGAGCAGGCCAAGTCGCTGCCGCGAAAGCTGCACTACTGAGTCTCGAAGCTCTGAATGCCGCGCAGGTGAGACCGGCTCTGATCTGCGCGGCAAGTTGCTAATGGCAAACGCAGCGTACACCACCCTCTCTTCCCGAGCGCGAGACCTGCTCCTGGGCGAGGAGAACACCGACGTTGAGTTTAAAGAGTCCCTGAGCGGCCTCCGCAGCGATGATCTGGTGGCCTTCGCCAACTCTGCCCGGGGTGGCGTCATCCTGGTCGGGGTGCAGGAGTACACCACAGGGGAAGGCGCGCAGCGGGGGCGCATCATCGGCTGCCCCACCGGCGACGAGGAGAAGCTGACCATCGTCAATCGAGCAGAGAGCTGTATTCCCCCCATCGAACTGAGCGTCCACGTCGAGAGCGCCGGACCCCTCAGCTTCTTCCGCATCGAGATCCCCAGCGGCAAGGACAAACCCTACTGCACCGGGGGTGGCACCTACAAGATTCGGGGGAATGCCCGCATCAACGCCCTCACACCACCGCGCCTGCTGCGGCTCTTTATGGAAAGCGAGAGCCAGGAGTTCCTCAAGCGCTTCCGGCGGGCTACCACCAATCTGGAGCGAGATCTCGCCGAGACCGACGCCAAGGTCGTGGGGGCCCTGGAGGGCATTTTCGCCAACCTCCTGGAACTCCAGCGCGTATTGGAAAGCGTCTTCGGTTGCGCCACCAGCGCCGAGTCCCTGACCGATCACGTGATGAGCCTGACGACGGATACGCAGGCGATGATCATCGAGCTCAACCGCCGGGTCAATCGGCTCGAACAGCGGTTGGAAGAGAATGGCAATGTAGAATCGACGGGAGAAGCATGATGACGGATCTGTACGAAAAGAAGACACTCACGCTGAAGCACAGCGGGCAGCGGCTCGAACTCCACACGGCGCAAGATCTCTTCAGCAGTCACCAGGTAGATACGGGCACCCGGCGGCTGCTGCGCACCCTCGTGGCGGAGATGCCCCTTCCCTGTACCAAGGTGCTCGATCTGGGCTGTGGATATGGGCCGTTGGGGCTAGCGCTGAAAGCGGAGGATCCCGACCGCACCGTCCACCTCGTCGACCGCGATGCCCTCGCCCTCGCCTACGCCCGCCGCAACGCGGAGCAGAACGGGCTGAAGGAGGTCCACGTCTACGGCAGCTTGGGCTACGACGCCGTCACCGACCGGGACTTTGAGCTCATCGTCTCCAACATTCCGGGCAAGGCAGGTGAGCAGGTCATTACGGCATTGCTACGCGAAGCTGCCTCGTACCTGGCACGGGGCGGAAGGGTGGCGCTGGTCATCGTCGCGCCGTTGGCCGCCCTCGTCGATCAACTCCTGACGGCGCCGGAGATGGAGCTCCTGCTCCGCGAGGAGCGGTCGGGGCACGCTATCTTCCACTACGGCTTCCAGGAGGGCCACCGCCCGCCTCCGCCCGTGCCGGCCTTCGAGCGAGGGCTTTACGATCGCGACCGGGTGACCATCGAGACGGAGAAACTGGCCTTTCCCATGCAGACGGTCCGGGGGCTGCCGGAGTTCGACACGCTGAGTTACCGGACGGCGCTGCTCATCGAGGGGTTAGAGAACGTGAAACTCACACCCCGACGTGCGCTCCTCTGCAATCCGGGCCAGGGACACGCCGCCGTCGCCCTCTGGCGGCGCTTCCGTCCCGCCGCCCTGACCCTCGTGGACCGCGACCTGCTGGCACTGCACGCCACCCGCCGCAATCTGGAGGCAAACGGATGCCCCGCCGCTGCCCTGGAGAGCGCGCATCAGGTGGGCATGGTTCCCGAAGATGGAACCTTCGATCTGATCGCCGGGTTACTACGCGAAACCGAGGGGCCGGAGATCCTCGCCCACGACCTTCGCGGGCTCAAACAACATCTCTCTAGAGAGGGCCATCTCCTCCTGGCAGGCAGCTCCACTGCCATTACCCGCCTCGAAAAGGTCGTGCGCACCGAGAAGCTCCTGCGCGTGGCCTCCCGCAGCCGTAATCAGGGACGCAGCCTGCTGGTGCTCACGCCGCGCGGCTGAGGCCCCCTGTAGGCCACCTGCAAGAGGCGGCTCTTGCAGGTGGCTCCCCCCTCCTTTTGCGTTTCCGACACGTTTGGTCGTCCGCTGCCCTTTCCACTAAATATCCCCTTTTTCTGCTTGACATTTTCGGCATTTTGCAATATTGTAATGGTTAGATCGCCGGAAGCAACAACTCAAGCATAAAGTCAGCCACGCAGCCACGTTGCCCCGGGGGAGGATGTCCGCTACCATCTTCATCGGGCATGCTCAACGAAATCATCGCGGGAAGCCAACGCGCCTTGGCCAAGGTTCGCCAGGATGTATTCAATCAAAGGAGAAAGGCATGCTCCCCAGAAAGGCCGAAGAGGATTTATTGGTCGTGATCGCGCTGACTTTTTTGATCGGCACATTGATGGTGTTTGCCTTCGGAAGAACGGTGGGAGCCGCCTTCGGCGTCATCTTCTGCGGCGGAGCATTTATCGCCAGAATGACGCGCCTGCTGACTGCAGAGGAAGAGCCAGCAGCCGAAGCCCAGAGTATCAACCCGAAGACCAACCCGCATTCCAATCCCGAACATAAACCGCAGCCTCCGTCCAATCCAGGCGGCAACGGCAGCCAGGCGGCTCAAGCCCCGCGCCCACAGAAGAAGCGAAAATCGAGGTTAATCTGGCTCCAGAGATGGAGCCGCAATGCCCGCGGACGAGTAGAGATCCCTGCCGCGCAAGAAGCGGACTACATCGTCAAGATTCTTGGGTCCTTGGAGGACGAGAAGCGCGTGGCAGCCCTGGGAATCCTGTGGCCTCACATCGGCCCGATGAGCTACGAGGAGAAGTTGACCATCCTGCGCGGCTTTGGAGACAAGCACCGCGTCCGCGCCCTGGACATCATGCTGAAGGAGAAAAAGCACTAGTCAGGTACGGAAGCCAGCAGCCCCGAGGGCTCTCTGCCCAGCAGCCAGCCCAGGCGCGGCGCCGTCAGCCTGGTAAACATCTCCAGCACCTGTTCCGCCGCAAAGCGCTCGCGGTGATCCAGCCACCACATGAGGCTCTCCCGCAGCGCGCCAAAGAGATAAGACGCCGCAAAACCCACTGGCAGCCGCAGCTCGCCCCCCTCGCGCCCTGACTGCGCCTCCAACATACGGCGGAAGAGGGTCAGGAGAATGCGCTGGAACTGGCTCAGTACCTGCGCCCCACAGCGCCCGCTCATGATGGCACGGAAGAGCTCCACGTTCTCCCCCGCCAGATCAAAAAGCAGCGCGACCAGCTCCTCGATGCCCGCTGCGCTCTCGTCCAGGCGTAGCAGGAACTCCTCCTGCATCGCCTCGGCGAACTCGCCCGTGATGCTCAGCAGCAGATCGTCCTTGTCATGATAGTGCAGGTAGAAGGTCGTCCGGCCCACGTCGGCACGGGCCGCGATCTCCTCGACGGTCAGGGCGTCGTACCCCTTCTCCAAAATCAGGATGAGCAGTGCCTCCTGCAAAGCCTCCCGTGTGCGCCGGACCCGGCGATCCAGATGATCATGCATGATGGCTCCTTGACAGATAACGAACAGCTTGTAGAATAATAGACATCATGTTCATCATACCCTAAGTTGACCGCACCGTCAACCAACGGAGAACTGTTTTTCTGAGGTGCAACGCGCTTATCGTCGGAAAGCAGCCGCCCGAGGGGCGGACCTTTCCGTTATCAAGCCGTTGCACCTTTTGTTTGGAGAGCTATAGCGAATGATAACCGTTACATCGAATGCTGACATAATGTGGGGCGGAGCGCCCGATCCGGCGCCAGACAAAACCGCTTTCGTCCGGCTGCGCGAAGTGGTAAAAGCCTACAGCAGTGCCGCTGGCCCCTTTGAAGCTCTCAAGGGCATCACCGCCAATATCCACGCCGGTGAGTTCGTGGGCATTATCGGCAAATCTGGTGCCGGCAAGTCCACCCTGCTCAACATGATCACCGGCGTGGATAACGTGACCGGCGGCGAGATCTGGGTGGGAGAAACGCCCATCCACCGGCTGGATGAGGAACAGCGCCCGCTATGGCGCGGGCGCACCGTCGGCGTGATCTACCAATCCTTCGAACTCATGCCCACCCTCTCGCTCCTCGAAAACGTCCTCCTCCCCATCGACTTCTGCGGCAGCTACCGGGGCGCAGAGAGCGTCGAACGGGCGGCTGAGCTGCTGGAGATCGTGGGGCTGGCGGATCACATGCACAAGCCCCCCACCCGCATCTCCGGCGGGCAGAAGCAGCGCGTCGCCATCGCCCGCGCCCTCGCTAACGACCCGCCCCTCATCGTCGCCGACGAGCCCACGGGCAACCTCGACTCCGCCACCGCCGAGGGCATCTTCACGCTCTTCAACGCGCTGCTGGAGCAGGGTAAGACCATCGTGATGGTTTCCCACGACCGCTCCCTGTCAGAGCGCGTGAACCGCGTGCTACATCTCGCCGATGGGCAGATTGTGGACGAAACCCCAGGAGGTCTCCAGTGAATCAGAAACTCCACCCTTCAGATGCGCCCCCCCTCATCCAGATGCGGGAGATCGTCAAAATCTTTCACACACCGGCGGGCGATTTCCCGGCCCTGCGAGGCGTCGACGTGGACGTCCACGCCGGGGAGTTCGTCAGCGTCGTGGGCAAATCCGGCAGCGGTAAGTCCACGCTGGTCAACATGCTCACGGGCATCGACCATCCCACCTCGGGCAGCGTGATCATCGACGAGACGCCCATCCACACCCTCAACGAGAGCCGCATGTCCCGCTGGCGGGGGCGGAATCTGGGCATCGTCTTCCAGTTCTACCAGCTTCTCCCCACCCTCTCGCTGCTGGAGAACGTGCTGCTGCCCATGGATATTGCCAACGTGCATCCATCCGCCGAACGGGAGCGGCGCGCGCTGGCATTGCTGGAGCTGGTAGGGGCCGAGGCGGAGGCGCACCAGATGCCCGCCGCCGTCTCAGGCGGGGTGCAGCAGTGCGCCGCCGTCGCCCGCGCCCTCGCCAACGATCCGCCCCTCATCATCGCCGACGAACCCACGGGCAATCTCGATTCCCGCTCCGCGGAGCGCATCTTCGGGCTCTTCGAGGAGCTCGTTGAGGGCGGCAAGACCGTCATCATGGTGACGCACGATCCCACCCTCGCCCGTCGCACGACCCGCACCCTCCAACTGGCCGATGGCGAGCTCATCAACGAGACCATCGCCGGGACCCTCAGCCCCCTCGATCCGGGCCAGCTCCTGCACGCGACCCACGAGGCGCAGATCCGCCACTTCGCCCCGGGGGCCTCCATCATCCGCCAGGGAGAGATCAACCGCTCCCTCTACCTCATCGCACAAGGAGAGGTCGAGGTGTTGCTCGAAGATGGTGAAGGAGGCGCATCCATCGCCCGCCTGGGACCAGGACAGTACTTTGGCGAGATCGGCACGCTGATGGCAGGGCGGGCGCTGGCGAGCGTCCGCGCCGGTTCCGCCGCCCCCGTCAAGGTGGTCGTGCTGGAACGTCGCCTCCTCAGCGACTTGCTCCAGGAAGCCGGTGAGCTCCGCGCCCAGCTTCACGAGGTGGCCCGAAGCCGCATGGAGGAGAATACCGCCCTGCGTCTGGTGCAACGGCTTCGGGAAAGGAGGGGCGCGTGACCACGCAGACCTCTCACCTGGGGAGTCGGGCGGCCCATCCCCGCAACCGTATGAAGCGCCAAGAGGCGGCCCGCCGCGCCCTGCTGCGCCCCCGCTGGCGCAAGATCTTGCTGGACCTCTGGGAGAACAAGATCCGCACCCTCCTGGTCATCGCCTCCATCGCTGTGGGTGTCTTTGCCATCGGCATGATCACCAGCAGCTACGTCATCATCTCGGAGGATATCCGCGCGGCTTACGCCGGCGTCAATCCCGCCAACGTGGAGCTGGTCACCGAGCCCTTCGATACCGGGCTGGTGCGAACCGTGCGCCGGCTCGAGGGCGTCGCCTGGGCGGAGGGACGGCGCAGGATCACCGTCCGGGCAGAGATCACGCCCGGCGTGTGGGAGAACGTGGAGCTCGAAGCCATTCCCGACTTCGAGAGCTCGCAGATCAACCGGCTGTTGCCCGTCGAGGGAGCGGCAGTGCCTCGAAATCGCCAGGTCGTGCTGGAGGGGAAGACGGCGGAAGCGCTGGGATTCGGTTCCGGCGACGAGTTGCAGCTGGAGCTTCTCGATGGCACACGGCGCCGCCTGCCCGTCGCCGGTGTGGTCCAGAACCCCACCTACAGCTATGGTGCCATCCTCGGCGACGCCCGGGGCTACATCACCTACGAGACCCTGGAATGGCTCAACCAGCCGCGCTCCCTCAACCGCCTCTACGTCACCGTCGCCACCGACGCGGACGATAAGGCCCATATCGCCGGCGTGGCACAGGACGTCGTCGATCGCGTGGAACGGACGGGGCGCACCGTCCACGAGACGGCGCTGGCGGGGCGGACGGAGCACCCACTGGCCTCCATCATCGAGGCGCTGCTGGGCGTACTGAGCATCATGGGCGTGCTGGTCCTCTTCCTCAGTGGGGCCCTCATCGCCAACACCATGACGGCGCTCTTCACCCAACAGCTCCGGCAGGTGGGCGTGATGAAGCTGGTCGGCGCGCGGCGAGGGCAGATCGTGGCGATGTACCTGACGCTCATCGTCATCTTCGGACTGATCGCGCTGCTGATCGCGCTGCCGCTGAGCAGTTGGGCCGGCTACACCCTCGCCAACGTCGCCGCCGAGATCATCAACTTCCGCCTTGGCGCCTTTCGGGTGGTCCCGCTGGCGGTCGTCATCCAATGCCTTGTGGCCTTCCTCGTGCCGCTGGGAGCAGGGTTGTTGCCCGTGCTGCGCGGATCGCGCACGACGGTACGCAAGGCGCTGAGCACCACGGGGTTGGGCGAGGGGCAGACGGCGAAGCCACGAGGGCTGCTCAGCGGGTTGCTGACCCGGCTGCACATCCTCTCCCGCCCGCTCATCCTCTCCATCCGCAACACCTTCCGCCGGAAGGGACGGCTGGCGCTCACCCTCTTCACGCTGACGCTGGGCGGCGCCGTCTTCATCGCGGTCTTCAACACCCAGGGCGCCCTCAACCTGAAGATCGCGGAACTGAGCCGCTACTTCCTGGCCGACGTGAACCTCGATTTCGCCCGCCCCTACCCTATCCATACTGTGACCAAGCTGGCCCAGCAGGTGGAGGGGGTTGAAGAGGTCGAGGCCTGGCTGGTGAGCTCGGCGAAGCGGCTGCACGACGACGGGCGGCCCGCCGACGGTCTCATCGTACTCGCGCCCCCCGCCGAAAGCCGGCTGGTGGAGCCGGTGCTCCTCGAAGGCCGCTGGCTCCGCCCCGACGATCCGACTAACACCCTCGTCGTCAACGACGCCATCTGGGACGACCACCCGGAGCTGGGCCCCGGCGATAGCCTGCGCCTGGAGATCAACGGGAAGGAGAAGACGTGGCGGGTAGCGGGCATCTTCCAGTACGCGGGTACTGGAGAGCTGGTGGGCTACGTCAATTATGAAGCGCTGGCCCGCGACCTCCACCTGACCAACCAGGCCACCGCCTATCGTGTCGTGACCTCGCGGCACGATCTGGCCTTTCAGGAGCAGGTGAGCCGCGCGCTTGACGAACACTTCCGCGACCGAGGGTATCTGGTGCGCAACGCGGAGGCGGGCAACAGCATCACCGCCACCATCGAGGAGCTCTTCGCCATCCTGACGGCGGTGCTACTGGTGATGGCGGTGCTCACGGCACTGGTGGGCAGCATCGGGCTGACAGGCACCATGAGCATGAACGTCATGGAGCGTACCCGCGAGATCGGTGTGCTCCGCTCTATCGGCGCCTACGACCTCTTCGTCATGCGGCTGGTGATCGTCGAGGGAGCCATCATCGGGCTGATCAGCTACGTCTTGGCAGCCCTGCTCTCCTTCCCCATCACCCGGGTGCTTTCCAACGTCATCAGTCTGGCCATCTTTAACGCCCCGGCGAGAGCGTCCTTCACAGCCACCGGCTTCCTCATCTGGATGGGGTTGGTGCTGGTACTCTCGGTGCTGGCGAGTATCCTGCCGGCGCGAAACGCCTCCCGTCTCACCATTCGCGAGGTGCTGGCCTATGAATGAGCGCCCCTCCCGACGGATGACGCGGGAGCACCGCACGATCTCGGCGATGATCCACATCTACTGCCGGGAGCAGCACGACACCCCCGTCGGCCTCTGCCCCGAGTGCGAGAGCCTTCTTGGCTACGCCCAGGAGCGTCTCACCCGCTGCCCCTATCAGGAGCGCAAGCCCACCACCTGTGCCCAATGCTCCATCCACTGCTACCACCCCGACCGGCGCGAGCAGGTGCGCGCCGTGATGGGCTACGCCGGCCCGCGAATGCTGCTGCGCCATCCCTGGCTGGCCCTCCTCCACCTTCTAGACGGATTGCGCAAGGAGTCCCCAGACCACAAGCAATAGTACCGGCCTCTCGGTTGACATCTCCCACAGGAAGCCTATACTGAAAGTTAGAGCATTCATACCTAACTTCAGGGGGAAGAACGCCATGAACCCGATACACAAGCTTCTGCCCATCCTTTCCGATCAACCGGCAGCTCAGGACCGGTTGAACTTCGGGCCTTACGCCAAGACCCTCGCCGAAATCGTCGCCGACCCCGACACCGACACCCCCCTCACCATCGGGGTCTTTGGCAGCTGGGGGCAGGGCAAGACCAGTCTGCTCAGCATGGTGGAGCGCCGGCTGGAGGCTCTGACCCAGCCGGCGTTCGCGCTGCACACCGTCTGGTTCAATGCCTGGCTTTACAGCCGGGAGGATGCTCTCTGGCGGGCGCTCATCGCCCGGGTGCTGCAAGGAGCGCGGGCCTTCGATCTTGACCCGGCGACCCGGGCCGATCTGCACCAGCTGGAAGGGCGGCTCTACGGATTGGCGGAGCCGGGCGGCGGCGAGCTGGCACTCCCCGCCGGGCTGCTCCCGCCCGAAGCCCACGCCTCCCTCCCCACGCGGATGGGCCTGGAGGTGCTCCGGCGCCAGCTGCACCGGGCAGGCGAGGATGAGGAGCGGCTCCGCGAGCTGGAGGCCCTCATCGCCGACGTAGAGGAGAGCTACGCCCTCACCCGCCGCGACCGCCTGGTCGCCCTTGACGACTTCCGCCGCCATTTCGAATGCCTCAGCCGGCGCTGCATCGCTCCCCGGGGGCGGCTCACCATCTTCATCGACGACCTGGATCGCTGCCTGCCGGAGAAGGCGGTGGAGGTTCTCGAAGCCATCAAACTCTTCCTCGACGTGCCCGGCTTCGTCTTCATGTTGGGCGTCGACCGCGCCGTAATCGAGGAGGGAATCCGCGTGCGCTACGCCGGGCACAAGAGCCGGCTGAGCGGCGCCAACTATCTGGAGAAGATCATCCAGATCCCCTTCAGCCTGCCCCCCATCGCGTCGAACGCCGTTGAAACCTACATCCGTGAGGAGACGGCGGGCAATCTCCCCGACGAGCGCTGCGAGACGGTCTTCAGCGTGGGACTGGAGCCCAATCCCCGCCGCATCAAGCGCACCCTCAACGTCTTCCTGCTCCTCTGGCGGTTGTCGCAGAACCGGGAGACACTGCGCGACGCCATCAAGCCCGTACGCCTGGCAAAGATCGTCATCATCCAGCAGTACCACCCGCGCCTCTTCGCACTGCTGACGCAGGGCCCCCACTACCTCATCGATCTGGAGCGCCGCTTCCGCGCCGTGGGAGACGCCCGGGCCGATCAGCAGGCCCTCCACCTGGGGCGCGAATTCGAGGCGCTGCAAACGCAGGAGATCAGCGCCGGCCCCCTGACGGAGTTCCTGAACAAGCCCCTGCTGCACCAGCTTCTAACCTGCACCGCCCCCGACCGGCCCGACGCCAACTTCATCGACCTCACCCCCGCCGGTGTGCGGGAGTACATCTACCTGACGCGGAGTGCCGTGGAGGAGGAGTCGGTGACGGAAGCCGCCGCCCAGCTCCCTATCGAGCCTCAGCTGGTCACCATCCCCGCCGGCCCCTTCCTTATGGGGACCGCCGAGGCGGAGCTGGACGAGATCGCCGCCATGGGTGTCGACCGGGACTGGGTCAAGAACGAGCTGCCCCAGCACGAGGTAACGCTACCCGCTTTTGCCATCTCGCGCTACGCCGTGACCAACGCCGAGTTCGCGAACTTCGTCGAGGATGGGGGCTACACAACGTCCGCCTACTGGTCGGAAGCGGGCTGGCAGCAGAAGACGGCGGAGCTCTGGTCGCAGCCCCGTTACTGGGAGGACGAGAAATGGAACCATCCCTCTCAGCCGGTGGTCGGTGTCTCCTGGTACGAGGCGACGGCTTACTGCCGCTGGCTCTCAGCCAAGACCGGGCGGGAGTACCGGCTGCCCACCGAGGCGGAGTGGGAGAAAGCGGCGCGGGGCACCGACGGGCGGCGCTATCCCTGGGGGAACAGCTGGGATCCCGCCCGCTGCAACAACAAGGAGGGTGGCCCTGGCAAGACAACGGAGGTGGGCGAATATCCCCAGGGGGATAGCCCCTTCAACGTGGGAGAGATGGTCGGGCAGATCTGGGAGTGGTGCAGCACCCAATACGCCGCTTACCCCTATGAGCCCCGGGACGGGCGCGAGAACGGAGAGCGCGAGGAGGTGCGGGTGCTCCGGGGCGGATCCTGGTACGACAGCGATCCCGAGGGGGTATGTCGCTGCGCCTTCCGCCTCTGGAACGGACCACGACTGCGGGGCAGCAGCGGCGGCTTCCGTTGCGCGCGGCCCCTGCCGGCGTCATAGGCAGGGATCAGCGTTGCAGGCGGAACCCAACGTAGGCGAAGAGACCTAAGAGCGCCGGGTAAAGCCCCAGGAGAAAGAACGCGTCGAGCAGCGTCAGAGCGCCCAGGGCGTTCTGCACGCCCACCGCCGGAACTGCCTTGAGGAAATCATACCAGGTAGCCAGCCCCACAGCCTCCGCGAGCAGATTGACCACGATGGCGCCCACCAAAACGGTGAGACCGGCAAGGTAAAGTCTGAGCAGCGCCATCTCCTTCCCCGCACTCCCAAAATGCCCGGACACCCTACGTCGATCCGGGCACAACCGCGCCACAGGATTGCCGGATGACCAACTCGGTGTCGAAGATCACGTGGCGAGGAGCGGGTTGCTCCGCTGCGATAAGCTCCAGCAGGAGCGTGACCAGCCGGACTCCAAAGCGCCGGATGGGCTGATGCACCGTGGTCAGAGGGGGGGAAACCTGCGTAGCGGGCGGAAGATCGTCGTACCCCACCACCGCCACGTCCTCCGGCACGTCCAGACCTGCCTGCCGCAACGCCCGCAGCACCCCCAGCGCCATAGTATCCGAAGCCACGAAGACCGCATCGGGGCGCTGACCAACAAGACGCTGCATCGCCGCGTAGCCCGATGCCACCGTAAAATCCCCCTCCGCGATCAACGCTTCGGTGACGGGCAGGCCCGCTTCCTCCAACGCCCGCTCGTACCCCAGCTTGCGGTCCAGCCCGGCGGTGGAATCGAGAGCGCCGGTGATGGTCGCCACCCGTCGCCGGCCCAGACGCAGTAGGTGGTTCACCGCCTCGTAGGCCCCACCCACGTTGTCCACGTCCACGTAACTGACGTGCTCGCTCCCCTCCGTCGGGCGCCCGGCGACGACGAAGGGGATCTTCCCCTCCGCCAGCAGCTTCGGCACCAGACAATCCTTGGCTCCCCCTACCTGAACCACCAACCCGTCCAGCAGACCCGGCTGCGAGAGACGCGGGTAGAGCTTCCGCTCGTCCTCCCGCGTGTGCAAGAGAAAAAGGGAGAGCACGTAATCGCGCTCGTTGCAGGCGTGGGCCAGGGCCTGCGTCAGCCGGGGGAAGTAGGGATCGCTGAAGAAGCTCTCGGTGCTGCGGGGAATGACCAGGCCCAGCGCGTACGTCTGGCGGGCCGCCAGGGAGCGGGCGGTGGAATGGGGCTGGTACCCTGTCTCCTCGATAACCTGAAGTACCCGGACTCGCAACTCCTTCCGGACGTGAGGGCGGTTATTGATCACGCGGGAAACGGTCGCCGGAGAGACCCCTGCCCGGCGCGCAATCTCTTCTAGCGTTAGTTTGGTCATAGGTCCTCAAAAAATCTATAACTCAACAAATGGACAAATGCTAAGAGGTAAAACCGGAGCGTTACCAGTTCCGTCTCACCCAGCATCGCACCGCTGACTATCAACAGAGCTCTCCCAAGGATGAGTCGTAACCCCAGAAACCTGAAAGCGCTTCCAGGACACCCTGATTGTATCCCAAGCCGTGGGGACTGTCAAAAGGAGCGCCTGAAGGCGGCGGCGCTCCCACCCAGCCCTGGGCGCTTGTGACCCAGCCTGCGTGAGGTATAATCTCGATGCTCGCAGAAAGGAACTTATGCTAAAGAGTTACGTTGCCCTCGATCTTGAAACTACCGGGTTGGACAGTCGTCGAGATGCGATTATTGAAGTGGGCGCGCTGCGCTTCCAGGGAGATCAGGTACTCGAGACCTTCTCCACCTACGTCAACCCTGAACGCCGCATCCCGCCCTTCATCACCGAGTTGACGGGAATCACCGACGACAACGTCGCCGGCGCCCCGCCCATCCGACAGGTCGTCCACGATCTCCAGGATTTCGTGGGGCGGGACATCGTCGTGGGTCACAACATTAGCTTTGATCTGGACTTCTTGCGCCCCCATGGCGTGCTCACCGATAACTACTACATCGACACCTTCGAGCTGGCTGGCATGCTTGTGCCCCACGCCAGCCGCTACAGCCTGAACAATCTGGTGAAAGAGGTGGGCTTGGAGCTCCCCGAGCAGACCCATCGTGCCCTCGACGATGCCCGCATGGCTCATGCACTCTACGAGGCGCTCTTCCAACGGGCCCTGCGACTGCCCAGGCCCGTCCAGGAGGAGCTGGTGCGATTGGGACGACAGGTCAACTGGCCCCCCCGCTTCTTCTTCAGCGAATCGTTGCGGGGACGCGTGCGCCAGGGCTTCCAGGGGGGCATCGGGGCCCAGCTCGCGGCCCAACGCGGCGGGGACGCTGCTGGCCCCCTCTTTCTGCCCGAGGTGGAGTTCGATCCGCTGGAGCCCCGGCAGGTGCCCATCCCTTTGGACGTAGACGCGCTCAGAGAGCTGCTAGCCGAGGACGGCCCTCTCACCGACATTGTGGAGGAGTACGAGCATCGCCCCGAGCAGGAGCTCATGCTGGAGTCCGTGGCCCGCGCCTTCAACAACGGTGATCAGCTGCTGGTAGAGGCCGGCACGGGCACGGGCAAATCCCTCGCCTACTTGATTCCTGCCGTGCTCTGGGCCGATCAAAATGACGACCGGGTGGTCGTCTCCACCAACACCATCAACCTACAAGAGCAACTGGCGGAGAAGGATCTCCCTCTGGTCGCCCAGCTCTTCCCCACCGATTTTCGCAGCATGGTGTTGAAGGGCCGCTCCCACTATCTCTGCCGCCGCCAGTTCCAGGCGTTGCGGCGGAGTGGACCCGCCAACCTCGACGAGATGCGCGTGCTGGCGAAGGTCCTTCTCTGGCTTCCCAACACCCTCGACGGTGACGGGGACGGTCTCTTCCTACCTACGGGCCGGGAGCGCGCCGTCTGGGCCCGGCTGGCCGCCTCCTCGGAAAACTGCAACGTCCGTGACTGTCCCCATTACCATGGCGACGGCTGCTTCTTCTATCGCGCCCGGGAACGGGCCGAGACGGCCCACCTGCTGGTGGTCAACCACGCGCTCCTGCTAGCCGATATCGCCACGGAGAACCGCGTCCTGCCCCACTACGATCACCTCATCATCGACGAGGCGCATCATCTGGAGCGGGCCACGACAGAAGCGCTGCATTTCGCCGTCGATTGGTACCGGCTGCGCTATCTGCTGGAGGACCTGCTCAAAGGCTGGGGCAGGCACCAGGGCATCCTTGACGCCCTGCGGAACCTCTCTCTCGGCCTCTCGCGCGAGCTCCGCAACCGCCTGCTGGATGCTATCTTGCGGCTCGAGGATACCGGAGATCAAGCTTACCACCGACTGGCGCAGCTCTTCGATGCACTGGAACTCTTTGCCAACGAGCACGCCGCCGGACAAAATCGGAACTACGGCCTGCGGCTGCGCCTCACCGAGAACCTGAGATTGGAAGCCGGCTGGGATGCCGTTGTATTGACGTGGGACGCGGCCTCCGTGCCCTTCCACACCCTGGTGGCGGAGACGAACCGGCTCTCGCAGGCCGTGGAGGATCTACCTCTCGACGATCTTGAAGAAATCGAGATGGTGCGCGCCCGCCTGGCAGCCGCCGCCCGGCACCTTGCGAGCATCGACCGGGAGCTTCAGGCGCTGATCGCTGATCCCTCCGATAACGCCATCTACTGGCTTGAGCAGCGCGCCCACGATGGGACTCTCTCCCTCCACGCTGTCCCGTTGCGCATCGGCCCCCTGGTCCGCGAGCATCTGTTCGAAAAGAAGAAGACCGTCGTCCTGACCTCGGCGACGTTGCGCATCGCGGAGACCTTCGACTATCTTCGCGAACGCCTGGAGGCCTGGGAGGCCCACGAAGTGGAGGTCGGCTCCCCCTTCGACTACGAGGAGGCAGCTCTCTTCTACGTGACCAACGACACCCCGGAGCCCAGCCAATACGGATACCAAAAGGCCGTGGAAGAGACCGTGCTGGAGCTCTTCCGCGCCACTGAGGGCCGGGCCCTCGCCCTCTTCACCTCCTACAGCCAGCTGCGCTCGACGGCGGAGGCCATCACCAAGCCCCTCGCCCACGCTGGCATCACCGTTTACACTCAGGGGGGCGGGAGTTCTCGTGCCCAGCTGTTGCAGAGTTTTCGCGAGAGCGAACGCGCCGTCCTGCTCGGCACGCGCTCTTTTTGGGAGGGCGTCGATATCCCCGGCGAGGCCCTCTCGTGCCTCGTCATCGCCAAGCTGCCCTTCGACGTGCCCAACGATCCCATCGTGGCGGCCCGGGCTGAGGTCTGCGACGACGCTTTCAACGACTACATGGTCCCGGAGGCGGTGCTCCGTTTCCTCCAGGGCTTCGGACGTCTCATCCGCACCAAATCGGATCGAGGGCTGGTCGTGGTCCTGGATAAGCGGCTGCTGACCAAACGCTATGGTCAACGCTTTATCGATTCGCTGCCCGGCCCCAAGTTGCGCGTGGGCTCCCGGCACCAGTTGCCCGAAAATGCCGTCCGCTGGCTCTCCGGCGAGGCGCTCCCCGAACAGACGGTGGAAGCCGACGACCCGTGGGCGGACGAGCCGTGGGACGTGCCCCCACCAGAAGAGCCCCCCTGGTGGGACTGAATGTGACGAATCGCAAATGGCGAGTTGCGAATGGCGAATGGCGAATGGCGAATGAGGAATCGCGAATGTAGAATGGGATGTTGACAAGTGGTAAATGACGCACCAATCCCTGATTCTCCAACTCGTCAACGCGCCTATCTGCCCATTCGCTTATTCATCCATTTTATCCGGAGGTTATGATGCGCATTGTAGTGGATGCTTTTGGCACCGATCACTGTCCCGGTCCCGATGTAGCGGGGGCCATACTGGCGGCGCGGGAATGGCAGGATGAGATCATCCTCGTGGGGCCGGAGGCACAGGTGCGGGCCGAACTGGAACGGCACGACACGACGGGGCTCAATATCAGCGTGCAACACGCCGCCGAAGTCCTGACGATGGAACACCACGCCGAGGACGTGCGCCGCATGGAGGAGGCCTCCATCCGCGTGGGGATGCGCCTGGTGAAGCGGGGAGAGGCTGACGCCTTCGTCTCCGCCGGCAACACTATCGCCGTCCTCTCCTCCGCCATCTTCGATCTGCGGCGCATCCGGGGCATTCGCCGGCCCGCCATCGCTACGCTCTACCCTGTAGCCCCGACGCCTCTGCTCCTGTTGGACATCGGGGCCACCGCCGATCCCAAACCCGAATATCTGCTCCAGTTCGCGCAGATGGGCGCCATCTACGCCGAGCTGGCCCTCGGGATCACCCAGCCCCGCGTGGGATTGCTCTCCAACGGCGAGGAAGAGGAGAAGGGAACCATGGTCATCCGCGACGCCTTCCCCCTGCTCCAGAAGAGCGGCCTGAACTTCGTGGGGAATGTCGAACCCAAAGAGGTGGCGCGGGGCGGGGCCGACGTGGTGGTGACCGACGGCTTCACCGGCAATATCATGGTCAAGACCACCGAGGCAGTCGCGTCCTTCCTCAAGCGCATGCTGAAGATGGAACTACTGGGAGACGTCCAGGCCAAAATCGCTGGGGTCCTGCTGCTGCCTGCGCTCGTGCTGGCGCTGCCGGGGCTGCTGCTGTTGGCCCCCGGCATCAAGCGGGTGCTCAAGCGCCTGGACTACGCTGAATATGGTGGCGCCCTGCTCATGGGCGTGGACGGCACGGTCATCGTGGCCCACGGGCGCTCCAACGCCAAGGCCATCAAGAACGCCATCGGGCAGGCCCGCCAGGCCGTCGCCGGGGAGATCGTCCCCACCATCAAACAGAACTTGGAAAGCTAGCGAGGAACCCATGCAGATCATTGCACGCGAATCTTACATCGAACGCCGGGTCAAAATTGGCGAATGGACCCCCATGCTCGCCATGGCCCTCCTATTGGCCTCGGTCTTCGTCTCCATATCCCGCCCGGAGTGGCTGAGCCTGACCATGGCCCTGACCCTGCTAGGCTTCCTGCTCTCGCTCGTGGGCAGCCATTTCCTGCACCGATTCGTGGGCCAGACCGCCCATCACAAGACAATCCCCGCCGCCCTCAAGGGGCTGAACGACGAGTATACCCTGCTCATGTACAAGCTCTCGGTTCCCTTCGTCCTGGTTGAACCGGGAGGATTGACCGCCTTCCTGGTGAAGAACATCAGCGGCGAGATCCGCTACGAGGGGGGAAAGTGGCAGCACCGACAGCCCGCCAAACTGCTCCGGCAGATCGGGGGGCAGGAGAGTCTCGGGCGGCCCGAGGTGGACGTTCAGTATCTTGAGCAGCAGCTGCGCAAACAGCTGGAAAAACGTCTGCCTGAGGAGATGGGGATTCCTGTACGCGGCGTGGTCCTCTTCACCCACCCCGACGCGCAAGTGGACGCCGATGAGGCGCCCATCCCCGCTCTGCACGCGAGCAAGCTCAAGGGCTGGCTGCGAAGCGAGGGACGCTGGCCCCGGCTTCCCGCCGAAACTCGCCACCAGCTGGAAGAGACGCTGGGTATCACAGAGGCGACGTGAGCCTGCGCCGAATCACTCGGACGTGAAGCCAATCTCGCGATGCGTTCCGTCGCAGAAGGGCGGCTCAGCCGAGTGCCCACAGCGACAGAGCGCCACCCGATCCTCGAAATAGGCCACCTGCCCATCGCTGCCCTCCAGGGCGAAGGGACCGCGCAACACCAGCGGCCCGTTGGGCGCTAGGAGCACGCGTAAGACCTCCGTGGGATTGTCCGCGGGCATCGGCTGCCCACACGCCTCCGGCAACAGGCCCCTTTCCGCATAGCCACTTTCCAGATGCGCGTTGTCACAGAGCGGCTTATTCTGCGAAGCGCCACAGCGGCAAAGGGCGATGCGCGTGTCCTTGAGCAGGATCTCGCGCCCGTGGGTGAGGATCTCCACGTCGCCCCGTACAAAGAGCGGCCCCTCTCGGCGCACTTCGATGTGGTTCTCCGCCGGCACAGGTTCCTGCGCGGCCCCATCGTGACGCACGAAGTGCAGCGCCCCTGTGGGGCAGCGGAGGATCACTTCAGCAATGTCGTCGGGAAGGGCGCCAACCGGCGTGACCCAGGGACGCTGATCCCGGTGAAAGACATCGGGGAGCCCATCCACGCACGCCTCGAAATGGGTACAGCGGGCCACGTCGTAGGTGATGGTGATCGCCTGGCATTCATATGAGATAATCTTCGTTCGCATGAGAAACTCCCTGGAAAGACCGCAAGTTAGTAAATGGGCAAATGGCAAGGGGTGGATACGGACGGCTCCGATTACACCTCTCCACTATCTTCCTCCCTCGGTTCCGGAGCCATTATAGCGGAAAGCGGAGCAGGGCCAAGGCCCCCTCGTACCGCAGACGCCCCCGGCAGCGCACCGGGGGCGTCGTCCACGCCTACCCTTCTATTTACGCGGCTTCTTGCCCGCCAGGATATGGGTTGCCTGCCCCAGAAAGGCCTCGGCGACCTCTCCCTCTGTCTCTGAGAGTGTGGGATGGGGATGGATGGTGAGCGCCAGATCCTCGACGACGGCGCCCATCTCGATGGCGAGCACCCCTTCACCGATCAGCTCACCGGCCTCACGTCCTACGATGCCAAAACCGAGAATCCGTTCCGTCTCCGGATCAACGATGATCTTGGTCAGCCCCGCCGTGGCCTGCTGGGTAAGAGCCCGCCCCGAAGCGCGCCAGGGGAAGCGGGCCACCTTGATCTTCCGGCCCTGTTCCCGGGCCTCCTGCTCCATCAGTCCGGCCCAAGCGATCTGCGGATCGGTGTAGACGACCGCCGGGATAGCCCGCACGTCGAAGGCGGCGGGCAGGTCGGCGATCACTTCCGCCGCGACTTTGCCCTCGCGCATGGCCTTGTGGGCCAGCATCGCGCCACCCACCACGTCCCCAATGGCGAAGATGTGAGCATCCGCCGTGCGCTGCTGTTCGTCCACCACAATGAACCCCTTCTCGTCCACCTCGACCTGAGTGTTCTCCAGACCCAACCCCTCGGAGTTAGGCACCCTTCCGATGGCTACAAGGACCCGGTCGAAGCGCTGTGTCGGCTCCTCGATACCCTCCCCCTCAAAGGTCACCTCCACGTACTCCTCATGCTCCTCCATCTCGACCACCTTGGTGCCGGTGTAGATTTCCGGGAAGATCTCCTGGGTTCGCTGGATGAGGGGCTTAGCGAGATCGGCGTCGGCGACAGGCAGGAGGCGATTCAGCGCCTCCACGACGGTACAGCGGCTCCCCAGTGCGGCGTAAACGAAGCCCAGCTCCAGTCCAATGTAGCCGCCGCCCACGATCAACAGCCGCTCGGGCACCTCCTCCAGCTTCAACGCCTGGGTGGAGTCCATGATGCGTCCCCCCTCATGGAATTCCGTTCCGGGTAAAGGCCGGGGACGAGAGCCTGTGGCGATGATAGCGTGTTTGAACTTGAGCCGGGAGAGCTCCGCGCCCTCCAGATGAACCAAGTTAGGCTCCTCGAAGCGCGCTCGTCCCTGGATGAATTGCACACCCCGCTGCTTGCTCAACGTCATCAGCCCGCCGGTGAGCTGCTGAATGACCTCATCCTTCCACGTCCGTACCCGATCCACGTCGATCTCCGGCTCGGGAAAGTGGATGCCCAATTCCCCAGCAGCCGTAGCATCGTGAAGCACCTGCGTCATATGCAGTAGAGCCTTCGTAGGAATGCAGCCTCGAAAAAGGCAGACCCCACCGGGCCGCTCCCCCTCGTCGACCAGCGCCACGTCGAATCCCAGATCGGCAGCGCGGAACGCCGCCGCGTACCCCCCCGGTCCGCCGCCGATCACCACCACATCCGTCTCTTGTGTAAATTCTCCCATCACCATGGGGACAATACCTCCTTCGAAAACATGTGAATAGCAAATGGCGAATGGCGAATAGGAACCGTCACCTGTTACACCTCACCCTCCTACTACTCACACTGCACACCACTCACTGCTTTCATTCAGGTTCGAAATCCAGTGCCACGGAGTTGATGCAGTAACGCAATCCCGTCGGCTCTGGACCATCCTCGAAAACGTGTCCCAGATGAGCGCCACAGCGACTGCACTTGACCTCGGTGCGCACCATCAGGAAGCTACGATCCGTCTCCGTCTCGACGTTCTCTTCGTCTACCGGCTCGTAAAAACTGGGCCAGCCGCTACCGGAGGCGTATTTTGTCTCCGACTCGAAGAGGGTCTGCCCGCACGCAGCGCAGCGATAGACGCCCTCCTCATCGAAATCGTAGTACTTCCCGGTGAAGGGGCGCTCGGTGCCCTTCTGACGCATCACGCGATACTCCTCAGGGCTCAGTTCCGCCTTCCATTCTTCGTCCGTCTTCTCAATCTTATCTCCCATCCTTTGCCTCCCCCCTCATCGAACCACCTGATTACAACCGTTGCGCCACAAGATACCAGGGATCTATATAGTTTGCTGAGCCATCCTGGAAATTAACCTCCGCCGTGGAACCGTTGCCGACAGCAAAAGCGAGCA
>NPIE01006612.1_pt1 | contig 51209 bp, 46 predicted proteins | sample 8637661 | NCBI WGS metagenome assembly NPIE01 (sample SAMN07420842, study PRJNA396082) | bioreactor metagenome | isolation source: sample BA12 brine-fed electro-methanogenic bioreactor BA | place: Japan: Kochi | collected 2016-12-09 | reverse complement strand
CGGCCACGAGAAGGGGGCTTTTACGGGAGCCCACCAGAGCCGCAAGGGGCGCTTCGAGCTTGCCGACGGTGGGACCATTTTTCTGGACGAGATAGGAGATCTTTCCCCGGCTACCCAGGTAAAGCTGCTGCGGGTGCTTCAGGAGCGGGAGTTCGAACGGGTCGGGGGGATGGATACGGTCAAGACCGATGTGCGCGTCATTGCCGCCACCAACCGGGACCTGGAGGAGTTTATCGCCGAAAACCGCTTCCGGGAGGATCTCTACTACCGTCTGGCGGTCTTTCCCATCCACGTACCGCCCCTGCGCAAGCGCAAGAGCGATATCCTCCAGCTGTCCGACTTTTTCGCGGAGAAGTACGGGACAAAACAGAACAAGCAGATAAAGCGGATATCCACTCCCGCCATCGAGCTGCTCTCCATATACCACTGGCCGGGCAATGTACGGGAGCTGGAGAATGTGATCGAACGGGCGGTGCTTCTTTCCACCGACGGGGTTATCCACGGTCACCATCTGCCGCCGACCCTCCAGTCGGCGGAGTCGAGCGATACCCGCTTTTCCGGAACCCTCCACGAGGAGGTGGAAAAGTTCGAGAAGGAGCTTATCCAGGAGGCGCTTAAGTCTTCCCTGGGCAATGCGGCCCAGGCGGCCCGGAATCTCGGTATTACCGAGAGGATTATGGGTCTGCGGATAAGTAAATACGAGATCGATACGGCCCGTTTCAAGGGCCGATAAGGAGAGGCGATATGGCGGAGAAGAAGATTCCCGGAGCCGGGACAGAGTGTCCCGGAGACGGTTCCACCCGGAATGGAAATGACGTAAAGTCGATTACCTGGGGTTTTGCCGAGCATCTGAAGTACACCCTTGGAGAAGACCGTTTCAGCGCGGCCGATTACGACCGCTTTATGGCCCTTGCCTATACGGTGCGGGACCGGATTCTTCACCGCTGGATAAAGAGCCGCCAGCTGCACCGGCAGAGCGATGTGAAGCGGGTCTACTATCTCTCCCTGGAATTCCTTATCGGCCGGGCGATGAACAACAACGTGATGAACCTTGGCCTTGAGACCGAGGTGCGCAAGGCGATGGAGGATCTGGGCTACCGCTACGAGGAGATAGCCGACCAGGAGGTGGATGCGGGGCTCGGCAACGGTGGTCTCGGGCGGCTTGCGGCCTGTTTTATGGACTCCATGGCCACTATGAGCATTCCCGCGATAGGGTACGGCCTGCGCTACGACTACGGTATTTTCCGCCAGAAGCTAGAGAACGGCATGCAGGTGGAACAGCCCGACGACTGGCTGCGCTGGGGGAATCCCTGGGAGATAGAGCGGCCGGATGTAAGCTTTCCGGTCCACTTCGGAGGAAGGGTCGAGGCATCACGGGAGAAGGGTATCCGCACCTACCGCTGGGTGGATACCCAGCCGGTAGTGGGAATTGCCTACGATATGCCGGTGGTGGGATACGGCGGGGATACGGTCAACACCCTGCGGCTCTGGAGCGCCCGGGCGGCGGAGGAGTTCGATTTCGAGGACTTCAACGCGGGCGACTATGTGGAAGCGGTAAGCGCGAAGGTTATGGCGGAGAACCTGACCAAGGTGCTCTACCCCAATGACAAGCTCTACCTGGGGAAGGAGCTGCGCCTGCGCCAGCAGTACTTCTTCGTCGCATCCTCCCTGCGGGATATTATCCGCCGCTTCCGCGAGACGGGAAAGCCCTGGGAGCTCTTTCACGAAAACGCTGCCATTCAGCTGAACGACACCCACCCCTCCCTGGCGGTCCCCGAGTTTATGCGCATCCTCCTGGACGAGGAGGGGCTTGCCTGGGACGAGGCCTGGGATGTGACGGTGCGGACCATGGGCTACACCAACCATACCCTTATGCCCGAGGCGCTTGAAAAATGGCCGGTCCCCATGCTCGAGCATCTTCTTCCGCGGCACCTGCAGATTATATTCGAGATTAACCACCGCTTTCTCAAGAAGGCGATAACCGTCTTCCCGGGGGAGACGGAGAAACTGGCAAAGGTGAGTCTGGTGGAAGAGAGCGATCCGAAGCAGATACGGATGGCCAACCTTTCCATTGTGGGGACCCACTCCACAAACGGGGTGGCCGCTCTGCACACCGAACTGCTGCGTACGCGTCTGGTTCCGGAGATGGCGGAGATTTTTCCCGGCCGGTTCAACAACAAGACCAACGGGATAACCCAGCGGCGCTGGCTGCTGCATTCCAACCCTCCCCTGGCAAAGCTTATTACCGGGGCGATCGGAGAGGGGTGGATTACCGACTTTTCCCGGCTTTCAGCCCTTGCGCCCTTTGCCGACGACGCGGGTTTCCGGGAGGATTTCGGCAAGGCCAAACTGCAGGCGAAAAAGGGTCTGTCGGAGTTTCTTCTGGCCGAACAGGGCTACCGGCTCAAGACGGGGAGCATCTTTGATGTCCAGGTCAAGCGGATACACGAATACAAGCGGCAGCTGCTGAACGCGCTCCACATTGTCATGCTCTACAACCGGATCCGCCGGAGCGGGGGCGGCAGCGACAGCGTTCAGCCGCGGACCTTCCTTTTTGCGGGCAAGGCGGCTCCGGGCTACGCCGCGGCCAAGCTTATCATCAAGCTGATAAACAACATTGCCCAGGTGGTAAACAGCGACGCACGGATGCGGGGGAAACTGGCGGTGTACTTTATCCCCAACTACCGGGTCAGCCTTGCGGAAAAGATTATCCCGGCCACGGATCTTTCGGAACAGATTTCCACCGCCGGAACCGAAGCTTCGGGGACGGGAAACATGAAGTTCATGTGCAACGGAGCCCTTACCATCGGAACCCTCGACGGTGCGAACATAGAGATTGCCGAAGAGGCGGGAGCGGAAAACCTCTTTCTTTTCGGCCTGAAGGCGGACGAGGCGGAGGAACTGATTCCCCGATACAATCCCCTGGAGTTTCTGGAACAGGATGATGAAATACGGGAGGCTGTGGAGCTGCTGTTCTCGGGTCATTTCAACTTTGCGGAACCGGGTATCTTCGATCCTCTCAGAGAGATGCTCCTTAAGGGAGCACGGGAGGGCGGCGACCGGTATCTTCACCTGGCGGACCTGCGCAGTTATGCGGATGCCCAGTTGCGGGCGGAAAAGATCTACCGGGAGGAGCCGGAACAGTGGAAGCGGATGGCGATCCTGAATATTGCTTCGGCGGGAAAGTTTTCAAGCGACCGGACCATCGCCAACTATTCGGAAGAGATCTGGGGAGCGGTTCCCCGGCTTGTGGGCAACGGGGACTCCCGGGAGGAGATTCTTGAAGATGCGCGGGCCCTTCCCGAACGGCGCAGGGACCGGAAACCGCAGCGCAGGAAGGGTGACAGACCCGGAGAATAGGTCAGAAGCCGAAAAAGGCCTGTGCTGCGGGGAGCCAGTAGGGCTCGGCGATGGTAAACATGAGCACGATAAGCAGCGAGGGCAGAAAATTGGCTGTTTTTATCTCGCGCAGGCCGAGGAGGTTTATCCCTATCATCATGACAAGGATGCCTCCGACGCCGGATATCATGCTCAGGCCCAGTTCTCCGATAAGGGGTCCGATCCAGCCCGCAAGGAGGGTAAGCCCTCCCTGGTAGACCAGGATGGTGATTATGGAGAAGAGGACCCCGACGCCCAGGGCGGCGGAAAACATGATCGCCATAAAGCCGTCCATTATCGACTTCATGAGAATAAGATCGTAATCTCCCTCGGCTCCCGCCTTCATGGCGCCGACTATGGTCATGGCGCCTACGCAGAAGAGCACCGAGGCGTTCAGGAAACCGAGGGCGAAGTTTTTGCCGCTCCCCTCTTCCGGCGTCTCTTTCCGGTTCCTCGTGACCAGTTTTTCCAGGGTCGCTCCGAAACGGAGGATTCCTCCCTCCACATTCCAGAGAGTCCCGAGAATGCCTCCGAGAAAGAGACTGAAGACCAGATAGAGCACCCTGGTCGATTCAAAGGCCATTCCGAGGCCTATTACCAGGCTAATGCTTCCCGCCCCGATATAGACGACATCGCGGATGTCGTCCCGAATCCGGGCATGAACGGTCAATCCGATAAGCGATCCGATAAAAACTGTGATACAATTGACTATTGTGGCTATCATATTGGAAGAGATTGTTTATTTTTGAGCGAAAAGAGTCAACTATTGACGACTCCAATTCGATCATTATAGTATTAGCAACAGGAAAGGGGGCACAATGAGCAGCCTGGAACAAAATGATGATGATAAAAGGTACTGTGCAAACTGTATTCACTGTAAAACCGTCCGGGTACCGCTCGGTGACGGCCGCAACTACCAGCTGAGAATCCGCTGCGAAGCGGGTCAGTGGAAAAAGAAACTGGGTGAGGAAAAACTTCACAAGTATTTTACCGTTTCAAGACGGGATGCATCGGAGTGCCCCTGCTACGAAACGATGGGAGATAGCGAAGAGTTTATCCGGGAACTGAAGAAAACCCTTCCCATAAAAGACGAGGTCTATTCCCCCACCAATTCCTGATCGAACTCAAAAGGAAGACAAGACCATGAAACGCAAAACAATACCATTACTTAGTGCGGTTTTGACCGCAGCGGTGCTCCTGACCCTTCTGGGTTCATGCGCCGGGACTCCCGACGAGATCAGCGGAGATCTTTCTGCGGTGGAATTCTTCCAGGAAGCCCAGGATGCCTCAAGCAGCGGCAGATACGACCTGGCCATCGCCTACTATGAAAAATTTCTTGAAACGTATCCGGAAGACGAAGCCCGCGGGGTGGAAGCCGAGTACGAGATCGCATTTCTGCATTATAAAAAGGGTGAAACAGCCGAAGCGAAGGTGCTCTTTGAGACTCTTCTGGAGAAGTACCGCAGCGAAGCCGCCGCGGCTTATCCCCAGTGGCCGAGGGTCCTGGCGGCCAAAGTTCTCGATTCTATTGAGGAAGAATAATTACGTTCAGTTCTATTCCCGCTTCCTCCGCATCACGATAGACCATCTCCTTATCCACCTTCCCCCGGGGAATGGGGTGGGGAGGTGCGTCCCCCACCAGGATAATCTTCCGGCTCCCGCTCATCCATGGGTAGTCGTGAATTCCGGTATAGAGAGCCTCGTGAACCGCCTCGGGGATGTCCCGTCCCCCCGATACCCGTATGCTCCTCAGCACACGTTCCAGGGATGAAAAACTCTCCTGAAAGGGATAGGGCTTTACCACGAACTCCTCATAGTAATCCTTGTACAGTACAAGCCCGAAGCGCAGACGGGTAAAGCCTTCGCTTACCCTCCGAAGCATGGGAACGAGCGATGTTTTCAGATGGGGAATATCGTTTTCCATGCTCCTGGTGGTGTCCAGACAGAGCACCAGGTCGAGTGTCTCCCCTTCGGTATCGCTGATAATCTTTTCAATGTTCCCGATCAGCTCTTCCTCGCCCCTGCTGTAGATGATCTCCCCGTCGCCCTTTTCGCTTATCTCCTCGTAGGCATCGAGGGTTTCCTTCATGTAGGCGTCGGTTACGGGTTTCTGCACCACTTTTACGATAAAGGGATTGTCGACAAAGGCTCCCTCGTAGTCCGTATAGGGCTTCTCGAAGGTTCTGATGTTGAACCAGGTTCCGTCAAGGATCTGAAGGCGGCCGTTCCTGGACCAGGGATAGCCGAACTCCACCACATAGGGAATAAAAATATGGAAGGCCCTGCCGAGTTCGGGGTGCGGTTCGGGGGAGGAATCGACCAGGAAAAAGCGACCGGTTTCCGCAGGATCCAGGACATCTCCATCGAGAATGCGTATTTCGTTTCCGTTGGCGGGGTGATATGAGGGATTCCGGAGGGCGTAGCTGGCAACCCGGCGGTCGGGATGGGCGGTGGACTCGGTGATAAGTACCGAACCGGTCCCCTCCCCGGCCCGGATATAGAGGTCGTAGCCCCCCTCGAGGCTCTGTTCAATGACCAGGTCCGCGGGAGAGAGAACAAGGGGGGACTCCTGTGCCTGTGCCGGGAGTGGTGCGGCGCCGATAAGGATCAGAGCCGCGGCTGCAAGAAGAGGGTAGAAAGAAAAAGTGCCGATACGTGAACACGAACTTATGCTCTTCATGGTACAAGTATCGGCACCCGGATGCGCTCTATTGAGGCTTTATCTCCCCCGCAGCGGCGGCCGCTGTGAAGGTATCCGTCCAGCTGCTTCCGGTACGGTAGAAGACCGGAGGCTTACCAAGAGGTGCACTCACCTCAACAATACCGCCTCCCCTTTTGCCGTACGCCTGACTGTCCCAGAAGCCCGTCCACCGGTCGTCGGGCAGATAGACCTTCCATCGGCGCGCGCCTTTTTTTATTACCGGGGCAACCAGGAGATCCCGCCCGTAGAGGTACTGGTACTTGAGCCTCCGGGCCCTTACCTCGTCCGGATAGTGCATGGCTATCGGTCTTATGGGAGCTTTTCCCGTCGCCTGATACTCCTTTGAGAGGGCAACGTGGTACGGCTTGAGGGAGGTGTAGACCCTGGTCATTGCTGCCAGATGAAGAAGGGTTTCACTGTCGGAGTCGAACTGCCAGCTGGTATCGGGCCGGTTGCCTTCATGGCTCCGCATTATCTGGGTAAAGGCGGCAAACTCCGCCCAGCGCTGAAAGAGCTCCCGGCTCCTCTTTATCCAGCCGAGGCTGGTGTAACCGCCGAGATCGGAATGGTAGTACCCTACTCCGCTCAGGCCAAGGCTTATTCCCGCGGTTACGGCGGTGGCAAGGCCGTCACCCAGGCTCCAGTCAACCAGCTGGTCTCCGGCCCAGTAGGCGGTGGACCAGGCGGCTGATCCGGTGTAGCCGGCACGCATAAAATAGACGATATCGCCCAGCCGTCCTGCTTCATCTACCGCTTCATAGTTGGTCCTTGCCCAGTCCACGGGGTAGCGGTTGTGTACCAGTTCCGCGGATTCCCCGGAATAAAGTACGGCATCGGTGGGCAGGTATTCGCCGAAATCCGCCATCCATCCGTCGAGTCCTATGCCGATCATGTTTTCCCGGATTACCTTCTTTATCCAGGAAAGTGCTTCGGGATTGGTAAGGTCCACTATGGCGGCGGGAAAGGTGGTAACCTCCACAAGGTAGTCTCCGCCGCCCGGCTTCTGTACGCAGTAGCCCTTTTCTTTTGCCTCCGGGTAGAGATCGCCGTCGGTGGCGAGAAAGGGGTTTATATAGCCGAGAAAGCGGATACCCCGCTTTTTAAGATCGGCAATATAGCCCGGCAGGTCCGGATAGAGGGAGGGATCGTATTTCCAGTTCCACATAAGCTGTTTGCCGAAGGTGGTGATGCGCTTGCCCTCCCAGTCCTGGGCCCAGAGTCCGCTTACCTGCACACCTGCATTCTGTGCGTTTGCGAGCTTCTTCTCCACAATTTCCGTTCCGCCCTGAACCCCGAGCCACATTCCGTCGTATACCCATTCGGGAAGTTCCGGCTGACGGCCGAGATAGGCGCTCTGAGCGGCGATGGCCGCCTCCAGACTCTCTTCCTTACCGATAATGACGCGCTGCGGCACCTGCCAGAGGCGCAGCCGGCAGAGATCTTTTCTACGGAAGTCAAATACTCCGTATCCCGTGGTGTCGACGACACACCAGAGACCGGCGCTTGTTACAAAACCGGTTACCGGAAAGTAGGTTGTATGCCAGCTTCCGCCCGCATGACTGTGAAAATCGGCGAAGAGGGTAATAAGCCCCTTGCCGCGGCCGACACCCTGTTCCTGAACCCAGAGCGGCACCTTCTTGCCCTTGAGGTCCACATGGGAATACTGCTCTCCGCAGCCGTATACGGCCGAACCGGGGTCCGTTACCAGATTCAGGTCAAAACGGTTCAGATCGGGGCTGCAGGCGGGCACCTCCAGCTCAAGGTAATCCTTATGCTCCCGAAGCTGCAGTTCAATCCCGTCGCCGCATGCGATGGACAGGCAGTCTTCGACCGGCTCCCCGGGTTTCATTGTACCGCTGCGGTGCTTCTTCTTCCCGGATTCCTTAATGACGAAGTTGCCGTGCCAGCTTTTATACCGCCCAATCCCGGAACCGAAGCCGATACAGGGTTTACTTTCGGTATGCCTGATAATATCGCAGCCCCTGTAGCTGATGGTAAATCCTTTTTTGTCCTTCTGTATGTTAAGCGCCATCTCCCGATCCTCACCTTTGTATTTTAGTTACTTTCCGTAAGTAAGTATATCAGATTATATGCATCCTGTATATCGCCAATTGCGATGGGCCCTTAAAGTCTTATTCTTGTTCCGCCCCCGCCCGCCGAACGGACAGCCTCGAGCGAGAGCCGCAGCGCCTCCAGCCCTTCGTCAAAACCGCAGAGTGAGGGGCCTCCTGTATCGGCCCGCCGGGCCGCTTCCATGGTGAACTCCCGTATGGCGAATGCTTCGCTTGCCTCTTCTCCCCAGGTAGTAATCCCGGCGTCCCGCGGTGTTCCGCCCGGTTTCCCTACCGAGAGCAGTGCATAATAGTTTGTCTTGAATCCATCCAGGCTGCTCGATTCCTCTTCTTTCATCCCGCACCAGGCGCTGGCTTTGGTGCCGTGCAGCTGAATAATGAGCGAAAAGTCGTGTCCAGTAAGGCTGTGGCTGATCTGCATGACCGCTCCATTACGGTATGTACCGTTTATGAAAGCGATATCCTCATAGTCAAAGTCGGGATGAACGCGGTCATTGCTTACGGCGCTGAGGGATTCGAGTTCCAGCCCGGTTATATAACGGGCAAGATCGAACCAGTGGCAGGTCTCTTCCACAATAAGCCCGCCGCTCATGGACCGGCTCTGGATCCACTTGTTCCATTTATCCCGCCTGAAGGGCGTTCTGAAGTGATAGAGGGAAAAGCCGGCGATCTCTCCCAGTTCGCCGGAGTCGACCAGGCGCTTAATGGCGAGCACCGCGGGATGGAGGCGGAATTCATAGGCCAGCGCAAAATAGCGGCCGTTTGCGTCAACGGCTTTCCTGAGCTGTTCCGCCTTTTCCAGGCTGATGTCGACCGGTTTCTCAAGCAGAAGGTGCTTTCCGGCCTCCAGAACCCTTATGCCGTGGTCGGCATGGAGATAGTCGGGAGTGCAGAGACTGATCATATCGATCGAGGGATCGGCCAGCAGATCATCCAGGCTTGTGTGGCAGCGGATTCCCATCGACTCCCAGGAGGCGTTCAGATCCCTTCCCCGGAAGAGCGGCTCCAGGACCTTCATGCTTCCCGAGGCAAAGGTTCCGCCCAGGGCAGCCCTCCGTTCGGGCAGAAGGTCACAAACCGCCGCAAGTTCGCTGTGGGTACTCTCCAGATATCCGGCCACATGGGCCATACCGATGCCGAGGCCGGCAACTGCGCATCTTAACATTGATGTTTCTCCTCAGGGATAATATCGAAGGTGATTATGTGTGGTAACAGCGTCAAGAATATCCTGCGAAAGAGCAAGACCGCCGACCTCCGGCAAACGTGCCGCACTCGGCGGATAGGGGTTGTCGACCGGGGCGTCACCGGCCAGAAAGGCAAGCAGGCGGCTTATCCTGCTGCAGTTCTCCCGGAAATCCGCATAGGGAAAGAGCCGGTCTTCGGGAGAGAAAAACATTGCATCGCTTCCAAGCAGGATTCTGTCGCGGAAGCGGTCAAAGAAGCGTACCGCACGCTTCCTGCTCCCCTCATCCGCCCCCAGAAGAGGGTAGAAATAGCGACCGGGGCTCAGATCGAGCAGAGCATTGGGCTTATCATCCAGAAATTTTGAAAGCTCTTCAAGGTCACCGGCAAGAAAAAGCAGGTGGGGAAATGTTATCTGAAGACGGGGATAACGACGGCACATAAGCTCCGCGCCCCGTATCCAGGGGCTCATATCCACCTGATCCGGCGGGTCTCCCACATGGCAGATGACAGGGACCCCCTCCCCTTCGGCCAGCCGCAGAGCGGAAGCCAGGAGAAGATCCGCAGAAAAATCCTCCGGATCAATGGAAAGAGCGGCTGCCATCGAAGGCTTTGCCTCCCAGAGTTTCAGCCCGTCAAAACCTTCTTCCATAAGGGCAGCCAGCTGCTTCTCTCCGCTTCCCCTGCCTGGAAGCCGTGAAAGGGATCCGAAGGCCCGTATAATATCCGGCGCCCTTCTTTTTGCCTCAATGACTTCCCGGTTGAAGGTTCCTCCGCCGGGTAGCGGAAGCGAGAGAAGAACCCCGCCCTGCAGCGAAGATTCCCTGAAATAGTCCAGCAGCTGATCTATCCTTGCGATGTCGCCGAGATGGAGATGCGAATCGAACATTGAAGCCTTCCTAACGCAGTCCGAAATCGAGAGGGGCCGCGACCTCTTCGGTCATGGTGTAGGCCACCCCCGGATGCTTTTGCGCAAGAGTAGCCGGAAAAGAAGCCGAAGGAGGCAGAAGAAGCGCTTTCCGGCATACAGCGCCCTGCCAGGGACGGTTGAAAAAAAGCTCGAGCCGGCGGGCGGAGAGAATCTGGCGCATGCCCACCGTAACGGCGCGTTCCGGAATAAGCTCAAAGGCTCCCCGGAGGGCTGTGTTGGAGTTTATGGTGACGGTCTCCCTCGAGAGCCGTATGACGCGGGACGGGAGCTCCGCGAATTCCTCCGCGCTCAGGGTCTCTCCCGGCTCCGGCGGTTCGTTGAAGGCAAGATGGCCGTTTATTCCCACCCCTGCATGACAGAGATCGATTCCGCCCAGCTCCTCTATCTGACGGTCGTATGCCTCAGGATCCGAGGGATCGGGGAAATAAACCTGTTCCGGGCGGAAATTAAACCTTCCCGACAAAGGACCGGCAAGCTCCCGGTCGATAAACCCGCGGAAGGAGAGAGGGCTGGAAGGATCGATGGCCCGGCCCTCCGGATCAAGATACTCGTCCATGAAGAACCAGTGGACCCGGGACAGATCGAGCGGCTGCGCTTCCAGGAGGATTATGAGCCTCCGGTACTGGAATACCGGACCGACGGGCAGAATCATCTTCAGACTGCGGTTTCCGGCGTTGGCCGCCTTTATTTCTCCATAGAGGTCAACGGCCATCCGCCAGTAGAGTTCGGTATCATTCTCAACAACGGTAATCGGCTTACCGCTTTTTTGCCGCAGCCCGAGGGCATCGAGATCGTACATCATCCCTTGACAGCTCCGCTGGTCATTCCCTTGATTATTTTCTCATGAAACAGAACATAGACCACTATTGTCGGAATGACGCTCAGGACAATGGCGGCATACATGCTGGTGTAGTCGGTAATAAACTGGCTCTTGAAGAAGCGGATTCCAAGCTGAAGGGTTCTTGCCTTTACCGAACTGGTAAGCAGAAGGGCATAGATAAATTCATTCCAGCTGTAGAGAAAGACAAAGGTGCCCGCCGTTACAAGGCCCAGGCGGCTGAGAGGAAAAACAACCTTGCTGAAGCGCTGATAGAATGAACAGCCGTCGATAACAGCCGCTTCCTCAAGCTCCTTCGGAATGCGCCGCATAAAGCCGTGAATAAGGAAAACGGATATGGGCACGCTTATGGCCGCATAGGTTACTACCAGCCCGAGAAGGGTATCGTAGAGCTTCAGACGACTGATAATCCGGAAATAGGGAACCATAAGGGCGATTATGGGAATAAGAACCCCCGCCACAATAACGTTAAGTACGGCATTGTGCCCGCGGAACTTTTCCCGGCTTATGACAAAAGCCGCCATGGCCGCCGCCACTATGTTAAGCAGGGTCGATAAAACCGACACAAACAGGGTGTTCAGGAAAAGCAGATGGAGATTGCTTATGGTAACCGCGTTGATGTAGTTCTGGAATTGCCATACCTCGGGAAGGGAAAAGGGTTTGATCTGAAACTCTATGTTGGTCTTGAAGCTGGAAACGACCAGCCAGACCAGGGGAACAAAGGTAATAAAAAGAAAGGTAAGGAGGAACATCCATTTGACAATTTTGGCCGCTATTTCGGGAAAGGTCAGCGTATTGAGTTTTTTATCCATCTCTCTGCCTCCTACTGCATCGCTTCGGCTGCAGCTTCCCGTTCGCCGAAAAGCCTTCGAATAAGAACTATCATCGCGGCACCAATAATGATAAGCACGGAGCCGATTGCGTTTGCCGGTCCGTATTTAAGTGCCCCCATCTGCTTGTAGAGCATAATTCCCATTACGCTGGTCGAGTTTGCGGGTCCTCCGTTTGTCATAAGGTAGGTGGCCTCATAATGGCGAAGGCCGTAGGCGACGGCAAGGGTCATGGTTGTTACCAGGATTCCCCGGATCATCGGAAGGGTAATATACCATTCCTGCTTGAAGACTCCCGCTCCGTCAAGTTCCGCCGCTTCATAAAAGGATTCCGGAATGGACATGGTTCCTGCCAGTATAATGATCATAAAATAGCCGATGTAGACAACCTGCTGAGTGATAATGGCCGGCAGTGCTGTTCCGATCTCTCCAAGCCAGTTGTGAGTCCAGCTTTCCAGCCCCATGGCCGTCAGAACCTGGTTAAGGATGCCGTACTCGGCGTTATAGAGAGCCATCCACATCATTGCGATGGCCACCTGACTGATAACGTTGGGAAGAAAATAGACGGTTCTGAGGAACCTCCACCCTTTTGGTTTACGGGCAAGGATCATTGCAACGGTTGCGGCAAGAGGAACCTGGATAAAGGCAAGTGAAAATGCCCAGATAAAGTTATTCCGAACCGAAAGACGGAAGGTGTCATTGGAAAAAAGATCGAAGAAGTTTGCCAGTCCCACAAACTCCATCGCTCTTATTCCGTTCCATTCGGTCAGACCCGTAATAAAAACGAAGGCGAGGGGATAGATAAAAAAGGTAATATAGAGCAGTCCGACGGGCAGCAGAAAGAGGATAATTCCCTTCCAGTTGTTTTTCGATGCTTTCATGTTCCTGTCCTGTATATATATAGGATACGGGAAGGCCGGACCGAAACAGCCCGGCTCTTCCCGTAATTATTATAGCACACAAATAATGTGCGGATTTATTCGGTTGCGTCGATTATCTGCTGGACAAATTCTTTCGGAGTCGCATCGCCCAGGGCCATTTTTCCCAGAGCCTGTCCGAATTCCGCAACAACATCGGTTGCGAAATTTGCCTGGAAGTGGGTGTTGATGAAAGATGCATTTCCGGCAGCTTCCATGAACTCGGCCTGGAGAGGGTCAACGCCTTCGCCGCTTACATCAAACTTTACGCAGAAGAGACTTCCGGAATCCATGGAGATGCGTTTTACATTCTCGGGATCGGTCATCCACTTCATGAAAGATACAACCGCAGCGCGGCGGGCAGGGTCATCAGTCTTGGCTGCTGCAAGGTTTGAGAGCAGGAAGCCGATCTGCGCACCTTTCTCTCCGCCCTTTACTGCAGGAGCCGAGGTAACCTTGGTGTTTTTGTATACTTCGGGAGCATCCTGTTTAACACGTCCGATATACCAGGGTCCGTTTATGAACATGGCGGTATTTCCGGCCAGGTAATGTCCGCCGGATACTCCGGCATCTCCGCCGACCGCGTCTCTGGTGGTGTTTCCATCCTGATACATTCTGAGAAGGATAGCTGCCGCCTCTTCAAAGATGGGATCGGTAAGGGGTTTTTCCCATGCCTTGGGTCCGCCGAGACTGGCGACGATGTGGCTGTACCAGAGCATGCTTGTCCAGGCGTTTGTTCCGCCGGTCATCTGGCTGGTGGGGACGATTCCTGCAGCCTTCAGCTTGTCGCATGCCGTCCAGAACTCATCGTAGGTTTTCGGAAAACTGCTTATTCCCGCTTTCTGAAAAAGGGCATTGTTGTACCATATCGGGGTAATAGCCTGTTCGTAGGGAAGAGATTTCACCATACCGTTGACGGTAGCGGCTTCGAGGGTACCGGCTACAAAGGACTTTCCCCAGGAGCCTTTAAGATCTTCCGAGAAATCCATGAGCAGGTCAGCTTCATAATACTGGAAGCTTGTGGGGTCCGGGTTGAATACGAAGATATCGGGAACCTGGCCGCTGGCTATGGCGGTATTTATTTTGTTGCGGTATCCGTCGTAATCGGGATTCGGTTCGATTTCCACGCGGATCTTACCTGCATTGGCCTCGTTGAACTCATTGACCACGGCTTCCACCATGGCAGCCTTTGAGTCTTTTCCAACCCAGATGGTCGGCCAGTTAAGGACGATTTCTTTCTCGGCCGCATCCTGCTGGCCTCCGGCAAACAGCGGCAGTGCCGTAACTGCCATCAGCAGTACAAGCAGACCGATAACGATTCTGGTCGCGTTTTTCATGTCACTCTCCTTTTAGTTTCTTTCTTTAAGTAAGTACAACATGGTTTGGGGCGCTTGTCAACGAAAAACCTGCCCTCCATGCCGTCTTCGCTCCTCCTGTCATTATACTACCCCCCACCTTCAGAGGCTGCGGCATAACCAGCGTCAGTAGATCATTTAATCAATTTCACACGCATGCGCATCTTAATATCAGATATAAAAAATTTGACAGTAGACAGAATACATGGTTTACTTACTTAGGGAAAGTAATTAAAGGAGGCCCATATGAAAAGAAAGGTGTTGATGATTGCTCTGATTGCCCTGATTGCAGGCGGCACGCTGTTTGCCGGGGGAGCAAAGGAAGAAGGTCCGAAAGTGCTTACACTGCTTACCTGGAACCTTCCTCACTATGCAGAGCAGATTAATGGATGGATTGCCGACTTCGAGGCAATGCACCCGGATGCTTCCATCGAATGGGTGGATGTAAAGGGCGGCGAATGGTCTACTTACTTCCAGACCCAGCTGGCTGCCGGCGACCCGCCGGATATAATCGATATCCAGGGAGCCCTCTGGTACCAGTATGCCGCCGACGGCGTACTTCTTGACCTGACGGACCGTCTGGCTGCGGAAAAGGATGTCAAGAACCGTTTCTACCCCGACCTTTTCGAAGCTGCTGCAAATTACAACGGCAGCTATTATCTTCTCCCTCTCTACACACCTTCAACAGTTCTGTTCTACAACAAACCGATGTTCGAGGAAGCCGGAATACCCGGACCACCCAAAACCCTCGAAGAACTGGTTGATTATGCGCAGCGCCTTACCAGAGGCGAACGCGGCGGATTTATCACCCTGAATTTCGACTGGCTCTACTGGCCTCTTTTTGCAGCAAACGGAGTCGAAATTCTCAATACCGACAAGAGCGCTGCTGCGTTCAATACTCCCGACGCCGTCAGGACGCTCGAGACACTTGCAATTCTTACCGACAGCGGGGCAATTCCCGCGGTATCATGGACCGGCCGCTGGGCCGAACCCAACGGTGCGTTCGGAGCCGGGCAGGCCGGTATGCTTAATGCGCATGTAACGGCCTTCAATGCCTTCAGCTCCAACAGCGAATGGGCGAATGAGGATACAATAGGAGTGGCATCCTTTCCGGGTAACTATGCCGTTCCAAATTATCACAGTCTCGGTATAACCAGCACCACAAAGTATCCGGACCTGGCATGGGATTTTGTAAAAATAGTCACAAGCGACAAATGGGCGCAGAAGATCGTCAGCAGCCTCGGAACATTGAGCGGAAACAAGGCAGCGGATGATATTGCCCTTAAAGATCCCGGGTTCCGCCGGGAGAATCCTGTCAAAGTAAGGATGTTCGAGGTTGAACGCAGCAACATGAAAAACCTCACCGGTATGACCGGTCTGGCGGTCGACGCCCGGGTGAAGGATGCGGTCTATTCAAATATCACCCGTGCAATATTCGGCGAAGTTTCCGCAGAAAAGGCTCTCGCAGACGCGGAGAAAGCAGTAAACGCCATACTTGCGGAATAATCCTGTAATAAACTGTAAGGCACCGGATGGCGGACATCCGGTGCACTTTTTTGGCAGGTATGTATGCGATCAAGAAAACGGCCCGGACTACTGATTACCATCTTCCTCTTTCCATCTTTAGCCGTAATGATATTCTACAGATGGCTTCCCGTTATCTGGAATTTTTTCCTCTCCTTTCAGAAGTGGAAGCCCCTGGGAAGTAATGACTGGATCGGATTGAATAATTACAAAATTATTGCAGGTGATCCGGTTTTCTGGGAATCGCTTCAGAATACCCTCGTTTATTTCTTTGTAGGGACCCCTATAGCCATCTCGTTGGCATTGCTCCTGGCGCTGCTTGTAAATGAGCCGATCAGGGGCCGCAATGTGTACAGAACCATCATTTTTCTGCCTTATCCGATAACGCCGGTGGCCATAGGACTGATCTGGAAGTGGATCCTGAACGACCGGGTAGGCCTGATAAACTATGTGCTGCAGTCCCTGGGAGTAATTGAAAGCGGCATCCCGTTTCTACAGTCATTCTCCTGGGCTCTGCCCTCCGTTATCGGAACAACCATCTGGCAGGTAGTCGGCTATTTTATGATACTTGTGCTCTCGGGACTCCAGACAATTCCGGAAAGCCTCAAAGATGCAGCCGTTCTTGACGGTGCGGGACCGATAAGAAGAACCTGGTCAATAACCCTCCCGCTTATCAAGTCGACCCTCTTCCTCTGTTTCATAATCGGAATAATCAATTCATTCACCGTTTTTGACATGGTGTACGTTATGACAAACGGAGGTCCGGGCCATGCTACCGAATTTCTGGTAACCTACATTTACCGGAATGCCTTTGAGTTCAACAGACTCGGCTATTCCGCGGCAATGACCTTTATCATGTTCATTGTCCTTCTGGGAGTAACATTCCTGTCAAACCGGCTTTCCGGCGGCGAAGCGGGCGGAGGAAGAAACTATGAGTAAGAGCCGGCAGACCAACAGGCTGATAAGCACAATTTTCATGCATCTCTTTTTGATAATTGCCGTGGGGCTTATTATCGTACCCCTCTATTGGGTCTTTAAAACAAGCATAACGGGGGAAAACCTCTTCAATTATCCTCCAAGTCCCGTACCGGTAGATCCGCACCTCTTCAATTTTGTGGATGTCTTTTACTGGGTGCCTTTTTCCACCTTTGCGATGAACAGTATTATTGTTTCGGTGATCGTCGTTGTGTCCAACCTGGCCTTTAACTCAATGGCCGCCATGGCACTGATGTACGAATTCCCCATGAAAAAAACAGTAATTGTGGTTCTGCTGAGCAGCATGATGATACCCTTCCAGACCGCCATCATTCCGGCTTTTCTCCTTACCCGGGAGCTGGGACTTCTCAATACGCACCTGGGACTCGCCATGCCCCTGATGGCTACCATCGTCAATATATTCGTATTCAAGGGAGCCTTCGATGCGGTTCCGAAGTCAATTATCGATTCGGCGCGCATAGACGGCTTGAGTGAGTGGAGACTTCTCGATCTTATCTATCTGCCCCTTGCCGGCCCGGCTATTGCGACAAATATCATTCTCTCCTTCGTATGGTCGTGGAACAACTTCATCTGGCCGCTTATTATTATAAGAGATGAGAGCATGCAGACTCTTCCGCTCGCTCTTTCCCGCTTTCTGAGTTATTTTGAAGACACCAGCGGACAGCTGTATGCATTTGTGGTGCTGGTATCGCTTCCGGTAATAGCAGTTTTTCTTGCCAATCAGAAACGCTTCGTCAAAGGCATCCTCGCCGGCGCGATAAAGGGATAAATACATGGCAAAAACAGTAAAGCTGAACCTGAATCTGGTGCTGCTCGGGATAGTCATTATAACGGCACTGGGGCTTTCCATATGGACAGGTGTTCAGAATACCGGCGAAATTCGCGGATTCGTGGTGGATGAGAAGGGAAACGGCGTTGGAGGTGCGACAGTCAGGATAAGAGAGAAAACCCTCAACCTTATCAAGGAGGGAACCTTTACCGAGACGGACCCGGATGGAAGCTTTACCTTCACGGAGATGCATATGATTGAGTTCTTTATTGATGCGGAATACGGGGACAGCTTCAAAAGCGGGGAGCTGCGTTACCATCTCTATTTTCCGGGTCAGGATTTCGAGCTTCCCCGGGAGATTATTCTTAAGCCTTCAAACGACAGATAAACCGTAATGAAAAAAACAGTACCCCTCTTTCACATACTGCCAGCCATATTCTTTTTTATCGTGGCGGCGACAGCCCTTCTGTCGCTGCTCTCTCCTCTCACCTTCCGCCTGGTACTCCCCGCAAGCATAGCCCTTTATTTCCTGGTTGCCGTTTTTTATGCGCAACGCTTTGCTCGCAACGCTTCGATACTGCTTATGACTGCCGGTGTCGCCGCTCTTTTTTTCATCGAACAGCCTGTACGTGCCGGGGCGGATGCAATTTCCAGAAGCGCAGGAATGTTCGTACTCTTTTCCGTTATTCCCGCCTTGTCTTACATGTTTACACATCTGGAGGGTTCAACCGGAGAGGCGGAGGACAGGCCGGACCACGGCATTCCCGGCATAAAACCGAACAAACTGATACGTCTCTGGTTTACCGCTTCTACCCAGTTTATCCTCTCGGTTGTCATGAGCATCGGAGCGGTATGGATTACCGCTCCCCTCTTCCGCAAGGATGGTCTGGACACAAGAACCATCCAGCGCGGCATATCCCTGGGGTATGCGGTAAATGTAACGGCGTCTCCCTTTGATGTCATTGTCCACACCGCGCTTCTGCTCGGCGGCCTGAACTATAATCAGTACATCGGCGGAGCTTTGCTTGTAGCGTTTATGTATATACTCATTTTCAGCGCCGTTGAGCTGGCTTCCAGGCCATACGGACACAAGTCCGGGCAGAACAGGAAAGCGGACAGCACCGGTTCATCGTTTTTATCAAGACCGGAGGTTCGCAGATGCTTTATCATCCATATTCTGGCACTGTTTACCATTTCCACCGTATCAAGCACGATATTTTCTGAAGTATCGAGTTCCATTGTCGTCGGGATAGCTGCAGGCATTTATTTCTGCCTGTGGACCCTTCTGCAGAGTACCCGAAAAACCTGGGTAAGCCTTTCGAAAAACCAAGTGCAGTCAATCCGCAATTTTTCCGGATTTCTTCCCCTGCTTATCGCGGCATCATTTCTTGGAACCCTCTTGCCTCAGACTCCTCTGATAAGCATCATCAGTACTATTGTAGGGGTAATTGAGAGACTTCCCGCATTCGCGGCCATCCTCATGATAATGACAAGTACCGTTGTTCTATCTCTTGCCGGTATCCACATGCTTGTTACCATAGTGATAGCAGGAACCATATTCTCTCCCGTTTCGCTGGGACTGAACAGCACGGGTTTTGCATTGCTGCTTGTTGTTTCTTATGTCTGCGCGATGAACCTCTCCCCTCTGGTCCCCTTTACAAGCATACTGGCCCAGATTACTGGTGAAAAGAATCCGATTACCATGATAAGCAGGCTTGCAGCTGCCTGGCTGGCTGTTATTCTGACTGCTCCCCTGCTCCTGCTCTGTTTTTTCCCCGCGTGATCCGGACTCTCTACTTCATTCTCTTAAGATCATAATCCAGAACAGCTCCAAGGGACGAAAGATGAGCAAAGACATGTTCGTTGTCGAACTTCTCGTAGAGCTGGAGGAAGGGGTTGCCTCCCCCTTTTATCTTGCCGGCAAAACGGCTCGCTTTATTCGGCTGCGCTCCCGAAGCAAGGTCTATAGCCGCACGGTCCAGAGCGAAAGGGTTCAGGGAAGCAAGCATGCCCACATCTTCGACGATGGGGGCGTCGTTGGCGGGAAAACAGTCACAGTCGGGAGTTATGTTGAGGGCAAGGGTTACGTAACATGCCCGGTCGCCGAAGTAGCTGTGTACCGCCCAGGCGTACTCGGCCATTTTCTCAATAAATATCTCATGGCCGCTGTCCCAGCGGGGGTTCATCGCCTCATAATTGCAGGCGGCGACGCACTGGCCGCATCCGATACAGAGCTCATAGTCGATGGCGGCCTTCTTCTCCACCATGGCGATGGCATCGGCCGGACAGACCCGGTAGCAGTTCCTGCATCCGATGCAGGCGCCGGAATCCACGACAGGCTTGGAGTTGCTGTGCTGCTCCATTTTTCCCGGCACCGAGGCGCAGCCCATTGCCATGTTCTTGACACTTCCTCCGAACCCGGCCTGTTCATGCCCCTTAAGGTGATTGAGGAAGATTACACGATCCGCCTGGAGAATCCCTTCGGCAAGCTTGGCCTTTTCAAGCTGTTTCCCTCCAGGAACCGGAACCTCTCTGTAGGTGGTCCCGCGGATGCCGTCGGCAGGGATAAAGGGAGCCCCGGTCGTTGCAAGGGAAAAACCGTGCTGTCCGGCAGTAATGGTATGATCCACACCGTTATGACGCCCCCCCGAATAGAGGGTATTGGTATCCGTAAGATAGGGCTTTCCTCCTGCGGAACGGATCTCCTCCACCAGCAACCTGGCGTAATTGTGATTAAGATATCCGAGGTTCCCCCGCTCCCCCACATGAAGCTTGATGGCGACGAGCTCATCTTTTTCGATGGTATCGATAAAACCGGTAGCTTTTACAATCCGGCGGAATTTGTCTTCAAGGTTGTTGCCGTGTTCGGCATGCAGATCGCTGAAATAGACATTGTTCATACAGGTACCCCTCTGAGTGCAGCTTTTAATATGCAGATTATACTATAGCACTAAATGCATGGAGAAGGGAGAGGCAGAAAATCAGCAGCTGCTCAGCTCCCCTGCCTTGGAAAAAAACCGGTCGAGAATGAGGTCGGTGGCCCCGATGCAGGCAAGCGAGGGATCATAGACGCTCGAGAGTACGGTAAAATCTCCTGAAATCCGGGAGGCCAGAAACTTTCCTAGATGTTCGCTGCGGGTTATCAGAAGAAAGGCGGAAGGCCCGAGCAGGGAGTAGAGCGTGGCGATCGCCTCGGCCAGAATGAGCGCTTTTCGCTCAAGAACCTGAAGCACTTCTCCGTTCTCTTCGATTATGGCGCTCTCGAGGGCTTCGATGGTTCCGATCCCGCAGCGCTCGTCAAGCTCTCCAAGGATTGCATCTTCCGACAGGTAGCTTTCCAGACAGCCCCGGCGTCCGCAGGCGCAGAGAGGACCTTCAAGCTCGAGCGACATATGTCCTATTTCAAGGGTTGTTTTGCCCTCATTCACAAGGATTCGCCGGTCGCTGATAAAGGAGCCGCCGACACCCGACCTTATAAGTACCGAAAGGAGACTCTGCTGCTCTTTTGCCACACCGTAACGGTATTCGGACAGCGCAACAACCGCCGCATTATTATGAATCGAAACCGGAAGATCAAAACACTTCCGGATTTCATCGGCGAGAGGAAAATGCTCCATGTCGCGGATTCGGCTGTAGCTGATTACCTGCCCGGATGTTATATCGACCCTTCCCGGCGCGCCGATTCCGATACCGATTACCCGTTCGCGGTCGATTCCCGCTTTCCTGAAGCAGATTTCTATCAGCCTGCACAGCACCTCGACAACCTCGACCGCGGCCGGACGTGCCGAAAAGAGCGTCACCTCGCGGTGAACGGGCCGTCCTGAAAAATCAACCAGCACAATGGCGGCGGAACGCGACCAGAAATCTATTCCCACAACGTAACGGGCCGTCGGCTCAACACCGTAGTAGATAGGTTTGCGCCCCTTGCGGTCCGAAGGCTGTTCGCGCACCTCGCCTATCCTGATAAGGCCTTCTTCCTCCAGGTTCGAGAATATCCTGAAGACCGTCGGTGCCTTAAGTCCGGTAAGCTGGACTACTTCGCTCTGGCTGATCGAACCTTCACGGTGTATAATACTGAGTACCAGTTTCTCATTCAGCTGCCTGACATCATTTCCTCGCAAGGGTTCTCTTTTCATAGCCTCTACCGTTTTCTTTCTTTCAGTAAATAATTTAAAATACTATAACAGAGATCTGCCCCAATGTATAGAAAAATTGTCACCTGAGGAAGCGCCTCCCGGGGCTGCATATCTCCATTCCCGCGGAAATCATCTTTACATCCCCAAAAAAATGGGGTATAGTTTATGTATACTTATTTTCAGTAAGTAACTAATAGAAATTCGCAAGGAGCGATACATGATTGACGAAGCGGAAATTAAAGAGCTCGAGGCTCAGGCGCGGGAAATCCGCAAGCTGACCATCGATGCAATCGGATATCTCGGGGTCGGCCATATAGGCGGTGCAATGTCCATTGTGGACGTGCTTACCATGCTGTACTGGAAGCACCTGGAGAATATCGACCCGAAGAATCCGGGAGCCAGGAACCGGGACCAGCTGATCCTTTCCAAGGGACATGCAGGGCCCGCCCTCTACAGCGTTCTGGCGGAAAAGGGCTACTTTCCTGCCGAATGGCTCCACACCCTGAACCAGGGCGGAACGAATCTTCCGAGTCACTGTGATATGGTAAGAACCCCCGGAATAGACATGTCAACCGGCTCTCTGGGGCAGGGAATATCCGCCGCCATCGGCAAGGTGCTCGGAAACCGCCTGGACAAGGTGGACGCCAGGGTCTATGTAATTATCGGCGACGGCGAGAGCAACGAGGGGCAGATATGGGAATCCGCCATGTGCGCGGCCCACTACAAACTGAACGAAATTATCGCCTTTACGGACTACAACAAAATGCAGATTGACGGCTATACCGCGGATATTATGAGCCTGGACGACCTGACCAGCAAGTGGAACGGTTTCGGCTGGTACGTTCAGCGGGTCGACGGCCACGACATGGCGGCTCTGGATGCCGCAATAAGCAGGGCAAAACGGGAAACATGCCGTCCCTCAATGATTGTACTGGATACCATCAAGGGAAAGGGCGCCGATTTTGCCGAAGGCCTTCTCTCCAATCACAACATGGTCTTCGATTACGATACGGCGAAAAAAGCAATTGCCATTCTTGAAGCAGAAGGCAGGGAGTAAACAATGAGCGTAAAAGATATGAGAGCGACCTACAACGATACCCTGGTCGAACTTGCGGAAAAAGATGAGCGGATTGTGGTGCTTGAGGCGGACCTGATGAAGGCCACGGGCACCGTTTCATTTCAGAAGGCCTTCCCCGACAGGACTTTCGACATTGGTGTTGCCGAGGCAAACATGGCCGGTGTTGCCGCGGGCCTGAGTTCCGTGGGAAAAGTACCCTTTGCCGCCAGTTTCTCCTGCTTTGCCGGACGCAAGAGCTACGATCAGTTCTTTATCAGCGCCAACTATGCCGGACTCAACGTAAAACTGGTCGGAACCGACCCGGGAATATCGGCGGCCTTCAACGGGGGAACCCACATGTCCTTCGAGGACGGCGGGCTGATGCGGAACATTCCGCACCTGGTGGTCTTTGAACCCTCCGACAATGTAAGCCTCGCGGCCCTGGTAAAAGCGAGCGCGGCTCATAAGGGATGCACCTACATGAGACTCCACCGCAAGGGCGGTAACGAGATCTACAAGGAAGGGGAGAGCTTCGAACTGGGAAAGGGCAAGCTGCTGCGGGAGGGGAGCGATGTTACTCTCATAGCCACCGGTTTTATCATGGTGCCCGAAGCCCTCAAGGCGGCGGAACTTCTGGAGAAAGAGGGGATAAGCGCCTCGGTTGTGGATATGCACACCATTAAGCCGATAGACCGGGAGCTGGTGATAAGCCAGGCAAAAAAAACCGGCGCCATCGTAACCTGCGAAAACCATCAGGTGGTCAACTTCCTGGGTTCGGCGGTCGCCGAGGTACTGGTTGAAGAATATCCGGTACCGATGAGCCGGGTCGGCATTCAGGATGAGTTCGGAGAGGTGGGAACCGAAGAGTGGCTCCTTCACCGCTACGGACTGAATGCGGAAAAGATTGCGGAAGCCGCGAAGGCAACCATTAAAAAGAAACGCTGAAAAGCAGACAAGGAGACACAATATGAAAATTGCAATAGCATCCGACCTTTCAGGATTTCCTCTCAAGAAAGCGATAGTCGAACACCTTTCCGAGAAGGAAGGGATCGAAATTCTCGATTTCGGCATAGACAGCGAAGAACACCCCCAGCCCTACTACGCCCAGGCGCCCAAGGTTGCCCAGGTTGTCGCCTCGGGCGAGGCGGAAAAGGGGATTCTCATCTGCGGCACCGGTCAGGGTATGGCGATTGTCGCGAACAAGCACAAGGGCGTCTATGCCTGCGTCGCCGACAGCATTTTCTCCGGCGAACGGGGCAAGATAATCAACGATGCGAACGTCATTACCCTGGGAGGCTGGATTACGGCCCCCTTTCTCGGTATTCAGATTGTCGATGCCTGGCTCGCCATGAGCTTTACCGAAAAGATGGAATTCAAAAAGGAGTTCCTGACCAACGCCTTCAACAAGGTTGTGGAACTGGAAAACGAGAACTTCAAATAGGGGACGGGAGAAGAGCATGGATGACAATGCGGTACTGATTGCGGAACTGGTAAAAAAGGCACGGGCGGCCCAGGTGCAGGTTGCAGAGTACAGCCAGCAGCAGATAGACGATGTCTGTCTTGCCGCGGGCTGGGAGGTGTATGCCGATGAAAACATACGGATTCTTGCCGAGGAGGCGGTTTCCGATACGGGTATGGGAAATGTCGGGGACAAGATAAAGAAGCACAAGGGAAAGGTTCTCGGAGTACTGAAGGATGTGATGGAGGCGAAATCGGTCGGCCTGATCGAGGAAATCCCCGAAAAGGGGATAAAAAAATACGCCAAGCCGGTCGGCGTAGTGGGAGCCCTTACTCCGGTAACCAACCCCACGGCTACTCCGGCCAGCAATGCCATCTCCATCCTGAAGGGACGCAACGCGGTTATCTTTGCCCCCCACCCCAAAAGCGCGCGCAGCAGCAAGATGGCGGTTGACTTTATGAGGCGGGGTCTTGCGAAGGTCGGCGCTCCCGAGGATCTTATTCAGATTATCGAAAAACCGAGCGTGGAGCTTACCCAGGAGCTGATGCGCCAGGCGGACCTGGTGCTTGCCACGGGAGGGGGCGCCATGGTCAGGGCCGCATACTCCTCGGGAACTCCGGCATACGGAGTCGGCCCGGGCAACTCGGTCCAGATTGTCGCCGAGGACGCCGACATTGCGGACGCAGCTGCAAAAATCACCCTGAGCAAGGTCTTTGATTATGCCACCAGCTGCTCCAGCGAGAACTCGGTCATTGTACATGCATCTATCTACGACGGATTCCTCTCGGCCCTGAAGCAGGAAGGGGGCTATCTCTGCAGCGGTGAAGAGAAAAAGATCCTCGAGGCGCACATGTGGAAACCCGGAAAAAACGGGCATATTGCGCTGAATCCTGCAATAATCGCCCAGTCGGCGGAGAAGATTGCCGCCGATGCGGGACTTTCTGTACCGTCGGGCACACGTATGCTCCTGGTGGAAGCCTCGGCGCCCGTGGAAACGGACCGCTTTTCCGGCGAGAAGCTCTCTCCCGTCCTGACCCTCTTCAAGGCGGCGGATTTCGGGGAATCGCTTGCTCTTCTGAAGGCTGTTACCGACTTTGCCGGGACCGGTCACTCCTGCGGGATTCATACCTTTAAAGAGGAATACATTCACCGCCTCGGCATGGAGATGAAAACAAGCCGTATCATGGTACGCCAGCCCCAGGCACCGGCCAACGGGGGAAACTTCTTCAACGGCATGCCCAGCACCGTAACCCTCGGATGCGGAACCTGGGGAGGCAATGTAACCACCGAGAACATTAACTACCGTCATTTTCTGAACATAACCTGGCTCTCCGAGCCGATTCCGCCGGTAAAACCGACGGATGAAGAGATGTGGGGCGATTTCCGGAAGCGTCACGGTAGGGGAGAATAGTCCATGAAACTCTACGAATATCAGGCGAAGGAACTGTTTGCCGAAGCGGGTATCCCGGTACCCGCTTCCCGCCTTGTTACCGGGGTCGGAGAACTTGCGGCGGCGCTCAAGACCGCGGGCTTTCCCTGCGTGCTCAAGAGTCAGGTGCTCACCGGGGGCAGGGGCAAGGCCGGTCTTATCAAAGTGGTGAGGGACAGCGCGGAAGCGAAAAAAGAAACCGATGCTCTTTTCGGACGGACCGATATAAAGGTACCCTCCATTCTGGTGGAAGAGGCGGTCGGTATAGAACGGGAGATCTATCTTTCAGTTACCGTCGATCCTGCCGCGGCGACAGGACTGGTAATGGCCTGTTCCGAGGGGGGCGTGGAGATTGAGACCCTGGCGAAGGAGCGGCCCGAGGCAATCCTCCGGAGGCGCTTCGATATCAGCCGTGGTCTGGAAGGGTGGCAGGCACGTCAGCTTGCCTTCGATCTCGGGCTTTCCGGGGATATCCACAAGCAGTTTGCAAAAATCGTTCTTGCCCTGGCAGGGCTCTTCAAGAAATACGACACCGAACTTGCAGAGATAAACCCCCTTTTCGTCACCACCGAAGGGAAATTGATTGCAGGAGACGGCAAGCTTTCCATCGACGACAACGCATCGGCCCGTCAGACCCGCTTCAAGGCGGGACTGGACCACTTCGAGAGCGAGGTGGAACGACAGGCTGCGGAAGAAGGGATTCCCTTTCTTCAGTTTGACGGCGACATAAGCCTTATGTGCGCCGGCGCGGGACTTACCACCACGGTCTACGACCTTATCCACTACGAAGGCGGCACGGTGGCCAACTACCTTGAATTCGGCGGTCCCAACTATCGCAAGGCGATGCGGGCCATGGAGCTCTGCCTCCAGACCGATTCGAAGGTAATCCTTATAGTAACCTTCGGCACCATTGCACGGGCCGATGTAATGGCCGAGGGGGTTGTGGATGCCATAGCCCGCCTGAAGCCCGACCGACCCATTGTCGTCTGTATCCGCGGAACCAATGAAGAAGAGGCGGTCAAAACCCTGAAGGCCGCGGGGCTGGATCCGCTTTACGATACCGAAGAAGCGGTACGCCGGGCGGTTACCCTGGCGGAGGAGGCACGGAAATGAGCATCTTTATAGACAAAAGCACCCGCGTCCTTATCCAGGGGATAACCGGCAGCGAGGGAAGCTTCTGGACAAAGCACATGATGGAGATGGGAACCAGCGTCACCTGCGGTGTAACCCCCGGCAAGGAGGGACAGCAGGTGGAGGGAGTTCCTGTTTTCAACACGGTACGCAAGGCTGTGGAGAACGAGGGAGCCGAGGCAGCCATGCTCTTTGTCCCGCCCCGCTTTACCCGCGATGCTGTCATGGAAGCCCTCGACGCCGGCATAAAGAAGATTGTCACCGTTGCCGACGGTATTCCGCTGCACGAGACGGTGGAGATACGTGCTGCAGCTCTCGCAGCCGGTGCCCGTGTAATCGGAGCCAACACAAGCGGGGTGATAAGCCCCGGAAAGGCTATGATGGGTTTCTTTCCCTACTGGATCGAACGGGTCTACAAACCGGGCAGCATCGGCATCATGACCCGGTCGGGAAGCCTGACAAACGAAGTGACCGCCCAGGTGGTTGCCGCCGGTTTCGGCGTATCAACCCTGATCGGCGTCGGAGGAGATCCCGTTCCGGGAACCCGCTTTGCCGAAATGCTGCCGGACTACCAGGCGGACAGTGAAACCGAAGCGGTGGTGATAATCGGGGAACTCGGAGGCACCATGGAAGAGGAAGTTGCGGCTGCGATTGAAGCCGGCATCTTCACCAAGCCCCTGGTCGCCTTTCTCGGAGGGCGCACCGCACCGGAAGGCAAGAGGATGGGCCATGCGGGCGCCATCATAAGCGGCGGTACGGGATCGGTTAAAGACAAGATAAGCGCCCTGGAAGCGGTCGGAGCGAGGGTTGCCGAACGACCCCGTTTTACCGGGACTCTTCTGGCGGAACTGCTGGGCCGTCCCGCCGGCCGCGCAGGAAAATAATAAAGAGTAACAGGAGTATATATGCCGAAGCAGCTTAAAAAAGAGATGAACGCCGGAACCCGATGGGCGATAATAGCCATCGCCCTGGCCGCAGCCCTGGCCGGTAAATTCCTGCCCCTCCCCGAAGCCGTCCGCACCGTGGGCGAACTGACCCTCACCGTCCCCGGCCAGAGTGCCATGGGCGTCCTGCTTTTCGCCCTTATCCTCTGGATGAGCGAGGCGATTCCCTTTCACATTACCGGACTCCTTGGAATCTTTCTCCTTGCCCTCTTCGGAGTCGACAGCTTTTCCTCCATCGTCTCGGTGGGTTTCGGAAACCATATCTTCATCTTCTTTATCGGGGTGCTTATCCTTTCCAGCTTCATTACCCATTCGGGGCTGGGCAACCGCATCTCCGTCTACCTCCTCTCCAAAACCGGCAACTCCACCCGGATGATTCTTTTCGGCTTTCTGACAGTAGGCATGCTCCTCTCCATGTGGATTACCAACACCGCTGTGGCAGCCATGCTTATGCCCCTGGGCGTCGCCATCCTCAAGGAGGAGGGAGTAAAGCCCATGAAGAGCAACTTCGGCAAAGCGCTCATGATCTCCTGCGCCTGGGGACCTGTCATCGGCGGGATAATGGCGCCTTCCGGGGCGGGACCCAATCCCCTGGCCATCGGCTTCCTCAAGGAGATGGCCGGAATTGATCTTACCTTTATCGGCTGGATGAAGTACGGCGTTCCCGCGGGGCTTCTTATTCTGGTTCCCACCTGGGCGGTGCTCATGCTCTTCTTCAAACCGGAGATGAGCCATCTTTCCAAGAGCAAGGCGGAGCTGCAGGCCGAGTTCAAGGCGCTGCCCCCCATGGGCAGGGAAGAGAAAATTACCACGGTTATCTTCGTATCCACGGTGCTTCTCTGGCTTACCACGCCCCTCTTCGAGGCGCTTCTGGGCATCTCCATCCCCATCAGCATGCCGGTCCTGCTGACCGCAAGCTTTTTCTTCTTTCCGGGTATCGGTACCATTCCCTGGGACCAGGTGGAGGATGAGATGAGCTGGAACTCCATAATCCTCATCGTCTCCGGAATAAGCCTGGGGATGATGCTCTACACCACCGGAGCCGCCGAATGGCTGGCCATCGGTTTTCTCGGAGGCATCGGGACGGCCCACCCCTTCGTGCAGGTATTCCTGGTAATTCTTATTATCAGCTTCCTGAAGATATTCCTCTCTTCGAACACCGTTACCGCCACCATCATTATTCCCATAATGATAAGTCTCGCGGCGGCCACAGGTATCGACACCCTGGCCATAACCATTCCCGCGGCCCTGACAACCAGCATGGCCTTTATCCTGGTGACCAGCACGCCGACAAATGTTATCCCCTACTCCGCCGGCTACTTTTCCATTAAGGACATGGCCGTCGCCGGATCCGTCCTGACCATCATAACCAGCCTTGTTGTGGCCGCCACCATCTACGTTATCGGCGGCCTTACGGGACTCTACTGAGCCTTTCGGGGAGGGTGCGGACAGCCGCCCTCCCCGCCCCTTCCGCCGACAGAAGACATACGTCCCGATTATCCCTATAATTACCGGTATGAGTGATAAAGCGGAAAAGTTCTGGGACCAGGCAGCCGGTGCCTACGATTTCCAGGTAAACAAGAAATTCGCCCAAAGCTACAAGGATACTGCCGAATTGAGCAGAAAATACCTTCAGCCGGAAAAGAGCCTTCTGGAAATCGGCTGCGGTACCGGAATCATGACTGTAACAACGGCACCCCTTGTGGAAAGTGTCTGCGCCATCGATATTTCACCTGCAATGCTGTCGGCCGCCGAAAAAAAGGCCCAGTCCATGGGAATAGGCAACATCACCTTCGCAGTAAGCGATATTTTCGACTCCGGGCTTGACGGCAGGCAGTTTGATATTGTAAGCGCGTTCAATGTTCTGTTTTTACTGGAAAACGAAGACAAGGTAATCCGCCGTATCCGCAGTCTGCTTTCCCCCTCGGGAATCTTCATTTCGGTGACGGACTGCCACGGACACGCATGGTTTCTTCAGCGTTTTCTTATGTATATTCTCTCCAGGAGCGGGCTTATACCGTACATGCGGCAGTACACCACCGGCAGCCTGGAGCAGAGTATCGAAAAGCACGGCTTCCGGATCCTGGAGACGGCCAGCCTCTACCCCAAGCCCCCGAACTATTTTATCGCTGCACAAAAAGAGGCATAAGCCGGAGCACCTTACTGCCGGTAATAGTCAAACACGGTGATGGTCCGGAAGCCCGCCTTTTTGTAGAGCGAAAGCGCGTTCTCATTATCGGTATGAACCTCAAGGTGAAGCTCCCGGCCGGGTCTCCCGCTCCTGCATAGATTGACGGTCCTTATGAGGGCAGCCTTGCCGGCGCCCCTTCCACGGAACTGCTTTGCCATGCAAAAACCGTGAATATAATCACGTTCGGCCTCCTCATACACTCCTATCATTCCTGCAATGTTCCCGGCCAGCCTTATGGTGTAGAGGCGGCGTTTCGAACTCTGAAAAAACTCATCGGCTCTTCTGCCGGCCTCGGAGGCGGAGAGGTCGAAGGCTTCCTGCATAATGGGTTCCAGTTCCGGCTGCTCCTCTTTGACAGAGGGAGCAAATTCGATCTCCGGCATTTCCGCGCCAGACAGGTCCGGCTCCGCCTCATACCTCATAAGGTATTCGGAGAACTCATACCGTGCACCGATATGCGCCATTACAGATGCTCCGGACTCCGAAGCGCGGTCGCAGACAAAAAGCAGGGAGGGTATTCCCCTTTGCTTCAGTTCACGCCGGGTCTCTTCCAGAAGTTGACGAAAGCAGCCCTGCCTGCGGAAACCGGGATGCGTAACGGCAGTAATCTCCCCCTCCTCCCTTCCCGGAGCAAAGAGATTGATCATCGACACCAGTTGGTCATCCCGGTAGAAGAGAAAACTGCTGTTCTCACCCTCTTTACGGAAGTCGTCCTCAAAATCGGCGGTATAGCCGGTGCCGTCATGGGTGTTGCCGGTCTCCTGAAGGCGGAGCATCTCCAGGGTCTGTTCTTTATCGGGCCTCGAAAACGCCTCTATTCCTTTTTTCATGCATACAGTATGCACATTTTTCTGAATGATAGATACAAAAAAGCCTTACGGATCATACGTATGTTCCGTATAATGGGACGATGCAGATGAAGAAGATTACCGGCAGCATTCTCTATACGGAAGCGGACCACAGCCGTGACCGGCCGATTCTTGCCGCCGTTCTGGGCACGGAGAAGGTACTCATGGTAGATGCGGGCGCTTCCCGCAGTCATGCCGGAGAGTTTCTGGAAGCCCTCGAAGCTGAAACGGGACGTTCTCCCGATTACGTCGTGCTTACGCACTGGCACTGGGACCACAGTTTCGGGCTGTCGGCTGTCCGGGAGACGGGTGCCGCGGCCATAGCCCATTACCTCTGCGCGAAAAAGCTTACCGAACTCAAATCGCTCCCGTGGAGCGATGATGCCCTGGATGCACGGGTCCGGGAGGGCCGTGAAATAAGCTTCTGCGCCGATATGATAAAGGTCGAATACCCCGGTAATAACCGGAATATCGAGATCGCCATCCCCGAACTGCTCTTCGACTCCTCTCTCTCGATCGATCTGGGCGATCAAACCGTGGAACTGCGGGCAGTTCTGAACGACCACAGTGAAGACGGGGTACTGGTGTACATTCCACGTGAAAAGTGCCTCTTTCTCGGCGACATGATGGCCCACGACCTTTACGCGGCCCCTCCCCGTTACCGCTTCGAGCGGGTAAACAAACTCTTTCACCACATCGACGGCATTCCCGCCCTTCACTATGTAGAATCCCACGGAGAACCGGCGGACAGGGAGCAGTTTTACGGCGAAAACGGGATACTCCGGACCATTGCCGGTCTGGCCGCCGAAGGGGTGAGCAGGAAGCGGATTGAAGAGAGCCTGGGGGCGGCATCAGAAGGTGTTCTCGAACTCTTCATGCTCCCTGCCTGACTATTGCCAAAGCCGCGCGTTTATAAGTATGCTTCATTATCCTGATTACCGAGGTCAACATCATGCTTCAATGCCCATGCGGAAGCGGTAAAAACTATGCCGCCTGCTGCGAACCCTTCATAAAGGGAATAAAAAAGGCCGAAACCGCCGAAACGCTCATGCGCTCACGCTATTCCGCCTATACAAAAAGCGAAATCGGCTATATCGAGTCCACCCACGATCCGGAGACCCGGGCCTCTCTCGACCTTGAGGAAACCAGGAAGTGGGCCGCCGATTCCAGGTGGCAGGGACTGGAGATAGTAAGCACCGAGGGCGGCGGTCCCGGAGACACCGAAGGCAAGGTTGAGTTCAAAGCAAGGTACACTCTGGATGGCGAAGAGATTGTCCATCACGAGCTGAGCCGCTTCGTCAAACACGACGGTACCTGGTATTTCAATGACGGTCATACCCCATCGATTACCTTCGTACGGGACTCTCCCAAGGTGGGAAGGAACGATCCATGCCCCTGCGGCAGCGGGAAAAAATACAAAAAATGCTGCGGTTAAGCCGATTCCGGCCAGAGGGCTGATAAATCCAGAAACAAGTGGCCATATAAACTGTTTCCTGCTACACTGATGCAGATTAGAAGATGTTGCAGAGGATTCAGCTTTGGATATGCCCATGAAAGATTCCAGTGATTTAGCCGAAATCTCCTCGGCAGGCGGCCGAAATATCGTACTTGAAGCCTGTACGAAGATACGGAAGCCGGATCTCCGGAATATCCTCAATTTCATAAACTTCCAGGATGAAGATCTTATCATCAACTTCCGCCACGGAAAGAGCGGCAGCCCCATCGCCCTGAAAGCAAAGCCGGAACCCTGCATGGCAAACACCCTCCGATGCAACTGGGACGACCGCAACAGGCTGAAATTCAACCTGAGCTCATATCTGTTCAGCTCCATCTTCCTGAAAGACGGACATAACCTTATCGTCCTCAACAGTGAAGCGGTCAGCTACGATGCCGAAGGCATAAGTGTCGAGATTCCCGATTTCGCCTATGTCAGCAGGTTCCGGCATATTGCCCGGCAATCATGCAGCGGTGTTTCCGCCAGGCTTGTTCAGAACGGGGCCCTCTACAATGGAGAGCTGGTCGATTTCAGCCCCGCGGCCTTCAAGGTCAGGATTGTCCGGAATTCCATGCAGACATTTTCCTGGATAAACCCCGGCCAGCCGGTAATGCTTATTCTCGAGAAAGAGGGATTGTCCCTCTTTTCCGGCGACTGCAGCATAATACGTCACGCTCCTGCAGACAATTACAGCGAAATGGTGGTAACCGCTCCGCTCCGGGATAACCTGAGACGCTTTCCTCCCAAAGAGTACCGGAGCATGCGTCACAGCCTGAACCCTCCCCCTTCCATAATGTTTACCCATCCCCTGAGCGGGAAACTGGTCCATCTGCAGAGTGTAGACCTCTCAAGCTCAGGTTTGTCCGTGGAGGAACTCAACGCTACATCCTCCCTTGTTCCCGGCCTCATTATTCCCGAACTTGTCATATCCATCGCCGGAAGCCATTCCATTACCTGCGTCGCCCAGGTTCTGTACCGCAACATAGTAAACCAGGATAACGGCAATTCGGTGGTCCGCTCGGGCATCGCCTTTCTGGATATGCCGATTCAGGATCAGCTTACCTACTCTTCCCTCCTGCACCGGGTGGTAGACCACCGCGCCCAGGTTGGAAGTTCGGTTGATCTGGACGAACTGTGGAAGCTTTTCTTTACCTCCGGTTTTATCTACCCGGAAAAGTACGCCTCCATCTGGCCCGACAAGGAGGAGTTCAAGAGGACCTACCGCAAACTCTACCTTGAAAGCCCCTCCATCGCCCGTCATTTCATGTTTCAGGACAGGGGCAGACTCTACGCCCATATGTCCATGATCCGCTTCTACGGAAACTCCTGGATCATCCATCACCACCTTGGGGGAAAAGAACAGAGAGGACTTGCCGGGGTTATGGTTCTGGACCAGGTCGGCTTCTATGTGAATGAATTCCATTCGCTTATTTCGACCAGGATGAACTTTGTCATCTGCTACTATCGCGAAGAGAACCGTTTTCCCGACAGGGTCTTCGGAGGAGTTGCCCGGAACCTCGACGATCCGAAGGCGTCGTCCCTCGATACCTTCGCCTATCTCTCCATCGACCGTGAAGCGTTAACGGACACAAGGTGTGATGAGCCGTCCGGCCCGCTCAGCCTGTTTCCGGCGGCGGAAGAAGATCTTATCGAGCTTGAAGGCTTCTACGAACAGCGGTCCGGCGGGCTTATGCTCGACGCCCTGGATCTGAAAGCAGGGTCCGGATCAGAGGAAAAGTGCCTGAATGAAGAGTTCGAACACCTCGGTTTCCGGAGGGAAAGAAGCATTTATGCGCTGAAACAGAATGGCGAGTTGTACGCGCTTGCAACCGTGACCGTTTCCGATCTCGGACTCAACCTTTCCAATCTGACCAACTGTATCCATGTATTCCTTCTGGAGGAAATTCCCTATGACCGTCTTGCTCCGGTCCTGGAAAAGCTCATATCCGGATACTCCCAGAAAAAGGTGTCCGTTCTCATATATCCCGACCAATATGTAGATAACAAAATTTCCGTGTATGAAAAAAACTATACCCTCTGGATCCTTAATCTAAAAAACTCGGACGGATACTTCCAGTCCCTACAGAAAACTTTCAAGAGGTCACAGTATGATCACGGAAAACAGAGCGACAGTTGATAAAGGGCTCTACAGCAGCATTATCATAAATACCTATGTGAAGCTTCTCAAAAAGCGATACGCCTATGTCGATATCGGTCAACTCCTGATCGATTCGGGAATGGAATCGTACCAGATTGAAGATGAGGGACACTGGTTCTCCCAGGAGGAGGTTGACAGGTTTTACTCGCAGCTTGTCAAAGTTACCAGAAATGCACATATCGCAAGGGAAGCGGGAAGGTACGCAGCGTCCCCGGAAGCGATCGGAACCATGACCAAGTATCTTATAGGACTGATCGGACCGGCCAAGGTTTTTGAGACCATTGAGAGAGTCGCAGGCGGATACTCAAAATCCGCACGATACAGCTCCAGGAAAATAAGGGCCAACGAGATTGAGATCACCGTTACTCCCCATCCGGGAGTGGAAGAAAAGCCGTATCAGTGTGAAAACAGAATAGGCTATTTCGAAGCGGCGGTACGCATATTCAATGAACGCTTTCCGAAAGTTGAGCACCCCGAGTGCATCTTCAAGGGCGGCACATGCTGCCGGTACACTATTTCGTGGCAGGAATCTCCCGCATCAACCCTGAAAAAGGTGCGAAACATATCGGCCTTCGCAAGCACCGGCTTCCTCTTTTATGCATATATGTTTCTGCCTCTCTTTCCCTTGAAGATCGCCTCTCTCGGAACCCTCGCCTTTCTGATCCTTTTTACCATGGTCTGTGAAAAACAGGAGCGTAAAAAGCTGACCATCGCCATCGACAACCTAAGGTCATCCACCGACCAGCTGCTCGATAATCTGAGTTTCAACTACAATCACGCGCTTATGATAAATGAGATAGGACAGACCATAAGCAAGCAGATCCAGATTGAAGAAATTCTGTCCGGGGTAATAAAGGTGCTGCGTAAACGCCTGGACTATGACCGGGGACTGATTCTTATGCCGAACCAGAAAAAAACACATCTGGTCTTCAAGAACGGATACGGCTACTCGGACGAACAGAAACGAATGCTCGCAGCCACGGCCTTTCACCTGAATAAACCGGAATCACGCGGCATTCTGGTGGTGTGCTACCACGAAAGAAAACCCTACCTGATAAATGACATCGAAGAGATAAAGGACGCCCTTTCGCTCCGCAGCCTCGATTTTGCCATCCGTATGGGCTCCAAATCTTTTATCTGCTGTCCGATTATCTATGAAGACGAATGCCTGGGTGTTCTTGCGGTGGACAATAAAATAACAAAGCGGCCCCTTCTGCAGAGCGACATAAACCTGCTTATGGGAATAACGCCGGAGATCGGTATCAGCATCCGCAACGCCCTCCTGATCCAGGGGCAGGAGCAGCAGTTCCTTTCGATCCTTCAGACTCTTGCGGCAAGTATAGATGCCCGTGACTTCCTTACCGCCGGTCACTCCACCAAAGTTACCGAGTATGCCATCGGCATCTGCCGGGAACTTGGGCTCTCCCGGGAATACACCGAGATGATCCAGGTCTCCGCTCAGCTGCACGATTACGGCAAGATCGGCATAGCCGATTCCATCCTCAAGAAGGCGGGCCCCTTGAGCCCGGAAGAGAAAGAGGAGATCAAAACTCACGCGGAAAAAACAGAGGCGATACTCAAGAGAATCAACTTCAAGGGGATTTACCGCGAAGTACCGATCATTGCCGGATCACACCACGAACGGCTGGACGGAAGCGGTTATCCGAGGGGACTGCGGGGAGAACAGATTCCGCTGGGGGCACGAATCATTGCGGTAGCCGATTTTTTTGAAGCGATTACCGCAAAGCGCCACTACCGCAGCCCCATGCCCGAACAGGAGGCGATTGAAACCCTGCTGAAAGAGAGCGACAGGCACCTGGACAGTACCGTTATAAACGCCTTTCTTGCCTACTACCGGAGATCGGTTCCAATGCCCCAGCAGCTGATGAGCGGAGTGTAGGTAAAACGGCCGGGGTCGGAAAAAAAGGTGTGAAAATCCCTCAGGAAATCCTCAGTTTTTTCGTAATGGGGAAGATGCAGCCCCGTTTTGGCGGACACCACCTCAATCTTTTTCATCCAGTTGAACTCGTCGCTCTCTTTAAGCTTGCCATAGATAAGGTGATGGGCCGAAAGGTTAACCTCGATCTTATCGTAATTCAGTTTGAACAGATGTGAGTACAGCTTCCGGCCAGCGTAGGGGTCAAAATTTTCGTACTCCTCCAGAAAACGCATGGCCGCCGTCACCGCTTCGTTGAGTTCCGGACTTATTCCGTAATGATTGAGACAGTTGTGATCAAGATCGATAAGACAGAGAATTCCTTTTTCGCCGAGAATGGAGGAGATGTTTCTCACTATATCAAAGGCCTCTTCCCGGTAGTACTCCAGGACAAAACGCACCCATATAAAATCGAACCTGCCGAGATCTCTCAAGTTGTCACGGATATCCCGGCATGCAAAATCGACATTGCCGCTGCGGTAATGGTCAAGGGCGTAGCCTATGCGCCCGGTCGACAGATCTATCCCCAGGGCGGAACCTTCCGGTCCGGCAAGTTCTCCGAGAATTGAGGTAGTCAGGCCGGAACCGCAGCAGATATCCGCCACCCTCATTCCGGGACGGAGCCCTGCCCTCAGAGCCTGCTGCCGCAGCACATCCTCATCGGTTTTGGTCTCCAGCCTGAAAACCTCTTCATCATTCTCCATCAGGTAGCTGTTACCCATTATTATTGTACTCCTCCAGGAAGCTCTTCGGATATGAATTATAGTAGTGCGCTTTTTTCCAGCCCCGTTTCATGGCCGTATTGTACTGCCATACCGCAAGGAAGCTTTTCGTCTTTCCGAGGCTTCGGAAGGATTTCCAGAGCCGTAAAGGGTAGAAGGGAAAGGTGTAGATCTGCTTTTTTATGGCGTTGTTTCCCTGGTAGATGGTCTCATGGCCGGTACCCTCGGTTCGGAAAGTCATGTAGGAGAGGCGGTACTTTTCCCAGTCCGACGGAAAATCCTTGAACACAAGCCGATCCTCCCTTTCCATCTGCTCCATGAGATCGGTCCCGGGAAGAGGGGTCAGGATGGTGATCTGAACAATATCCACACCCGCATCGATAATGAAACGGGAGAGTTCCCGGTAATAGTCGAGAGTTTCATGGTCGTTCCCTATAATGAAGGCGCCAAGGACGGCGATCCCGTGCCGGTGCAGACGGTCAATTACCTCCCGGTAATTGTCGATCCCGGTCCGGACGTTTATCCCCTTCTTCATGGCCCGCAGCGTTTCCAGGTCCCTGGTCTCGAAACCTATAAAGACGTGGGTGCAGCCCGCATCGGAGGCCAGCCGCAGCACCTCTTCGTCCTCGGCTACATTGATCGATGCCTGCATCCACCACTGCTTGCGCATCTTCCGCTCCAGCATGCCACGGAAGATCTCCAGGGCGCGCAGGCGGTTTTCGTTGCTGTAGCCGATCAGGTTGTCGTCGAGAAAGAGAATCCGCTTCCCCTTTATCGATTCAAGCTCGCGAAGGACCGATTCGGCCGGCCGCTGACGGTATGCCTTTCCGAGATAGCGGGAAACCGAGCAGAAGCTGCAGTTGAAGGGACAGCCCCGGGATGTCTGGATCGGATGCCAGACATAGGCGGGATGAAGAAGGTCCCTTCGCGGAATGACATCGGAGGTCTGAAGATCTACCTGGGGACCGCGGTATATCCCTGCCATTTCACCCCTGTCAAAATCTTCCAGAACCCGGGACCAGATTCCCTCCACCTCTCCGGCAACAACGGCATCACAGTGACCGATAGCCTCCTCCGGAAGCATCGAAGCGTGAATGCCGCCCATAACCACCGGAATCCCCCGGCGCCGGTACTCATCGGCCAGCTCGTATGCTCGGTTTACATTGCTGGTAAAGGCGGTAATCCCGACCAGATCCGCGGGCTCGAAGGTGCAGCGGTCGAAGGTCTCGTCGAGGATGGAGATATCCCAGTCAGGAGGCGTTACCGCCGCAACATAGGCAAGGCCGAGGGGCGGAAATCTCGTATATTTGCTCAGCAGATATCCGCTTCTGCGGCCTGCGGGATGAATCAGCAGTAGTTTTTTCATAAGGCTCCGAGGCATTATACCGGATTATGAAAAAATGTGTGAAGTTTTATCGGTATCTGCTGAGTGGAATACCGCAATCCGGCTGGACTGAAGCGGATTTTGCAGTGATACTCTAATCATGAAACGTACTGCCGAAAGCCGTTTTTGTCTTGTAGCCCCGTATGAAGAACTGCGCATTATAGGCGAGAAAGCCGCCGCCGAGCGGGGAATTCCGCTGAACTCATTTGCCGGAGATCTGCACATTGGTGAAGCCTTCGCGAAGGAAGCCATTACCGGAGGTGCGGAGATAATCATAAGCCGGGGAGGCACCGCCAGAGTTATACGTGAAAGCTGCTCAGTACCGGTTGTCGAAATAAGTGTCACGGGGTACGACCTGCTAAGGGTTATCCACCGCAACATCGGCAGAAAAGGAAAACTTGCGGTCATCGGGTATGACAATGTGGTAGACGGTGCAAAGGCGATAGCAGATATTCTGGGAATCGAAGTAACCTACCTGCCTATTGCACGGGAGGAAGAGATCCGGGACAGGATCGACCGCGCATCGGATATGGGTATTGAGCTGGTTATCGGCGACACCCTTGCGGTGCGCGAGGCCGGGCAAGTCGGTATGGAGTATGATCTTATAACCAGCGGTAAAGAAGCACTGCTGGCCGCACTCGATGAGGCTGTCAAGATCCTTGATGCCACAGCCCAGGAGCGCGAAGAACGGCAAAGACTGACCACCATGATTAATGCACTTTCCGAAGGCGTCATAACGGTTGACCGAAAGGGCATAATAGACCTCTACAACGGGCAGGCAGAAAAAATCCTGCAGCTGCCGCGTGAAAAGGTTATAGGCAGAAACGCGGCCGAAGTTATCCCCAACACCCGTATACCCAGTATTCTCCGTAGCGGTGAACGGGAGATTGGAGACATCCAGGAAATAGGCCACGCGAGAATCGCCACAAATCGGATTCCGATACAGAACGATGGAGAAATAAGCGGTGCCATAATAACCTTCCAGGATATAACCCGAATTGAAGAACTCGAAAGAAATATCCGTATCACTTTTGCAGGCAAGGGCCTGACAGCAAAGAAAAATTTTAACTTCATCATTGGCAGAAGCGGTCCCATAAAACGGGCAATCGATCTTGCTGAAAGATATGCGGGAACGGATTCTACCATTCTTTTAAGCGGAGAAAGCGGATGCGGAAAGGAAATGTTCGCCCAGTCAATCCATAATGCCAGCAGACGGGCTAATGGTCCCTTTGTGGCGGTGAACTGCGCAGCTATCCCATCCAATCTCCTTGAAAGCGAGCTGTTCGGCTACGCCGACGGAGCCTTCACCGGCGCCCGCCGGGGAGGGAAAAAGGGTCTCTTTGAACTGGCTCACCGCGGAACACTCTTCCTGGACGAAGTAGGCGAAATTGAAGGATCCGTACAGGCGAGAATTCTCCGGGTACTGCAGGAACACGAGGTTATGCGCATCGGGGATGACAAGATTATTCCGATAGATGTACGCATCCTTGCCGCGACAAATCAGAATCTTCGGGATCTGGTCAGAATGGGAGGTTTTCGGCAGGATCTCTACTACCGGCTTCATGTGCTGGACCTCGAGATTCCTCCCCTTCGGGAACGCACCGAAGATCTGGAGGAGCTTATCGCTTATTATATCCGCAGGTTTTCCCAGAAATACGGGAAAACGGGTATTTACCTGCCTGATATGGTCCTGAGCCGGTTCCGTTCCTACGGGTGGCCCGGAAATGTAAGAGAACTGGAAAACGTGATGGAGAAGATGGCCCTCATTTACGATGACAAGCTCGATCCTGAAGAGTTGTGCGGAATGCTTATAGGGGAACAGGCATGTGTGCCCGAGACTTCCGCAGGGGAAGAAGCTGGTGAGAGTATTCTGCTGCAGGGAACCCTGCCGGAAATAGAACGAAACATTGTCCGCCGGGTTCTGGAAGCCGAAGGGTTCAACAAGAGTGCAGCCGCCCGCAGGCTGAGAATTACCAGAGTAACCCTGAACAAGAAAATTGAATAATATTTAAACAGCTACGTACATTTTTTATACACTCACACCTCTTCAGAAAACTGATTTCCACCCTCATACTAGCTGATTCTTGCCACTTTTTACCGAAAAACCCCTTTTTTTGAAAAATCCGGAGTTCTGGCACATATCTTGCATAAAAAAAGCGGAACGTTCCAGACATTCATAAAAAGGAGATAGACGTGAAACGAGCTATCAGTGCAGATCCGCATGACAACGTAGCCACCCTTGTTGAACATGCGGATGCGGGCGAAGAGGTGCTTATCGAAACTTCCGGTAAATCAGCGAAAGTAAGGCTGAAAATGCCGGTTGCGATCTTTCACAAGTTCGCCCTGCGGGATATCGCGGCCGGGGAGACCGTAATTAAATACGGAGAGGCCATCGGCAAAGCAACCTCGGTTATAAAGACCGGAGAACATGTCCACATACATAATGTGGAGAGTTCCCGGGGGCGGGGCGACAGGAAAGGAGACACGGCATGAACGGAACACCGCACCTGAAAGGATTCCGGCGCCCCGACGGTAAATGGGGCATCAGAAACCACCTGTTAATTCTTCCGACGTCGGTCTGCTCCTCCGAAACCGCCATGAAAATTGCGCAGCAAATTCCAGGCAGTGTGGCCCTTCCACACCAGCATGGCTGCTGTCACATGGGTGAAGATTACAAGCAGACCCTGAGAACCCTGATCGGTATGGCAAAAAACCCCAATGTCGGCGCAACGCTGATAGTAGGTCTCGGCTGTGAAGGCATCCAGCCGGCTGACGTATACCAGCAAGTGAAAGCTGCCGGTAAACCGACAGAGATGCTGATTATCCAGGAACACGGCGGAACACTGGGAACAATCCAGGAAGGCGTACGGATCGCCGCCAGGATGGCCAGGGATCTTTCCATCCTGGAGAGAGAGAGCTTTCCGGCATCGGCACTTATTCTGGGTCTTGAATGCGGAGGATCGGATCCTACAAGCGGCATCGCAGGCAATCCGGCACTCGGAGCAGCCAGCGATATTCTGATCGGCCACGGAGGTACTTCGATTCTTTCCGAAACGACTGAACTGATCGGAGCCGAACACATTCTCGCCAGACGGGCGGTCAATGAAAAAGTGGCCGCCGAGATCTACCGCATAGTAGAGCAGACCGAGCGGAGAGCTGTTGAAATGGGAACCGACATCCGGGGAACCCAGCCGACCCCCGGAAATATCGAGGGGGGCCTGACTACGATCGAGGAAAAATCCCTCGGCTGTATTTACAAGGCAGGATCCGCACCTGTGCAGGGAGTACTGGAGTACGGAGAGGAGGTTCCTGAGGGAGCTCGGGGAATGTTCGTAATGGACACGCCGGGACAGGATATTGACTCAATTACGGGTATGCTCGCCGGCGGTGCCCAGATCATCGTTTTTACCACCGGAAGAGGAACACCCACGGGCTCGCCCATAGCACCGGTAATAAAGCTTACCGGGAACAGTGAGACCTACGCAAAAATGGAAGATAATATCGACATTAACGCAGGCAGAATTATCGATGATCACGAACCGATCGAGTCTGTGGGGAAAGATATTTTCAGAGAAATTGTGGAAGTGTCTAATGGAAAACTGACCAAGGCGGAGAGCCTGGGTCATAACGAATTCGGGATCTTCAGAATCGGCTGGACTTTTTAAAGACAACACATAAGGAGAAAGAGATGAATATAAAGAAATCGATGGAGAAAATACCCGGCGGCATGATGGTCATCCCGCTGCTGCTTGGTGCGGTTATAAATACCTTCATTCCCCAGTCTCTTATGATCGGCGGGTTCACGACCGCACTGCTGAAACAGGGAGCCCTGCCCCTCATCGGTATGTTCCTGTTCTGCATGGGTGCAGGAATCAGTTTCAAGACCGCCCCCAAGGCTCTGAAAACAGGCGCAGTCATTACACTGTCCAAGTTTATCGTTGCCGTCGTGCTGGGTCTCATCGTTGCCAAGCTGTTCAACGATAAGTTCCTGGGACTATCCGCCCTGGCCATTATCGGCGCCATGAGTAACTCCAACGGAGGGCTCTACGCAGCGCTGACCGGCGAGTTCGGTGACGAAGCGGACGTCGGCGCGATCGCCGTTATATCCATCAATGACGGCCCCTTCCTTACCATGATTGCCCTGGGATCCGCCGGAATCGCCAGCATTCCCTTCATGAGCCTGATTGCCGTCATTATCCCCATTATCCTCGGAATGATACTCGGTAATCTGGACAACGACATGCGCAAGTTCCTGACAAGCGCCGGTCCGGTTCTTATTCCCTTCTTCGCCTTCGCCCTTGGTGCGGGAATTGATCTCGGCACCATCCTGCGGGCAGGCCCCTCAGGTATTCTCCTTGGCCTTATGACGGTTGCCATCGGCGGTTTTTTTAACATCGGTGCGGACCGTATTACCGGAGGAAAAGGGATTGCGGGAGCTTCGGTTTCCAGTACCGCAGGGAATGCGGTAGCTACCCCCGCCGCTATCGCTGCCATAGATCCGAGACTGGCAGGTGCAGCAGCCATTGCGACACCCCAGATTGCGGCATCCGTGGTAATAAGCGCCATCCTGGTTCCTTTTCTGACCAGCTACATAGCTAAACGGGCGAAGGCAAAAGAAGCCGGCAGCCTCAAAATGACGGAATAAATCCCAAGCGATTCGAACACAAGGTGCAGGCGGACAGCCGAATCTGGTTTGTCTGCCGCATCTTTTACACATTATGGAGAATTCAATGAGCAGCACAACAGAAATCCGGTGGCATGGCCGGGGCGGTCAGGGGGCAAAAACGGCATCCCTGCTTCTGGCCGATGTCGCCTTCAATACCGGCAGATACGTGCAGGGGTTTCCCGAGTACGGCCCTGAAAGGATGGGCGCACCCATAACCGCGTACAATCGGCTGTCCGACGAACGGATAACCATCCATTCCAATATCAACAAGCCGGACATGGTGGTTATCGTGGATGAAACCCTGATCGGACCGGTGGATGTTCTCTCGGGTCTGAAAGATCCCGGAACGGTTGTAGTAAACAGCAGCGAGGATGAAGCAGCCGTTCGAAAAGCCCTCGGCAATTACAAAGGGAGACTGGTGCTTGTCGATGCACAAAAGATATGTGAGGCGACCATGGGAAAATACTTTCCAAATATTCCCATGCTTGCGGCAGTAATGAAGGCTTGTTCCCTGATGAGCGATGATCAGTTTATCGGCTTCATGAAGGAGTCTCTGGCCCATAAATTTGCGGGCAAGCCGCAGGCGGTGGAAAGCAATCTGAAAGCGATTGAGAAAACCCTTGAGGAGGTTGTCGTATGAGCAGAGCATTCAACCTGCCCGGACCTATGAGCAGCTGGAGAGAAGTGACGCCGGGCGGAACCATTATCGGAGGCGCGAGTGCAGCCGGATTCATTACCGGAGACTGGAGAACCGACCGGCCCGTCTGGAATACCGAAGCATGCCGGCAGTGCCTGCTCTGCGTCCCGGTATGTCCGGACAGTTCCATACCGGTTACCAGAGAAAAACGGACAGACTTCGATCTGGATCACTGCAAGGGATGCGGAATATGCGCCGAGGTTTGCTCCTTCGGGGCTATCACCATGAGAAAGGAGCGATAGACAATGGGGAAAAAAGAGAGATTATCAGGAAACGAAGCGGCAGCCTACGCCATGCGGCAGATAAATCCGGACGTGGTTCCTGCATTTCCCATAACCCCGTCGACGGAAATACCGATGAAGTTTTCTCAGTACGTGGCCGACGGTCTCGTTGATTCAGAATTCGTCCCCGTTGAATCCGAACACAGCGCCATGAGCGCCTGCATCGGGAGCCAGGCTGCGGGAGCACGTACCATGAGCGCCACCTCGGCAAACGGACTGGCGCTCATGTGGGAGATGCTTTACATCGCATCATCATTCAGACTGCCCATTACCCTTTGCTGCGTCAACCGCGCCCTCTCGGGCCCCATAAACATAAACAACGACCATGGCGATTCCATGGGCGCACGGGATTCGGGCTGGATCCAGCTCTACAGTGAAAGCAACCAGGAAGCGTACGACAATCTTATCCAGGCTATCAGGATAGGGGAACATCCCGACGTCAGCCTGCCGGTCATGGTATGTCAGGACGGTTTCATCACCAGCCATTCGGTCGAAAATATCGAGCTGCTGGAAGATGCCGAGGTCAGGGCGTTTGTCGGAAACTACACGCCGGAAATATCCCTTCTGAATGAAACCCCCATCGCGATGGGTCCCTATGAGTCGGCCGATTACTACATCGAACACAAGCGGCAGCAGGCTGAAGGAATCGGCAATGCCCTGGAGATAAGCGAAAAGATAGCTGAGGCATTCAGGGACCTTTCGGGAAGAAGCTACGGAGTGATAGAAGAAGTAGAGATGGAAGATGCCGAATATGCCATCGTTGTTATCGGCTCCACAGCGGGAACTGCAAGGGCGGCAATAAAGGAACTGCGCTCGGAAGGGATCAGGGCAGGAATGATCAAGATCCGGCTCTACCGTCCCTTTCCCGCTGACTGCGTATCGGAGGCACTGGCCCGGGTCAAGGCTGTCGCCGTTCTGGACAAGGCCGAAGGCTTCTCCGGTACCGGTGGACCGCTCTACGCGGATGTCTGCACAGCCCTGTTCCGTAAAGGAAGCTCTGTTTTCAGCATGAACTATGTGTACGGACTGGGAGGCAGGGATGTAAAGGTCGAGGACATCAAAAAGATGTACCGTGAACTTGCCGAAGCGGCCGCCGGAGGCGGAAGGGCAATCGAAAACGAAGCGTACCGATACTTTGGCGTACGTGAATAGTACCGGGAGGAACAACACATGTCGGTTAATCTCAAAACTTATCTGAACAGAGAGGAGCGCTTTTCCGGAGGCCACCGGATGTGTGCCGGCTGCGGAGCTCCCGTCGCGGTACGGGCGGTACTGCGCTCCCTGGAGCCCGAAGACAAGGCAGTTATAGGATGTGCCACCGGCTGTCTTGAAGTCTCATCCTTCATATATCCCTACAGCGCCTGGTCGGATTCCTTCATCCACAGCGCCTTTGAAAATGCCGGAGCGACGGTAAGCGGAATAGAGGCAGCCTATGTTTCTCTGCGCAGGCAGGGAAAAATGAAGGGAAACAGGAAGTTCATCGCCTTCGGCGGAGACGGAGGAACCTACGATATCGGCTTCCAGAGCCTCAGCGGAGCGATGGAACGGGGTCATGACATGGTTTATATCTGCTACGATAACGGGGCATATATGAATACCGGTATCCAGCGTTCATCGGGAACCCCCCGCTATGCCGATACAACCACAAGCCCCGCCGGTTCGGTAATTCCCGGTAAACAGCAGAACAGGAAAGATCTATCCAGAGTCATGGAGGCGCACAATATTCCCTATGTCGCCCAGACAACCTTCACCGCGAACTTCAAAGACCTGCACGAAAAGTCACGAAAAGCCCTCTACACACCCGGAGCCGCGTTTATGAATATCATGGCGCCATGTCCCAGAGGGTGGCGATACGAGTCCAAAGATCTGATGAAGATCTGCAAGCTCGCCGTGGACAGCTGTGTCTGGCCGATGTACGAAATTGAAAATGGAGAATGGAAGCTCTCCTACGAGCCGAAAAAGAAGCTTCCCGTGGAGGAATACCTGGCGGTCCAGGGCAGGTTCAGGCATCTTTTCACCGCCGGCAATGAACACATGATCGAAGATATTCAGCGCAACGTTGACAAGGAGTGGGACCGGCTTCTCGCGCGCTGCCGCTGAGCCGGGGTTTAATTACGGTCCGGGAGTACCGCAATCCTGCGGTACTCCCTTTTTATTCTCAATCGTCCTCGTACAACTCGTTGAACTCTTCCCAGGCCTCCGGCTCTCCATTTCTCAGTCTGAGCAGAAGGCGGTAGTGATGCAGAAGAGCACGCATCTGAATGAGGCGCTTTTCATCAAGATCCTCTGCGGCGTCAAATCCGTATTCCACAAGTTCCGCCTCAGGAGCCTCGCCGGCTTCGCGCATGACCCGGATCAGCTTTTCCTTGTCCATGTGTACAAAGCGGTTTATCGGCCAGAGCAGCGTTGGCGAGTAGTTGTAGCCCTCCAGCGTTTCGGCTGTCTCCGCTATCTTTTTTGCATCCTTGATATCAAAAATCTTTTCCGCTTCCTGAAGGAGGAATTCCTTCTCGTCGTTAAATTTTGCTTTGTCCATGCGGCCTCCTCTGTTAAAGGATAATAAGACCCCGTCCCCAGGTCAAAGGTGTTCTGGCAGAAAAGGCGGAAAAGCATTAGAGTAAAACGATGACACATGAGAATCTGTTCTGCATAATGGTGGCCGCCGGTGAGAGTTCCCGCATGGGAGAGTGGAAACTTATGCTTCCCTACCGCGGTTCCACCATTTTTTCTGCAGCCCTTTCCTCCGCCCGCCGTGCATGTTCCGGGCTTATTGTTGTGTCCGGATACCGGTCGGCGGAGCTGCGGCAATATATCGAAAGTCTTGGTTATGGCGATGTTCTGCTTACGGAAAACAAAGAGTACCGGAAGGGAATGTTCTCCAGTATTCAGTGCGGTATCCGTCTTCTTCGTACCCTGGTCGAAGAAGACGGAAGGGACGGGAGCGCTCTGACGGAGCCCCCGCGGTTTTTTATTTCCCTCGCAGATATGCCGAGAATTGATGAGCAGGAGTACCGCTCGCTGGCATCAATCGCGACCGATGCGGATGTGGTGCGCCCGGTACGGCATGGTGTTCCCGCCCACCCGGTTCTGTGCCGCTATCCGGTTGCCGGCACCATTCTGGCGGAGCCGGCGGAATCGGCCATGAAACATGTCCTTGCACAACACAGGGTACTCGAGGTTCCCGCGGCAGATGATACTCTTCTTTTTGATGTGGATACCCCGGAGAGCTACCGGAGACTACTGGAGGGCGACGCGGAGGGAAAAGAGGAATGAGATATTTCCCGATACTGTTTCTTATTGCCTTTCCCCTCTCCGGGCTGAATACCCATCCCCTCTTTCTCTCCGCCGCCCAGCCGGTTCCCCGCTATTCGACCATGCTTCCCGATGGTGGGCGTTCGCTCTCCGTAAACCTGAGCAGCGGCAATAATTTTATCGTCGAGGGGCTGCAGGTCGACGGAACCACCATCGACCTTGAACTGGATTCGGAGGTAACAACAGCCCTCGTTTCGGCAGCCTTCGGCCTGCACCGGAATCTTGAACTGAACCTTGATCTTCAGGCATCGGTTCAGTACGGCGGAATTATGGATCCATTCATTCAGGGCTTCCACAGCCTCTTCGGTTTTCCCGACGGCAGCAGGGACCTGAGAGAGCAGAACCGGGCACGCTTTGTCGTGTTTTACGGAGGAGAGCGGATTCTCGACAGCGAAGGGGCTGTTCCTCTCTCGCTCCATCTTGCGGTGGAACCCAGGATATCGCTCTTCCGCCTCTATATTTCCGGAGAACGGAAGCTTGCCGCTTCGCTCGGTCTGTGGGGAGCCCTTCCTCTCTCGCCCGGCACACATCCCCTGCATCACAGCGGAGGTGCCGATGCTCTCCAGGCGGGGCTGCGATTCTACCTGACCGGCAGTTCGGAGCTCTTCGAACTGGGGCTCTCGGCGGGAGCGGTACGTACGGTAAAACCTTCCTTTCTGGATGATGATCTCTTCTCCCCCCTGATGCTGGTAAGTAACGCTTCGGCGGTCTGGAAGCCCGACGGTGGAGTGCGGCTGGAAGCGGTAATAAGGGGAAGCAGCAGCCCCTTTTCCATCGGATACCGCCGCACCGACAATTTCAGCGCGGCGGTGGAGCTCGGCGGGGCCGTGGAGCTTGGAGACGGAGCTGTGTTCAGGTTCGGATTAATAGAGGAGTTTTTCACCTTTGCGGCCACCGACATCGGCTTCTATATGGGCTGGAAAAAAACTTTAGGAAGAGATGAGTTCAGAAAAGCGGCAGAATGAGGTTTCCGGTGAGAGCTTCCAGCCTTAACAGAAGGAGGCAAAGCTCTCCCTGCACCGAAAGCCCTTCGCTCACGGTTCCGCTTGCATCAAGACGGCGCATGATCAGCTCCTCTTCGTCCGCTGCTCCGGCCGAGACTTCACGTTCAAGCTGGGCAATGACCGCATTGTCGGCGCTTATCCGATCGCTGAGGTAGTCCAGCTTTCTGACAAGGTAGAGCACGCGCCCGTGAAGTCCGTCCACCGCCGCCAGTACGCTCTCTCTTCCTTCCCGGATCCGGGCCGTCCGGGCCAGCAGATGCTGCCGTGCACCCTCTTCCGCCGCTCTGCGGCCTCCGCCGTCCAGGAGAGGCAGCTCGATTCCGGCCATGGCGGTCAGGTTCCATCGGCTTCTGCCCGCATCATCCCAGCCCTCTTCCAGAAAGGGCAGACGGGTACCTTCATAGGAGAAGGAGAGCTCGAGACCAGTCTTGGGACGAAGCAGTCTGTTTGAGGCAGCTTCGCGGAGCTGCTGCTGCGCCTCTTCCCCGGCCAGCCGGAGCAGCTGCAGCTCCGGACTGTTTTCAAGGGCGGCGGCACGCAGGTTTTCAAGCGCGGGAACAGCATAAGGCAGAGGGGGAAGCCCGGGAAGCAGGAGATCTTCCGGCCGGATGTCGCCGCGCCCGACGGCCCTGCGCAGCTCCCACATCTGCTCCCCTTCCCTTCGGTCAAGTTCGAAGAACAGAAGCTCTGTCTTCCGCTTTTCCGCTTCCAGCTCCAGGAGAGCCGGACGGAGGATAAGTCCGGTCTCCATATTCTGCCGTCCTTTCTCCACAAGCCGTCCTGCCAGAAGGCTCCGCTCTTCCGCCTCCAGGCGCTGGGCCCTTATCACCGAGAGAGAGATGAGAACCGATTTGACCGATTGCCGCGCATCACGCAGGGCCATGAGCTGTTTCAGGGACTCCGCCTCCGCGCCGATGCCCGCCCGCGCTACCGCCGCATCAATCTCCCCGGAGGTAAAAAGCGGCACCGATGCACCGAGCTCCAGACGGTAGAGGGGATAGTCCCCGCCTGCAATTATGAGAATGTCATCGTCAGGAAGGGGCACTGGAAGCACGGGTGGTCCTCCGAACTCCCCCGCTGCCACCTCTATGGGATCGGCGGGGTTCAGCTGGCCTCCCGCCGCCAAATTCACCCCCAGTTCGGGAAAGCGGCTGCTGCGGGCCTCCTTATAACGCGCTTCCGCCGCGGCCAGTTCAAAACCGGCAGCCCGGACGGTGTGGTTTCCGTTTTCGGCCATCTTCAAAAGCGCCCCGACATCCAGTTCCTGCCCGGACGCCTCCCGGGAGCAGAGAGCTGATCCGGCAGACAACAACAGCAATGCAATGATAAAACGAGGCTGTTTCATCCCGACTTTACCTCTTCCGCATGCTCCTCATCCCCTGCCAGCCATTTCCGGAGCCGGAGAACCCTCGACTCCACCACGAAATAGAGGGCAGGAACCAGAAAAAGGGTTACCAGGGTGCTGGTTGCGAGTCCTCCGCTTATCGCCTGACCGAGGGGAGCATAGATCTCCGCCCCCTCGCCCAGCCCCAGGGCCATGGGGATAATCCCGATTACCGTGGTAAGGGTGGTCATAAGGATGGGACGCAGGCGGCTGGCCGCTCCGGTCAGAACAGCGGAAACGAGAGGCATTCCGTCGCGCCTGCGCAGAAGGTTGATGTAGTCTATCAGCACAATCGCATTGTTGACCACTATTCCCGCAAGAGCGATTATGCCCATAAAAGAGACAATATTGAGGGTGGAACCGAAAAGGGCCAGACTGGCCACCACACCGATAAGCACAAATGGAACCGCAGCCATAACGATAAGAGGCTGTATGAAGCGCTCGAACTGGATAACCATCACCGCGTAGACCAGAAAGACCGCTATGGCCATGGCGAAGAGAAGGTCCCGGAAGGAGCTGCGCATCTGCCCGGTGGAGCCGGAAACGGCCCAGCTTACTCCCGCCGGCAGTCGCTCTTCCCCAAGAAGCGACTCCATCCGTGCCGCAGTGTTCCGGACGCTGGCCCCTCCAAGATATCCGGTAACCGTGGCCGATTTCATGCGGTTAATGTGCCGTATGGTGGAGAGGGCCGGACGGTCCCGGGTTTCGGAAAAGGCGGAAAACGGAACCGTCGAACCGTCGGCGCCACGTATACTGATGGCGTTGAACTGTTCCTCACGGAGATCCCCGGTCGCCAGGGTGCTGGTCAGAAAGATATCGAGACGTTCATCTCCGCTTTTAAAACTCCCCACATCGATGCCGTGGAAGAGCACCCTTCCGGTAAGGGCGGCCTCCCGGGGAGCCAGCCCGAGGGAGCCCATCAATTCGAGATCGAGCTTTGTTACCACCTCACGGTCGTCAAACTCGAGATCGGAATCCGCCTTTATTACGTCGGGGTCACTCTCCATGAGGGCGGTAATCCGGGTTACCGCCGCAAGGAGTGCTTCGGTGTCGGAGGAGGATATATCAATCATAAAGCCCTCCCCTCCGGTAGTTGCCGCAAACATGGCATCGAGTCCGCCGTTCATTACCCGAATATTGACATCCGGAACAGCCGCGGGAAGCTCCCTCTGCAGCTCCCGGATTATGGGATGGACCCTCCGCTCCCGCTCACTGAGCGGTTTCAGATTGAGTCGTGCAAAGGAGTGGTTGCTGCTCGTGTTCAAACCCCAGGGGTCACGGTTCCCAACGTAATGAATAAGCGTATCAAGCTCGGGAACCAGTTTCCTTACCACCCTGTCCAGCTCCACCGCTTTCTCCCGGGTCTGTTCCAGGCTGTATCCCCCGGGTGTTTCCATGACAATCTGGATTTCGTTCATATCCGTGCTCGGAATAAACTGAAAGCCGAGAAAATCGATCGCCATGATGCTCGATACAAGCAGA
>NPIE01001630.1_pt1 | contig 51239 bp, 59 predicted proteins | sample 8637661 | NCBI WGS metagenome assembly NPIE01 (sample SAMN07420842, study PRJNA396082) | bioreactor metagenome | isolation source: sample BA12 brine-fed electro-methanogenic bioreactor BA | place: Japan: Kochi | collected 2016-12-09 | reverse complement strand
AAGTTGTTTTTAGCGTAGTAAACTCAAGCTAGTAGAGCTTTTTCTGGTTCTGCAATTCGAATGGTGCGTTTCTGTTGCGATATCGTATGATATCCAAAGAATATGTCTGGTTTCACCTTAGTAATCTTGAAAGTATAGGTTTGAAAAGTAAACTTTTTACTGATCTGATCACTTATTGAAGAAATTGTGTCTGGTACCTGATCTAGCAATTTGTAGTAATGCAGAGCATGGGCAAGACTCACATAGGAGTCTTCAAGCAAGCAATGACTTATGGCTAAAAGTGGTAAATCCCCCTGGAGTGGCTCAAAGATCGAATCATGAATAAGATACAATCCTTGTTTAATGCGCAGCAACCAACCATTTTTGCATAGAATCTGTATTCTGCCGTGTGCAGATGGTTTGTCATATTTTGATTGAAGGATTGCAAGCAATTCATCGATACTAACTATTTTCCCATACGTTTCAATGGTTTTTTTTATTAATTCAGCATCTGATCTCGATAACATACTCTTCTCTAATCCCTCTTTTTATTTTTCACAAGATACTGGACTAATAAATGTACGGACTGCAAATCAAAACACTTTTAGTTACTGGATATTTCTATTTGTGGTCTTGTGATTTTGAAACAATTTCCGTGTAGCCTAAATTTGAACATTATCATCATACCTGAAATAGGAAAAACAAAAAAAGATAAACCGACTACCCTTTTTTGCAGATTTTCTTCATAAAGGTTTGTCACTCTTTCGAGGGCGCATACGTTGCTGGTAGTAAGTTTTCTTTTGGTCATCAGGCAGTAAATCCCAGTATTTTTGTAACAATGCTTTGATTTCTTTTTGATATGGACAGCGAGGATTCCAGGTATAGAGTTTTGTGCGTCCCTTCAATCGACTCACAAGAATGCCTGCATCTTCAAGTTTAGTTAGTTGTTTGTTGACAGGATCAAAAGCAATGGGAAAGAGACGGCTAATCTGTCTGGCGTATCCTTCGTTATACAGAAAGAGAAAAAGGAGCACTTTTTCAGCTGTTTTGCTTCCAACTAATTTCGCTAGCATATTGACCTCTTTTATAGTTCATATGACATATATTATAGATCAATATGGAAATGTCGATTGTTTGCTATACCATCCACTGTTTCAATTCACTATTCATAAATTGGAATTCCCTCTTTAAGGGCTGCTGTTGTTATGTTTCTTGGTAACTGAGATGTACTTTTAACTTCTGCCTCAGAACGAATTAACACATCAGTAGGTATCATAAGAGAAACCAAGGCTCGTTTTACTTTACAATAAATATTTTTCCGATCTTTTTTGGTCAACACTTGATTTACTACGATCAAAAGATCCCAATCACTATTTTCATGAGCATCTTTTCTGGCTTGGGAACCAAAAAGAACAATTCGAGATACATTTACACTCATTTTGTGTAAAACATCCAAAATTATGTGTCTAATTTCAGACTCAACGTTCATGAAGAAATCCTTCGGTATCGAATTGTTTTTTGTGAAGGAAAAAATATCGGACTCTTTTGTTATTTTGTATAACAATCAAGAAACTCTGACTCAGCTACATCAGCTTGCTTCAAAACACCTTTGAATGTTCCATATGCTAATTCCTTATGCATAGGGACAACACATGTTTTTTGCATATCAGGAGATTTTTTCCTTAAGATTACATGGCTTCCTTTTTGTCGGATCGTTTCAAATCCAAGTTTCCTTAAAACCTTGACGACATCAACGCCAGAATACATTACCTAGTAACTGGTTTAACATCAGCATTAAATGTTGCTATGATGGGGTTTACAAAAGATTCATCGAATGTAGTTTCTTCCAGATATAACTCTGTAGCTTCTTTTAAATTAGCTAATGCATCTTCTATAGTGTAACCCTGACTAACTGTCCCAACCTCTTTGCATTCAGCGACATAAATATTATTTTCTTTGTGAATTATTGCAGTTAATCGCATACTATCACACTCCATTAAGTACTTTTCGTAGTATACCATCTTTTGAAGTAATTTACAATCAGTACATTACCTAATAAAATTAGTTCTTGCAGGGAGTAAATTCTATTCACAGCGGTTTGTCACTCTTTCGAGGACGCAAACGCTGCTGGTAGTAAACTTTCTTTTGGTCAGCAGGCAGTAAATCCCAGTACTTTTGCAACAGTGCTTTGATTTCTTTTTGATGGAGTGAACTATTGACCTCTTTTATAGTTCATATGACATAGATTATAGATCAATAAGAAAGTTTTATTTTTGGTTAGTCTAATAATAAATATTGTGCTGAGGATGTAGAAAGTGGAATTGAAACATTATCTTCTCTTAATCCTTCAAGATGCAATTTGATTGCTTCGTACATATTTCTCTCTGTTTCTTCAATTGTCCTACCAGTAGCAACACAACCAAGTAAATCAGGTGAATAAGCAGAATAAATCTCAGTAGCTTTTTCAACAATGATTAAAAATCGATGCATTTTATTTATTTCTTTTTGGCTCATTGATCTATTTTATAGTTCATTTAGCTTTTTTTTTGCAGATCAGTTAGCAACTCCTGTCGTAGTTCTGAAAAAACATCAGAGACAGGAAAGGATATGTTTGCTTTAGCTTCGTCTAAACCGCGCTTCATCATTGAATTGAATTCGCCGTCATCCATCTGGTCACGTGCTATTGGTACACTAGGATGTGAAAATGGGATACCTAATTTCGTCATTATTTTTACGAGTCCTTTTTAAATCTCAGCAGTTTGATAGTCAATTCCTTGTTCTTGTAAAATAGAGGGCATAATTCCCCTTTGATTAGACCATTCTTCTAGAGACATAAGTAAAAGGTTTATTGGGTACTTTCTACAAAAGTTAGCTGGGTAAATCATATCAGATCGTTGGAATATATCTTTTTCATTGAAAGACTCTGATACAACAGCAATATCAATATCACTGTTAGAATCTGCCTTAGCAGTTGCCTGTGAACCAAATAAAAAAATGTGGTTCACTACAATGCCCCGCAAAGCCAATTCCGATTTTATTTGTTCGATAATGTATCGAATTGATGTTGTATCCACAATCTAACTTCCTTTGTTAATACAACTAAATGCTTTTTGCAACATCAATCAAATGGAAATCCTTCAATATAACTTCCTGTGTAATTGGGTGTTTTTTACAACACCGGAAGGCATAACTTTTCTAAAGTAGTAATGGTCCGTATTCTTATATAATTCCCAATGATCTTTCTCGCAAAACCTTTTGAGTTCTTTCCATTTAGGCATGAATCATTTTCTCAACGGCTGCTGCATTTGGTTGCATAAGCACAGACAAAACGTATGGAAAATGTGGTTTTCGGTTGGGAGAATGATAGTACATATCAAATTCTTCCATATACTCGGTTGCATACTCATGTACATCTTTTGCAAGTTGCGTGATTACTTCACTAGGTGTAGAAGCATTACATGCCAAATCAATTTCTTTAAGAAATCCGGTGTAAGTCCCATCATCTTCTTTTTCAATTTTCAATGAAAATTGATAAGGTTTAAGTAAATCTTTCAATTGATCAATAGACAAAGCAGTAATAAAGTCTCTGTTACGTTTAATCATTATTGGATTTTGCCGTATTACTTGATCAAAAAAACAACTCCATCGTTTTCTTACTTCACTTGAATTCAAACATGTTAACACGTTATTACCTCGTTAAGTTGTACATATTGTACAAGTTGTACAAATATTATTCCACGTGTAATCGAATTACAAGGATTCCTGTCTCACGAATAAATTGTTAGTAGTGCGTTTGGAGAACTTTTAATTTTTGCAAGGCTTCGCCGTTCCGATTGGTGGTTTTTTCTTTCTATCAACCTACCAATCAGAAGTAGTGCGCCTATATGTGTATCCGTTTATGCTATCTAAGGGGCCGAAACACCCAAAGAAACAATATACGGATATTTTCCTTTTGTTATTTTAGCTAAAACAATACGGGATGCAAGTAAAATCTTTGTTAAGGTTGTTCTATGCTGATTTGGAGGAATCTCTAACTTTTTTGAAATCTTGTGGGTGCTGAATTAATGCATAGCTCGTAAACAAATTGCTTTATTGAGTTTTTTTCTCTGCGATTCAAATTTCTCAATTAATCTGTCTCCGGAGTCGATTGAGAACTATGCTTCATAGATTCGAATTCTTTTGTTAATCGTAAGATGTGTTTCTTCGCGTAGTGGACCAGCGACAATATCCACCTTTAACAAGATCTTATCTTCAATATCTTGTTTTAAACCGATTAAATCAAATAAGGTAGCAGTCCGTAAATCAAAATAAACAAGTAAATCAATATCAGACAAATCGTTTTCCACATTCTCAGCATAGGAACCAAAAAGATCGATACTAATCACAGGGTAAGAAGGGGCAATATGGGTAACAACTTCAGTAATCTCGGGTAATGTCAATTTTCCCATTGGATTCTCCTTGCTTATTGCATTGTCGACGACTTCCTTCAGTATACATGAAAGGTAATCATTTTCAACGATTGAAGTTACTCATGCTGACTCCACATTAATATCACATTCACAATTCTTTTCATTTCGTCCACTCGATACACAAAGTCTATGTTGATCATTTATCTTTCTTGAAGATGCAATTTCATATTGTGCTTTTTGCTATCTCAATAAACTTTTCCAAAACTCTTTTTGGGTAAAATTTGCTTGCAAAAGCAATTAATTTTATGCTGTCTAATTTGCAGTCTAGAATATAAGACAGGTAGATACGTGAGGGGTTTTTTGCATCAATGGCAATTTTACTCTTATTCTCAATCGCATCAAGGATTTGCAAATAGAGATAATTATCTTTTGTCACTTCCGTGGAAGGTTTCCGAAGAATGATGTGTAATTTCTCTTTTCGTTCGTTCCCTCTATTGCTTAAATTTGTAGCAATGTATGTATATCGGGGCATTTGGGTGGTTAAACCAATGCGATTTAAAAAAGAAGCATCCGTTTCGTACCCAATGATATCTCCATTTTTCAGAATATATTGATCACGCACAATATGAGTTGGATTTAATCTCGTATTCCCAAAGGGAGTTGGTATAGTTTTGTAATATATGCCCTTTTGAAACCTTTCTACAGTGTTTTTATCAAAAAGACGTTTCAAATTAACATTCACCAACTTCTTTGCTTGATCTTTTTGTAGATGATATTTCTCAGCTAGTTTTTCCGCAACTCGAGTAGTATAGATTGGTTGATTGGGTGGATATTCTTTAACATAATCTTCGATGCAGTCTTTAAATGCAGCGGATTTCATATGAACCTCATTTGTTATTATATTAGCAATTTTCTCACGTTTCTATGTATATATAATAACAAACTCCATTGAAAAAGCAATACTCATCTGCTTCCTCATTCAGAAAGAAAACTGCTTTTTGAATTTTAACCTCATTAGGTTCTCCTCGTTTATTGTCATATCAAATTGAAGGAGTTCTAGACATGAGCTTGGATGCTGACCATGTACTCCAGAGTGCTTTCTTCATTGGGGATAGGTTCATCATGGGATGTAAGACTTTCTAAGTATAACTCAATCACCTCTTTTACCATAGTCATGGCTTGTTCAAGGTTTTTTCCATATGTAATACACCCTGGAAGAGCAGGAACTATAGCGGTGTATCCGCTATCTTGCTCTTTTTTAAGAATCACACGATAGTTGAATATTGTCATATTTCACCCTTCTGTAAATAACAAACCAGCTTGTGTTTTACTTCTCTGTTTACCTGGCGTGAACCTTCCGATTGAACTATTCGGAATTTCCTAATAGTTGCTTCTTCTTGAAGTTCGTGATCAAAAAAAGATTTTCTTGATATGTTCGTTGACTGTCGGAATTTCTATATCAAGAAACACAAAAATGATAATGAATTGAAACTTTACATGCCATTCTAACCAACCTATTTGACAAGAACGGTTAGAATGTGTTAGAATAGTGTTAGAATTATGCGGAGGTTGTTATGCATCTTTCAGAGAGGTCCCTGGATCAGAATTTGACTTTTACGGAAGCAGCACAAGAATTTCGAAATAGAGGAGTTCCCTTTGGTACAAATCAATATACAGCATTAAAAATAGTAAACTCTGATGGTCTTTATACAAATCTTGGTTTACTACTTTCTGATCAGTGTGTCCATTCTATTAAAATGGCTGTATTTCATGGGACATCAAAATCAACTTTTATTGATAGAAGGGAGTTTAATGGTTCTCTTTTACGTCAAATAAAGGATGCTTATGAGTATATTTCTCAACACAACAGGATAAAAGCAGAATTCTCAGGTCTTGTTCGGATTGATCGTAGGGATTATCCAGAAGAAGCGCTTCGTGAAGTTCTTCTAAATTCTGTCGTTCACAGAGATTATTCCTATAGTGCTAGTATTCTGATCAGTCTCTTCGATGATCGAATGGAGTTCACAAGTGTTGGGGGATTGGTGAATGGGATTTCCTTGAAGGATATTATGCTAGGAATTTCGTTATCACGTAATGAAAGATTAGCCAATGTTTTTTATCGTCTAACATTGATTGAAGCTTATGGAACTGGGATGTCAAAAATATTTAACAGCTATGAGGGTTGTACTGTCAAGCCTAAAATTGAAGTATCCGATAATGCATTTAAAATTACGTTACCAAATCGAAATTTCTTCGACGATAAGAAGATGCTAACAGATCAAGAAAAGTTTATTTTGGATCAACTCAGGAAACAAAAGCATTTAACACGCATGGAAGTACAGGGTGCGTTAGGAATTTCTCAGACGATGGCTGGTCGACTGCTAAGAAAACTTGTACGTTCTGGCTATATAAATGTAGAAGGAAAAGGGAAAAGTACAAAATATATCCTCAAGAATCTGCCATAATCCATATTTTAGGTTTCACATCCCAATGTAAGAAAAGACTATGTGCCAACATATGTTCCTTTGGCTTGGGGTATAAATCGCCAAAGTTGAAAATAAAAATGCGCCAAAGTTGAAAATGACATACACATTTGTTGTTGAGGACAGGTTCTGTTACTCCCATTTTAAATGAAAATTTGTACATAAAAAGTAATTAATGTGCTTAGGAGTGGACGATATGGTGCTGATTGTACCCATTGGATGCTTGAGAAATTAGACTCAATATGTATAATGCAATCGCCTCTTTTACCATAGACATGGCTTGTTCAAGGTTTTTCCCATATGTAATGCACCCAGGAAGAGCAGGAACTATAGCAGTATATCCGTTATCTTGCTCTTTTTTTAGAATCACGCGATAGTTGAATATTGTCATATACATTGACATTTTTATCTATAATATTACGATTTTTGTAACGATATATTTACCAATAAGGAGATCATGATGTACTCTTGTTTAGAAAATGTCAAAAAGCTCGTGGGGATGATGATACCAATTTCTCGTTTTAACAAGGGGGAAGCAGGAAAAATATTCGAAGAGCTCAAAAAAGAAGGGGTAAAAATTGTAGTAAAAAACAATAAACCAGCTTGTGTTTTACTCTCACCCGAAACCTACAATCGTGTTCTTGAAATAGTAGAAGAGTATGAATTACTGTTGAAAGCTCAAAAAAGAAACGAGAGTACCAGCACAAAGGATTACATATCACATGAAGAAATGAAGCAGGCAAACGGTTAGTGGACAAATAGAAAATCTTCTTTTTTAATCAATTATTGGACGAACAATTTGGAAAAAGATAGATCTAGTCTTAATGAACACTTTTTATTTTCTAAGTCTTCTTTACTTACTATCAAGTTCTTTAATGACGTTTGTATGGAAAATATTTAGAAATTTTCCAGCTATCGATAACACCAAGATGATAATGAATTGAAACTTACATGCCATTCTAACCAACTTATTTGACAAGAATGGTTTACTCAAGACTGGTAATCAAGTCAGAACCTTTTTGGCTTAAACGGTATTGCTGAAGACGACTTGTGGGTTTATCTGGTAGAGTCATTTCAATGAATCCTAGGTTTAATAAACGTTTGATCTGTTTATTCAAACCACCTGAGATACCCTTATGTCCAAGTATATTGGCGATATCGGTTTTCCCCATCGGCTTTTTCTGTAACAATAGCATTATCTGAGAAGAAAGCCTTGACTCTAGCCTTGACTCTAGCCTTGACTCTAGCCTTGACTCTAGCCTCGTCAATGATTGCATATCACCTTTTCTGTCCTTGATATACCCATCATTAGGTGTCCAGACGACTATTCTAAATATGTCTTCTTCGATAAGTTCTGGTAATTGTCCACCATATGCCTTGCCGTATTTCATCATGTTGCGTACTCCAGATCCCAGTTCATCTGCTCGATTAATCTCTCGGAAGAATCTTGCAATCACGGGGTTTTTTGGAAAAGGGGAAAAATTTTCAAGATGAATAGGGCCATGACCGTGTGGTTTATTACTGTTTTCGGTTCGTACTAAGTCATTTTCAATGATCAGTTTTGCAGGAAAAGGATTGGTATATTCACGGTGGATTAAAATGTTAGAAGCTACTTCACGGAAAATGACATCTCGGATACTAATGCGCTGATCACCTTCAAGATAAAAAGGATCGGGTAAATGTTTCGCAATAAATGCCATGATCCGATCGTAGCTATCAATCAGATTTGTACGTACATCATCTCGATCATCGTAGCGATCCAGATTCATTTTACGGAGAATCAAATCCGTTCGATGTGCAGGAACAGCAGAGAGAATTGTTTCGTCTTTTCCTAAAAGTAGAATTCCTGCTAACGTTACTCCGCTTTTTCCAGATTCTAGATCAGTCTGGTACAACTGAGCACTTTTCAATAGCTCCATGTCATCCATGATAAGCCATGGATGATCCTTGCGCTGATTACCAACAATTTTCCGCACTTTAATGAGTAAATCTTTTCGTAATTCGCGGATAGTCGCATAAGGGTAAATCTTATTTTCAGAATACGTAAGTATTTTTCGGTGATACAGTTTAGATACCATTTGTGTATGATTCGTAATATCCAGATCGCCATCTTCGTTGCGATCATATATTTTCCCATTGCAACGGTGTACCTGAGAACTTTCAGGTACATAGACAGTAAGAATAGTTTTATCATCAATCATGGCTTCATTAACTGACAAATAACAAGGGGGATTCATCTTTAGTGGATTGTTAACAGCTGTTACAAAATCTTTCTTTATCTGAGCAATAAATGCAGGATTTATGCCCACTATTTTGCCATTGTCGTCTACCCCAAGATAAAGTGTTCCTCCGTTACGGTTAAGAAATGCGCATACTGATTCGTAAACATCTCGACTTATTTCATTTTTACATTCTTTGAATTCAACAATCAAGGATTCACCTTGACGAATTTGTTCAAGGATGCGTTCTATACCAACTTTCATTTTTTATGAAGAATACAACTCATTTTTTCGAGGCTTAAAAATCTATCAGCCAGAAACTGCTTACTTCTCCTTCAATGATTTTTGCCTGCATGCTTTTGATTGTATCTTCAATATCCTCCTTACTCTTCTTTTTGCCTTGAATTAGCAGAATACGATCGTATTTCAAAGTCCTTTTTCAACCCTGCAATGTACTCATTAGTAGCCAAGAATTTCTGTCGCTTCTTCGTTGGTGTATATTTTAGGATTACTTTTAAGGACTTCAACAGCACTACAGTAATCTTCATAATCGGCCAAGTATTCTTCCAATGCCTTGCGGATGATATAAGCTTTTGATCGTTCTTCTTTTTTGGCCAATTGATCTAGTTTTTCCTCCAGCTCTTTTGGTAAACGTATGGTTATCATTGTTCCACCTCATTCGAAATTCGGTTCACTGAATTGCAATAAAGTTGTTTTTTTATTGGATATAGCTTTGCATTATTCTTCACGAAATACATCACATTGTGAGTTTCTTCATAATCGGCCAAGTATTCTTCCAATGCTTTGCGGATGATATAAGCTTTTGATCGTTCTTCTTTTTTGGCCAATTGGTCTAGTTTTTCTTCTAGCTCTTTGGGTAAACGTAAAGTTACCATCATAACACCTCAATATAGTCTATTTCTTTTACTCAACTTTTGCACTTCACATACCTCAATCGACCCAGTGTGTACGAGGGTAATGTCTGCATAAATAGGGTAAACAAGGTATGAATCTTCTCTGCAACAGCAGGGAAGTTGTCCATCATGATTTTTTGCAATATGGTGAGTACTCGCTCCATTGCTTCTTGAAAAGTCACATCTTGGAGCTCATCCCACACCTGGTAATACAATTCTCCATAGGTACGAACATCTGTATTTTGTCGGCTGTGCCATGCCAAATAAATGTATCGTACAAAACTCATGGTCATAGAGGCAATCATGGAATCAAAGCTCCGAAATTGGTATTCTTTTTCCACATGAAGAAGAGATTTCATGGTTTTAAAGAATACTTCAATATCCCACCGCTTGCTATACAAACGAACAATCTCCTGCGAGGACAAGGTGGTATCGGTGGACAAAATAGCAATCCAAGACCGCGCTCGGGTGTTCTTTTTCCCATGATGATGTGCACTGACAAATACAATCTTGGCCTGTAGTGGACATCCTGGTTCACTACCTTCACCCGCTTCACCTTTACTTTCTCCCAAGGAGACTTGGATCGCTCCAAAGATGCGCAGGTGAATCTTTTTGGAAAGACAGATTGTTGTAGATTGCTGTGGATCTTTTTCTTCTTCCTTTCGACACCATGCATACAGCTGCGAAAGTTGCATTGGGGATGAATATGTAAGAGTTGTAGCTTCCGATTCAACAAGTTGCCGGTAGCGGGTGCGATTGTTTTTTAGCAGTCCAATACAATGATACCCAGTTTTTGAAACAATTTCTCTACACAACGCAGGACTGGTATACCAGGAATCAAACACAACGTGCCTGACAGGAATCTTGGATTGTTGTGCTTCTTGTAGGAGGGATACTAACACTGTAGGTTTGGAGTCGGTGGATTGTTCTCGGCGTCGGTAGGCCAAGGAAGAAGGATGACAATTCCAAGTCCAATCCCAATACGTATCATTCACATGATGTCGTTTGGAGGAGAGCAATCGAAAACTGAGAGGACAAAAGGTAGATCCATCACTCCATCCGAGTGTAAGACAAGAAAATCCTTGTTTGCTTTTTCCTTCTGCATGATCCCATACATAGGAGAGCATATCCATACAGGAAGAATAAGGCTTGGTAATCATCGTATCGTCAGCAATGAGTACAGGGATTCGATCTGTATTGTTGTAGGGGTGAACAAAGCGCTTGATACATCGAGAGGATACAAGGAATAGCAATCGATTCCAGTGATAGGTTGTTTTCTTCCAGAATCGATACACCGTATGAATGCTAAAGTCTACAGGAGTAGAAGAAGCAAATGTATGATACAAGTTCTTACCAGTAAAGGGCAATCGAAACACAAATTGAAACAAAGAAAGGGTAGACACACCTCTTTTTTTCTGGATACGACATTGCCGGAGAAGAGAAGAAAGGGAGAATACATGAAAAAATTGATCCAAGGAAGTGGAAATTCTTGTGTTTTCTTCACTCATTTGTGCTATACTTTTCATGGTTGAAACCGTCCTTTTGGTTTAGTTTGTTTTTTTATTATTATACCAAAGAGCAGGATGGTTTCAACCCTTTTAACTAGTTTTCATGAAGGTTTAGTCACTATTTTTAAGTGCAAAAGTTGAGTCTTTTAACTGTTTTTTTAATAAATTCCAAGCTATTCAATAAGAACTTCCAAAAAAGAGGATGTATTGCTACTTTAATCCAAACACCTCTTCTATGCTATAACCTTTTTTTCGACCTTCTGCAATATCATCAGCTTCTTGATGCAAGAGATCGATTGCAGTATTGATTTTGCTTTTCTGGGCAATGAATCTCTTGGTTAATTCTACTCCTAAATAGCCCTGCGAAAGTAGACTTTTTAGAATTTCTTTCGTCAGGTCCATATTCTGTAAATCATCTAATGATGGGTTTTTTGTATGTTCTGGTAGAGCATGGATAGGGCTGCATATTCTGTTTCCCATTTTTCTTTTCATTTTTAACCTCTCCTTAAAATGTAGTTATAAGAGGACTAACAGTAGGTGCATTTAAGGGATATTCTTCCAAATAAAGCTCTGTAGCTTCTTTTAAATTGTCCACTGCTTCTTCAATAGTATAACCTTGACTAACGGTGCCAATTTCAAAGCATTCGGCAACATATATATCCTCTTCTTTGTGAATGGTGGCAGTGAAAGTCATGCGTCGGGATAAATGCGGTAACCGGTTTTGCGAACCTCTTCCAGAAAACCGCTATCATCATGAGATTCTATAATTAATACGGGCTCTAAGCGATCATCCACACAATGGCATAATTTAAACAGTAAAGTTGCTTGATCTAAAAAATCCCCTTTTACTTCAGGAACAACGACAGCAATATCAATATCACTCTCTTCGTTTGCAGTACCTTTTGCATGGGAGCCATACAGAATAATCTCTATAGGGTCAAAATATTGGATGACTAATTTTGCAAAATCTTTAGCTAAATTGGCAATTGCTGTTTTATCCAATGCAACAATCCTTTTGTTTGAGTAATCGTAAGGCATTTTTTTGGGTTACTTCAGATGGTTGATCTTGATTACTTATCATTGTATATTTCGTCCTCGGGATTGTCCCAGATTTTAGAAAGAATTGGTTCAACAAATCCATAGAATTGAGAAGCATAACAATCTTGTTCTGCCTCTTGTTGGGGAACATCCTTCCCAACATTTTTCTGTATGTACACATCAATGACTTCTCTAAGCCAGTTTCGAACTTCATGATATATCTTCAAAATAGATCCCTTCTATAAAAGTTGTTTGTGTACTCAGAATAATCCCTATGAGACCAGAATATTGAATTTCTTAGGAAACCATTTTTTCTTTCTGCTACGAGTAATACTTAAATTCTTTTTTGGGATCATGTCAGCAAGCTTCTTTTATCTTCAAGTATTGTTTTTAGTACTTTTTTCAATTCAATAAGGTCATTTTTTATAGTCGCCCAAACAGTGTCAATGTCCACTCCGAAGTATTCATGAGTCAATTTGTTTCGCATATTCCTAATTTCAACCCAAGGTATATCTGGGTAATCTAGGCGTAAATCAGCAGGTATCATCTTAGAGGCTTCTCCGATAATCTCTAAAGAACGTATTGTTGCATAAACGGTTTTTTTATCATGTTTAAAACTTTCGAAATCCATACTGCTATTAAAAATCTCTATTGTTTCAATTTCGCTAAGAATATCATGAATGTAATCCTTATAGCTTCGTATCATACCATAATCACTTCTTGCAAGATATTCTGACCTATGGTTGGTTTCAGTGCGCTTTTCATGACCAAATCAACTGGAACTTTCAATACTTCTGACAATTCTGTTTCCATTTTCATAAAAGCAAACAAGCCAATAGGAGATGAAAGTTCAATGAGAATATCAAGATCACTGTCTGCAGTTTGTTCATTTCGTACATAGGATCCAAAAACTCCAATCGTTTTGACATGATACTTTTCTTGCAGCAATGGTTTCATTTTTTGTATGGAAAACAGTATCGTATCCAAATCTTGAATTACAGATTGATATGGAGTTTGCTCATCTTTGACACACGTGATTGCGTCGTTTCTATTCACACGTTGATTTGAGTGGGATTCTTCGTAGCAATCTATGTAGTCTTCCAAAGCTTTTCGAATGATATAGGATTTTGATCGTTCTTCATTTTTTGCACATTGTTTTAGTTTTTCCTCTAATTCAATGGGCAAACGGACTGTAATCATCGACTCACCTCAATTTATGTTGTATTACATTGTAGTACAATAGAATAAATCGTCAATGGAACAGGTAGCTAATACAAATTCAAATTTCAACGTAGAATTGAGCTAGTATGTTGCAAATATACATCAATATACTTGTTAAACGTACATAATGTTGTAAAATAGCAACAAATGATAGAGATCAACCTCGGAGGTTAATGCAATGGATTTACAGTTGCTTGCCAAGTCTGATCTAGAAATCGTGATGATAATTTGCCAGGCGTTGAAACAGGTGCGGATCAACAAAAACATCTCTCAACAAGAAATAGCGGAACGATCTGGGCTTGATAGAACAACGATCAGCAGAATGGAATCTGGAAAGTCGGTGAGTCTGCTTACTTTAGTGCAGATCTTACGGGCTCTGGATATGCTGGAAGTAATTCATGTTTTCAAAGCATATCAGATAGAAAGCCCAATCAAACGGCTGAAAGAGGAAGAGAAAAAGAGAAAAAGGGCTGGGAAATCCAAAAAAACACTAAAAAAACAAAGCAAAGAGGATGTTGAATGGTAGATATTGCTAAAGTAAACATATGGGGTCAATTTGCTGGAGCTATCGCATGGAATGAAAGCTCTAAAAGTACAGTTTTTGAATATGATAAAAACTTCATTAAGCTAGGATATGATATTGCTCCTCTACAAATGCCTTTAGAAGAATCTGGTAATGGGTCTATTTTTACGTTTCCGACGTTGCAATTTGATACTTTTAAGGGACTTCCAGGACTCCTTTCAGATTCACTTCCCGACAGATTCGGAAGCAGACTTATGAATATCTGGCTAACAGCACTGGGGAAAACTTCTGAAAGCATAAATCCCATTGAACGGCTTTGTTATATCGGTAAAAGAGGCATGGGGGCTCTCGAATACGAGCCTGCTATCGGGAGTGAAACTTCAAATCCTGTGAAGATAGAAGAACTAGTAAAAATAGCGCAGGATATTGTACACACCAAAAAAGGCTTTAAGGCCGATCTAAGCGATAAAGGAGTACATGAAATATTCATGGTTGGAACTTCTGCTGGTGGTGCAAGAGCGAAAGCTATCATTGCGTACCATCCAGTAACTGGCGAGGTAAGATCCGGTCAGATTGAAGGACTTGAAGGATTTGAGTACTGGATTATTAAATTCGATGGTGTCTATGGCAACCAGTTTGGAGAATCACAAGCCCATTGTAACATCGAATATGCCTATTATCTAATGGCTCTTGACTGTGGAATTGAGATGTCAAAATGCTCCCTTTTACAAGAAAATGAGAGATCCCATTTTATGACGAAAAGATTTGACCGAAGCGGATCAGAAAAAGTTCATATGCAAACACTGTGTGCAATTGCTCATTATGACTATAATGATCCCTTGTCCTATTCGTATGAGCAGGTTTTTCAAATCATGCGACGGCTTCGTCTTCCTTACCAGGATGCAGAACAAATGTTCCGACGGATGGTGTTGAATGTAATTGCAGAAAATAGGGATGACCACACCAAAAACATTTCTTTTCTGCTTGAAAAAAATGGCAAATGGAAACTGGCACCTGCATACGACCTTACCTTTGCTTATAACCCTGCAAATAAATGGACGGGGGCTCATCAGCTCTCAGTAAACAATAAAAGAACAGACATAAGAGACGATGATATGCTTGAAGTGGCTACTAAAATGAATATTAAAAAACCTTTGGAAATCATAGAGCAGGTCAGGGATACTGTTCGTAGGTGGAAGCACTTTGCCTCGCTTGCGGGTGTCAGAAAAGATACCATGGAAAGTATCCAGAAAGTTCTACATTAGTGCTATTTCTCCCATAGAACTTTTCCTTCGGTATTGATATGTTTTTTTAGCTCTGCGTTGGATATCTCTTGGTAGTTAATAACATCAAAATAGTAGGGGATTGGATACTCTTCATTTAGGTCATCTAGCAATATGGCAATAATCCTTCTGTCTATATTCTCTCCAATAATCGCAAGGTCGATATCAGAACTCCTTTTGTAATTTCCCATAGCCCGACTACCAAATAGAATGACTTTATCAATTTCAGGATGCTTTGCAAAAGCTTTCATCATGTAGTATAGGTCGCGATCTAATAATCCATACATGATCACAATTCCTTGGAAAGTTTCTCGTACAAATTCTTGAATGCAGGATAGTAGACCTGTGCTATATCGATAATCAGTTTTGCGACTACTTTTTCATCATACAGATGAACGGTTTGATTTCTACTGGCCAAGGCATCAATCCAACCATGTGCATCATCAATCAATCCTACCTGAAATGATTGTTTTATTGCCTCCCTTGGACTTCTAGCAATGGTTCCCAACGCTTCCAGGTAATCCTTCATTAGTTTCCAGGAAAGCTCAAATGATGTTTCAAAAAACTGAACAATCCCAGCCCTTTCTAGTTCTGTTTCAATTGGTTTCTGGATGTATTGATCTAGTAAGGCATAGGACTTATGGAAATTCTCAAAACGTTGTCGCCATCGTAATTCTTTTTTTTCTCTCATAGAATCATCCTTTGTAAACTCATTCAATCTGTTTTGTTATAGGTGCGGTTTAAATAATCTTGCAAAAGGTTCCATCAGAATCTTTGTATAATTTTGCACGAACAAAAAGCATAGCTTCGCTGTTCCGATTGGAATCTTTTTTGTAAACCTTGCTCCAATCAGAAGGAATACACTTCTATGTCTATCCATTTATACATTAGAAGGGGCCGAAACACCCTTCAAGGCAATATGGATATTGTTCACTGCTATTTTATAACAAAAACAAAACCAGTACAATACAGAGATTCATCCCTTCTCATGGGTTTTTAGCAATATTGGGTTGTACAGGCTTTCATTCCTAATTCAATTTGCTTTGTATATACGCTAACACAACCTCATAGAACTCTGGTAAATGCTGCCTTTGATTGATAGGAATGAAGGGTCGTAAGTCTTTGACAAATTGCTTTTTTTCAAAGCTTTGTATTTTATCTGCAAAAAGCTTTTTGTTGAAATTTAGGATATCGTAATACTTGAGCTTTTGGAGTATCAGATCTTCTTCTAACTCAGTACCTAGGTTGAGCAAATACCATATATCATAGATATCTCTACCCTTGTGCCGGGTTAAAACAGCTCTTGTTTTCTCTGCAAGAATTTCTTCTTTGGACAAATGATGAATAAACGAAGTGAAAACAATAGGATATATCGTATGTATAGTGGATTTGGAAGGTTGCAACACATCTTCTCGAAACGAAAAATCAAGTTCGATGTAGTACCCAAACTTCGTGTTCTCTCTCTGGACAGATAGTAGATATTTTTCACCAATGAGTGAGTTTCTTTTTTTGAAGTTCCACCCATAGAGTTGTGAGAGTTGATTGAAAAATGGAAGTAAATGTTTGGTAAATGTTTCTTTAGAGCCAACCACTGAAAAATCTAGATCCTCTGAAAACCTTTCGCCGTTGAAAATGATTCGAATCGCTGTTCCACCTTTGAAAAAAACATTCTCGGAAAACATTTGCATATACAATTCTTTCAGAAATGTGTATTGTACAAATTCTCTGACAATAAAGCTTTCGTTAATTTTCAATTTTTTTACATATTCTTTCACTTGCTGTTCACTGAGCATTACCATTGTAAGCCCTCCATCCATCGATGTACCCGATCATCTTGCAACATTGTGCAAATGCGGAGGAATTCTTTTTTGTTGACATTGCTCAAATCGCATTCATCCAGCTCAAGGGTTCGCCAGCCTCTGGCAACCAAATACAATTGATCAAAAAGTGACTTTTCTGGTGTTGCAATGAGGAATTCCTCTTCTTTGGTGAATAGTCCATACATGGTATTTGATAGGTGACTATACGAATATACGATGTCGTCTACACTCTTTGTCACTGTCTTTTTAAGTGTTACACTAGTGATTTCAAAAGGAAACTGGGGTAGTATGCCCCAGTAACTGAGTGCAGTTTCCAAAGAGATATAGGAGGGTTCATAAAGGAAGTTTGCTAGTTGTAAACTACTCACGTTTTTCTGTAGAATACGATATTTATCTTTTTCTAGTCTCTGAAGGATACCATCGTCTTGTAATCGCTTCAGTATAGAAAAGAAGGATCTTCGATTGCGAATTTCCAATAGTTCCATTAAAGTTCTAGAATGAACCAGTGGTGAATCAAATTCAAATATTTTTCGTGCTAGAAGTGACATATTATAGGATTCCATATTGTGCATATTGTATACACTTTAAAGAATCTTGTCAATGATGATGTGGATATTTGCGCAAGAAGAAAAAGAAATGTTTCTTTCTAAGAAGGAAAGATTGTGCTATATGTTTCCCTTTAAAAAGGAAACTTTTGTGATATAATTTCCTTATGATAAAGAAAGAACTTGTAAAAACAATTCTTGCTGATAATCAAGCTCGTGCTCTTCCGATGAGATGGAATAGGTCTCTTGATATACCTACTGGTCTTGATAAAATTATATCATTGACCGGTGCCAGGCGAAGTGGGAAGACATACATGTTGTACAATCAAATTGAAAAACTACTTCAGCAAGGAGTTCCAAAAGAACACATTGTATTCATTAACTTTGAAGACGAAAGAATCCCTTTTCATTCTGATGAACTGGATATTATTCTGCAATCGTACAAAGAGCTATTCCCCCAGGTGGATCTAGCCCAGTGCTACTTCTTCTTTGATGAAATTCAAGAAGCGCTCCAATGGGAAAAGTTTGTTACAAGAATCTACGAAACCATCAGTAAACACATCTATATAACCGGATCCAATGCAACGCTATTATCCAGAGAAATTGCATCCTCTTTACGCGGGAGAACACTAAACTTTGAAGTATACCCTCTTTCTTTTCACGAATATCAATCGATTCATGATCCTTCCGTAAATATCAATACAAGCTCTGGTCAAGGGAAAATGCAATCACTTTTTCAAAATTTTCTTCGCCAGGGAGGTTTTCCAGAAATCATCCACAAAGATGAAAATATTCGGATCAGAATACTGCAGGAATACTTCAATGTCATGGTTTTTAGAGATATGATACAGCGGTATGAAATATCTCAAACAGCTGCTCTGAAATACTTCTGCAAACGAGTCATTTCTTCGAGTGCATGCGATTTTAGTGTACATAAAGTGTACCTTGAATTAAAATCACAAGGATACAAAATCGGAAAAAACACATTGTACGATTTTCAGTCCCACACAGAATCTATCTTTCTGAATCGTTATTTGGATAGATTTGATGAATCTGTGATAAAAACTGAGCTCTCTCGAAAGAAAACATATATGATCGATCAGGGGCTGGGTGCTGCATTGGATTTCAAACTAAGCCAGGATGTAGGAAGATTATTGGAAAATTTGGTGTACCTTGAACTCATTAAACATGGGAAAAGCATAGCATACTCTATTCAAGACCAAACAGAATGTGATTTTGTTATAAAAGGCAACGATACAATACAAGAAGCCATTCAAGTTGCGGTCCACCTTGATGATCCATCCACAAGAAATCGAGAGATCAGAGGACTCATCAACACATGTAAACGATACCATTTAGACAAAGGAACCATTTTATGTATGGATCGTGATGAGGAGTTCATTGAAAATGGTATATCTATTCAAGTGATCTCTGCTTGGCGATACCTGATGAATCTTTCATCCACATGATGTTTAACTCAAATATTGCTCTACCTATGTAACTTTTAACAACTCCAGAGCTCGTTTGTACAATGGATCGTATTCACAACCACAGCTTCCGCATTCTTTATCCGCCTTTTGCAAAGCTGGTATTAGTTGGTGTTGGGTAACTTAACGTTTTTATCACACATTTTTCTCTCCTAAAAAGTTTTGCATATTTGGACATCATTGTATATTTCACTCATGAGCAATGTTTTTTCTTGAACTCGTTCAAATTTCCATCAATTTTTGGGTGTATTTGCATCTAATATCGATTGGATAATGCTTCCCATATTAGATCCAAGTCTTCCTATCATATTGTATATATCCTGCTCGACACTCAGTTCTTGTTGAATTGCAACCATTAGGCTTTTTCTGAAATCCTTAAAATAAACATTTCTTTTTGGGTTAAAATGTAGCAAATCAGAACACATCTTACTTGCTACTGTGTGTTTGACTGACACTTTACTATTCAATAACAATTTGGAATAATTGGGTAAGATATAATCTTGTAATGAATTTTCTTTGTGCAACATTAACCATATCTCAAAACAAGGGTTTGTTACTGCTGGAACCATTTTCTCCTTTTCGATCTCTTTTAGTAAACAGGAATACTCTTTCAAATCGTTCCGAAAAGAATCAAGATCAAAAACCAGTAAAATACGATCAAGTTTTGGATCAAATTCTTCGATGCCAATAGCTTTTTTTTTCCTACGCCATTCTATGGCAAGATCTAACAGTTTTTTTGGATTGCTGACATCTTTATGCTCGCCTTCCTTTATTAAAGGGGTCAACTCGGTGTCATCTTTTATCCCAATAATAGTTCTATTCTGAACTAACTGCTTTAAGTATTTAACCTCGGTAACACGACCTTCGCATAAAAAGAAGTACTTCCTTCGGAAAGGAATACGGTTGATTTCCTCAGTGAGAGGACGAAATTCACGAAGTGGAACCATTTTCGGATTCACTTTCTTGAAGATCTTTGAAAGAAGGGATAGCGCCATATCTACCTTTTAGATACGCGTTGCTGAGTCGTTTATCATATCGTTCATCAAAGTCTTTCAAGGAGTATAGATGGGTCTCCCCATGGTTATTTTTTTCTACAAACCAAATTTCATCCCTTCGTAAAAGAGATTGATCAAGTAATAGTGATTCATGAGATGTAAAAATCAATTGCGTTTTCAAATCCTTGTTCCGCTCAAAAAAAAGAGCTAGAAACCTTTTAACTAGGTTAGGATGTAGACTTCTCTCTATTTCATCAATCACAAACACTTTTTCTGAGGTGTTTAAAAATAGTATAAAAAGCAGATCAAATAATCGTTTGGTTCCGTCTGATTCTTCTAACAATGTAAATGAATAGTCTGAGTTTTCATGACGGAAACAAAACGAAGAAATCTCAGGTTCCTTATCTCCATCACACAGTATTTTGTATAAACCAATATCTTGAAATCTTGCTACAACAGGCTTTCCATTACTTTTTTCACGAATATCTCGAAGGATATCATTCACAATATCTCCCGAATCGAATGTATTTGGTAGATGCATTGATAGTTTTTTAATCAATTCTTCTTTTGTGACCGATACAAAATCTACCTTGGATATTCCGGTATCAAAACCATATAGAACTTTTTCAATCTGCTCTGTATTAGTAAACACTATATGAGGGGTTTGATAGAGTTCAGTATAAGGGTCAATAATATTTAAGTTACTGTAAAACCACTCATATATTCTGTTAAATATCTGTAAAGAAGAATCTTGAGGAAAATTCTTTTTTCGATTGATTTCACGTAGAAATAAAACAGAGGAATCTCTGGCAAAATCTGCCTTGTAAATTGCTAGTCGATCCGAATCCTGAGGTTCAAATATCACTTCATTTGTTTCGCATTTTCCAGATGCAACATCTCTTTCGAGTAAAAATTGTTGCGATCCCTTCTTTAGTTCATACAAATACTCTGTAAGGATTTTCCCACTTTTTAGGTGAATAGTAAATCCATACGCATATACTTTGTCTTTGATAGAAAACTCAAAGTCAATTCGTGTGGGGTTTTCTTCATTCTTTATATTTGTCTTACAAAAAAAAGATTGATACCAATTCTTCTTTGGGAGACCTTTTGTAATAACATATTTAGCAAAATACATCGCTTCAATTAGGTTTGATTTTCCTGAAGCATTTGCACCAAAAATAGCAGATGCTTTAAGAACTTTCAAATTTTTTTTTACGTGTATCAAGTGATTTTTATGTTTTTGTAGTTTCGTATAAGCTATCATTGAGAAATTCTTGCTGTTACTAATTGATTTAAAGTTCTCTATGGTGATTCGCAATAGCATTTATTACCCCTTTTTGTGTGGTTTTTCTGATTACATTATACCATACTAACTTTTCATTAAAAGAGAATTTTTCTCCTTTACAGAAAAGTTAAAAGTAGAAAATAAATACTAGTAGAACGTTTCCTAAATAGCGATGCATAAAGTTCATTTTCTGATATACTTAAGTATCTTACTACATAGGAGATACCTACAATGTCAGAAAGAAGTGCTGCGAAACGGAAACGTGTTGTTTTTTCTTTAACCGATGTACAACGACGTCAATTGGAAAAAATTGCATCCAGTAGAACTGATAAACATTCGCGCGTGATGCGTGCCAAATTCATTCTTGATTTTGCCAACCATGACTCGATTCAACAGATTGCAGATCGGTACCATGTACCCCGTGTCAAAATAGAACGCACTCTGGACAAAGTTGAAATGGTAGGCCCTATAGATGCATTGGATGATCTACAAGGACGAGGACGAAAGAAAGTGATCTCTGATCCTGCTCATCTATGGATGCTGCATGTTGCTTGTACATCACCCCAGGAATGTGGTCTTCCGTATGAGTTATGGTCGCATGAAAAACTTGCCAAATACTTTCGCACCCATGGACCTGAAAGAGGATATCCCTCCTTGGCACATATCCAAAAGGGAACCGTGTGTAAATTCTTGCAAGAGACCAATCTAAAACCTTTTCGAATCAAATACTATTTAGAGAGTAACGATCCTCACTTTGAAGAAAAGATGACCCAAATTCTTCTTCTATACAAAAAGGTACATCTTTGTTTGGAAGAGAAACAAAAAAGGGACGAGGAACAATCCTTTTGCCCTGTTCCTGAGGATTCCCAAAACCAAGAATGGACAGTTGTATCCTACGATGAAAAACCAGGCGTGCAATGCATCGAAAACAAGAGAAAATCAAACATGCCGTTGTCTTGTCAAGGGAAGAATACCCATGTGTCGCGTGATTATGAATATAGTCGCCATGGTACCGTATCTCTTTTAAGTGGTATTGATCTACTGAATGGACATATTCATATGCATATGAAAGACAGGCATCGAAGCAAAGAATTTGTAGGATTCTTACAAGAGTTAGATGCATACTATCCTCCCTATATGAAGATTGACATCATTTTGGACAATCATAGCATCCATACATCTAAAGAAACCAGAGCGTATGTAAAAGAGCATCCCGATCGTTTCCAATTTACCTTTACACCCACCCATGGTTCATGGCTCAATATGATTGAAATGTTCTTTGGAAAAGTGCAGCGTTGCTTCTTACAAAACCTACGTGTGAAATCCAAAGAAGAATTCATTGAGCGTATGACAACCTATATTGAAGAACTCAACAAAGAGCCCGTTATCTTCCGATGGAAGTATAAATTAGAAACGGTAGAGGAGGATACTTTACCATGTTAATTAGGAAACGTTCTACTAGTATTGGTCGGTGTGGGCGATGCGGAAGATGAACTCGCTGTCGGTTGGAAAAGATTTTTCCTTTTATACAACAAGATTCATGTTTTATTGCTCTAAGAGGTATCGCTATAGTCCATACCCATCCGGGTTGTTCTGTTGCCACCGCCAGGCATCTCGGCACATCGAATCTAAATCCAGTTCTGCCTTCCATCCAAGTTCCCTCAGTGCCTTGGAAGGATCCGCATACGCAACAGCTAAATCACCAGGTCTGCGACCTATAATTTGATAAGGTACAGTAATCCCGGTAGCTTTTTCAAATGTGTGTATGACTTCTAGTACGCTATATCCTTTTCCGGTTCCTAAATTGTAGGTAAAAATACCATATTCTGACCCTTTTGACAAAAGAGCTTTCAAGTGTCCTTTAGCTAAATCCACTACATGAATATAGTCGCGGATTCCAGTTCCATCGGGTGTGTCATAATCGTTTCCAAAAACCGAAAGAAAAGATCGTTTCCCGACAGCTACTTGAGTTATATATGGCATCAAATTATTGGGAATATCAGAAGGATCCTCTCCTATTGTTCCACTTTCGTGGGCACCTATAGGGTTAAAATATCGAAGAAGAACCACGGACCATGTTGCATCTATATGAGCAATATCTCGCAGAATTCCTTCTATCATCAGTTTGGTTTGACCATACGGGTTGATAGCACCCAATTCATTGGTTTCTACAAAGGGAGCTATATTTGATGGATGATAAACAGTTGCGGAAGAACTAAACACAATACTTTTAACAGAGAATTCTTTCATAACTTTTAGCAACGAAAGAGTCCCTCCTACGTTGTTATCATAATACTCGAGGGGTTTTTCTACCGATTCTCCAACTGCTTTCAGTCCTGCAAAATGGATAACAGAGGTGATGGAGTGTTTTGCAAAAATCTCCATTAAAGCAGATGAACCTCTAATATCGACAGGATAAAAAGGAAAAACTTTCCCAGTTATCTCTCTTACTCGTTCAAGAGACTGCCTCTTGCTATTGGATAGATTATCCAATACAACAATCTCGTACCCCGCTTGCAGAAGTTCCACACATGTGTGAGAACCAACAAAACCAGCTCCTCCTGTAATCAGTACTGACATACATCACTCCTATTCGCGCAAAATGACAAAAAAAAGAGAGGCACTTTTAAAAGCATTCTACCCAACACTTGTTAACCAAACTGCACTTCTTCCTCGCGGACTGATGCCTAATAGCAGGTATAAACAGTTCGAAGCTCCCAATCTTGCCGTTCCGTCTAGCAAAACAATTCAAGATTACAACGCTCCTTTCTTGAATAACACAACTTTTATAGTTTTTAAAACAATTTTAAAATCAAGAATTAAGGACCAATTCTTAACATAAAACAAGTCGTAGCTGAGTTTTATCTTATTTTCATCAATAGTTGATGCATATCCATTTTGCGTTTGAGCCCAGCCAGTTATTCCGGGGCGTAGCTTATGTCTCATTGGGTAGAATGGTATTGTATCAGTTATGTGGCCAACAAGATCTGTTTGCTCAGGTCTTGGTCCAATTAATGACATATCTCCCTTTAAGATATTAATGAACTGGAGTATTTCGTCTAAGCGAATCGGTCGTATTAGTTTCCCTATGAACGTAATTCTGTGTTTTTCTTCGATTACATACTTTCCTCTACAAGCTTTTTCAGGGTTGTGAGTCATGGTTCTAAACTTTAAGATATTAAAAGGCTCATTGTTAAATCCAATCCTTTCTTGAACAAAAAAAGGATTTCGACGATCTTCACATACTATCGCAATGGATATCAAAACAAACAATGGTGAAAGTAAAACAATAGCTAAAGTAGAGGCAATAATATCAAATACTCTTTTTGTGAAAGAAATTTTAACATTGGCAAACTCATATTGGTAATAATCATGAAACAGCTCATAAACTTGAATGGGAATTCTACAAATAGTTTCTTCAATGTAGTCAGGCAAGATAATAATAGGTGGAACATTATCATCGTCAAAGACTCTATGTTCAATACTTATCTTGTTTGTCAACTGATAATCGGCAACTATGATCTCATCGTATTGATTTCTAGATTTTTCTTTTGTTAGTTCGTCTATTAAAAAATCGTTACAATAACAATATTGAATTTTGTTGCAAGTAGTCCCCTCAATTTCTTTAAGCAATGGTTGTAGCTCAATTTTGTTGCCCAATATTAAGACTTTTTTGGTAGACATACAATGTAGACATCGTAAGGAGAATAGTTTTGTAACATAGGACAAAACAAAAGCTGTGAAAAGAAAAAGAAGGATATAAAAAGAAAAACTCAGACTTTCAGTGAAAAAGAATGTAAATAAGAGGGAAACGAGAATTCCTAGAAAAGCTCCACAAACATTCGATATTAAGTAATGACGATACTTTTTCGCTAAGATTTCATAACCGTTAAAGGCATAAATCCCAAAGATAATGAGGAAATCCGTAACTAAGAGTTGTATCCAAAAACTTACACTGTAAGGAGAATGAAAAAGAAGACCAATAAATATAATCAATAAAAAATGAAAAAAAACCAAAAAACAGCTTCTTCTCTTAAATCTTCTCATTCAAAGACCTTTTAACAAACTGGTTCTTTTTAATCCCCTGTTTCTTCATCATCATCACTGCTCCACCCAATTTGCGTTACCTTTTGGGCTTCGTGGTCAAGCCGCTGGAGTAAGTTTTGATAGGTTTGCAAATAGCTGGAAAGTTCACTAGAGAACTTTCGGTATAGATTACTAATCTGTTGTAATTTTTCTTCGGCTTTTTGGACAATTTGCTGGCTTTTCACATTGGCTTGCATCATGGTTAGATCTGCTTGTCGTTCAGCTGACTGCTTGATATCATCGGCTGTTTTTTGTGCCAATGTGAGAGCTTTTTGTAATTGCTCCCCCGTAGAGGTGTATTGTTCCAGCTCCTTTTGCAAATGCTGTTTTTCTTCTTTGTATGCAACTACTTTTTGATAGAGTTCTTCATAATCATGTCGAAGCTCATGTAGAAAATCATCTACTTCTTTTCTACTGTACCCGCTTACCGCTGTTTTAAAACTTACATTTGTAATTTCAATGGGACTTCGCATGATTTGCTTCCTTTTTAAAATAGGTGGCAAGCTACAAAGTGATCCGGTTCAATTTCCTTGGTGGGGGGTACTTGTTCTTTGCAAATATCCATTACTTTGGGGCATCGGGTGCGGAAACGGCATCCACTGGGGGGATTGATAGGGGAGGGAATATCGCCCATGATAATGGTTTTGTTACGATCTACAGAAGGATCGGGAACAGGAACCGCATTCAGAAGTGCTTGCGTATAGGGATGAGAAGGTTTGTTAAATAAAACAAAGTTAGGTGCGGATTCAACCATTTTACCAAGATACATAACACCTACGGTATCGGCCATGTGTCTCACAACGGCTAAATCGTGGGCAATGAAAAGGTAGGTTAAATTGAATTTCTTTTGAAGATCTTGAAGCAGGTTGATGATCTGCGATTGGATAGATACGTCAAGAGCAGATACAGCTTCATCACATACGATGAATTTGGGATTCAACACAAGTGCTCTTGCAATACCAATTCGCTGGCGCTGTCCACCTGAAAATTCGTGTGAATAACGCTTCAGGTATTCAGGACGAAGACCAACAATTTCCATGATATTGACAACGCGCTCGAGTCGTTCTTTTTTTGATTTAACACCATGAACAACCAAAGGTTCTTCGATGATATCGCCAACAGGAATACGTGGATTCAATGATCCACTTGGATCCTGAAATACGATTTGCATTTCGGAGCGGAGTCTTCGGAGTTCATCTCCACGAGTATGAGTGATATTGTCCATTGCTTGGGTATGAAAATTACGTAGGTAAATATCGCCAGAGGTGGCATCATAAAGGCGAATAAGGGTTTTTGCAGCTGTGGTTTTTCCGGAACCGGATTCCCCTACAAGCGCATGAGTTTCGCCTTGTCGAATTTGGAATGTGATGTCGTCAACTGCCTTTACTTCTGCAATTTTTCGACCAAAAATGCCTCCGTGTATAGGAAAAAACTTGTACAAGTTGTTGCAAGCAACTAAAGCATCTGATTTGAAAGTGGGTGCAGCTGGCTTTATATCCTCAAAGATCATGTCTTTGTCTTTTTTTGACGGTTTAGGTTGAAGGTTTTTTTTGCTCATATTTCGATTTTCTCCTTACTCTTGGACTGGGAACCAGCAACGGCAAAGGTGGTTATCGCTGCCGGGTAATAGGACGTAGGGTGGTTCTTCTTGTTTGCATTTGGTTTGAGCATATTTGCATCTGGGATGGAATTTACAACCGGAGGGTGGATTGTAAGGATTGGGAACAACACCAGGAATAGCAGGGAGCAATTCATCTGTTTTGGGTTTGTCAACTCGAGGAATCGAATTTAAAAGACCGTGAGTATAGGGATGTTTTGGATTTCCATAAAGCTCTTTAACGGGTGCATATTCAACGAGACGTCCATAATACATAACTGCAATATAGTCTGCCATTTCTGCAACGACAGCCAAATTGTGTGTAATGAGAATAATAGACGTATTGGTTTTCTTTTTGATTTCTCGCATTAATTCAAGAACTTGCGCTTGAATGGTTACATCCAGAGCAGTGGTGGGTTCGTCAGCGATCAGGAGTTTGGGATCGCATGCAAGAGCCATAGCAATCATGACGCGCTGTCTCATACCTCCCGACATTTGGTGGGGAAAGTTATCGACACGGCGTTTAGGATCGGGGATGCCAACGTCACGAAACAGGGAAATGGTTTTTTCTTTTGCTTCGTGTTCAGTGACACCTTTATGATTCATTAAGACTTCCATGACTTGGTTACCAACTGTAAAAACAGGGTTTAAAGAAGTCATGGGTTCTTGAAATATCATTGATATTTGATTTCCGCGAATCTTTCTCATTTGCTCAGGAGTTTTTTTCAGAAGGTTTTCGCCTTGAAACCAAATTTCACCTTCATGAATTTCTCCCGGAGGACATGCAACAAGCTGCATGATAGAGAGAGATGTAACAGACTTTCCACATCCTGATTCTCCAACCAATCCAAGGGTAACTCCGCTATCCACAGAGAAACTAACACCCTCTACAGATTTTGTTAGACCATCCATGGTATGGAAATAGGTATGTAGGTTTTTAACTTCCAATAAAGCCATACAATAGCCTCACTTTCAAACGACTCATCAAATTCAAAAATTGCTGTATTTTTTTCACATTATCATTTTAAGTTGATTTGTCATCATAGCAAATGAAAAGTTTACAATTTTAAAAACAGTGCTAGGTATTCTCTGCAAGTCGAATAATTTGCAATGAAACATCGACTTTTCGCTCTTTTTGCAAGAAATTGAGCACGATTCGAGCTCTGCTTTTACGGCGGTTCACAGATTGTACAATCCCATGAAGCGTTTTTAGCGGTCCTTCAATGATTTCAATGCGGTCGCCCATATCAATTGCTTTGGAAGGCCTGATAATTTCACCATTTTGGAGTAGTTTTAATAGTACTGCAATTTCAGAGGGATGTATTCTACTTGGCTCGCCGGTAAAGTCACAAAGGACACGCAAAACATGGTTCATGCGGCGTATGGCGTAGCAATCATTGTAATTCATGCACCCCCGGACTAAAATGTAACCCGGAAAAATGGGTTTCAAGATTTCTTTCCAAAGGCCTTCTTGTCTCTCTCGAAGTTGCCTTTTTGGAACGATAAACTCAAGATGAGGACAGAATTTTTGTAAATAAAAAGCTCGAATTTTGTCTTCGTATCCAGTTTGCACAAAAATACTATACCAAGGCGCTTTTTCAGTTAGGGCAGTAAACTCGCTTTCTCTATCTTCTTCTTTAAATAGTGGTAACAAAGGATAAACCATGTAACCTCCTACTTATGTAAAAATCAAAACTCATTTCCAAAAAACCAGCGGACATGTCAAACTCTCCATATATTAAATTCCACAATCCATCGGCAGGTTAGCGTAAAAATACGATGGTTGTTTTTTCTCCTGGGTTTACGCTCTTTGTATGCGGATGATTCTTCACAAACTCTTGAACAGCTTCGCGTAAAGCGCCTGTGCCTGCTCCATGTAATATATACACCTGGGGAAGCTTTGACATATAGGCTTTGTCCAAGAATTGGTCGATGGTTTGAAGGGCATCCTCAACACCAAATCCATGCACATCACAACGTTCGGGATTATCGGTTGGGTAGGAATCAATGAGCTGTGTGTCGACTTCAATATCGACGGAGGTTTCTTCATCCTTTGTGATCAATTGAATATCGGTGTACGATAAAACTTGTCTCCACTGACCATACTGAACTTCTACTTTTTTCTTTTGGGGAATCTTTTTTACAACCAGAGCTTCTTTTTGAATGGAGGGGATGAATACAAAATCTCCTACATTCACATCGCGAGCTCTTTCAACAGGTTGGGTGGTATATTCATCTGAATCAAGGAGCATTTCTTCTTCTGTGTTTTCTTGGGAATCGGTATCCAATTCAGTATCAGGTCGGACATTGGATACTTTCTCTTGAACTGCGCTCATGGCTTGAAGGAGTTCTTCAGCTTCTCGGCTATGCTTTTGCTGACGGGACAATTGCGAAAGAACATCTTTGGCTTTTTCCATGTAATCTTGCATTTGTCTCTGGAATCGAAGTCTATCTTTTTCAAATTTCCCCTTGTAATTGGTTTCGATTTTGTTGATCTCGCCTTCGTAGTATTCTTTTTGTTGCTGTATGGTTTTTTGCATTTCTTTTGTTTGTGTAAGGGTTTGATCAATTTCTTCTTTTTTGCGATGCATATTGTTCATGAGCTTGCGGGTGTATACCGCTTTGGTATCCAAATACTTGTTGGCAACTTCTAAAAGGTCTTTTTCAATGCCCAGGCGTTTGGCAATCTCAAAAGCCTGACTTGAGCCAGGGCTTCCGATATAGAGTTTGTAAGTGGGTGCAAGAGAGGCAATGTCAAAGCCAACGCTTGCATTTACAGCATCTTCGTATTCATAAGCAAAGGATTTGATAAGGGGAAGGTGGGTAGACACCATCATGGGAATCTTTTCTCGGTGGAGTGATTCAAGAAGAGCCATTCCCAGAGCTGCCCCTTCTTCGGGATCGGTTCCGGATCCTAGCTCATCAATGAGTAGAAGTGTGGTGGGATTCGCTTTTTTTACAATCTCGATCAAACGTGTTAAATGAGCTGAAAAGGTACTTAAACTTTGTTGGATACTTTGTTCTTCGCCAATGTCAGCAAGAACATCCGTAAACCATCCAATGGTGGATTCTGGGGCGGTGGGAATCAGTAATCCTGAATATGCCAGGGCAAGGAATAAGCCAGCAGTTTTTAAAGTGACTGTTTTTCCTCCGGTGTTTGGGCCGGTGATAATCATGCTACGGAAATCTTTCCCCAGATGAAAAGTGATGGGGATCACATCGGTTACACTTAGCAATGGGTGTCGGGCATCGTGAAGATCTAGAAGAGGATTTTTGCTTAATTTTGGCATCACGCCATTCCACTCGCGACTGAGTTTTGCCTTGGCAAAGGCAAAATCGAGCTTATGGATTTGCTGAATTCCCTTTTGGATGCTGGCTGCTTTTTCACCAATTTTCTGAGTGAGATGCGACAGGATCTTTTCTATTTCTTTTTGTTCCAGCTGCTGGTACATATAATAGTCGTTGTTTAAGCCAACAACGTCCATGTGCTCCACATACAAAGATTCTCCAGAATCAGATCGTCCCATAACTCTGCAGGGAAATTGATTGCGATACTGTGTTTTTAATAAAATGACGTAGCGATCATTCATTTTGGTAATGATGTCGTCTTGGAACATTTTCCCGTAGGTGGGTGAGTTGAGAAGCTTTTCGTAGGTATCTTCAATCTTGTTCAGGGTAGAGGCAATTTGTTTTCGTATTTTCATTAGTTCGATGCTGGCATCGCTTTTTACAGAACCATCATTTTCCAATACCTTTTCGATCTCTTGAATCATTTCATGGCAGTTTGGTATGCGCTGCGCAATAAAATACAAACGAGGATAGAACTCTTCTTTTCCGGAAAACAGATCTAGAATATCTTCAAACGTGCGAACATATCCGGTTACACGAAGAAGTTCTTTGCCTTGAAGCATGGAAGCAATGGAAGCTTTGGAGACCAGATCCTGGATTTCTTCAGTTTCCCGAACAGGAATATCACCCTGTGCTTGTAGAAACTTGACGGCTTCATTGGTTTCCTTGAGGGATTCCTCAATATCTTCAAATGTAACCCAGGGATGTAATTCTTCGCAGTGTTTTTCAGATGCTTTGCATCGTGAAAAGGAAGAAAGTCTGTGACGAATTTCTTCAAAATCAAGTGCCTCTAGGCTTCGTAAATCCATACCAACCTCCACCAAAAAGGTCCGCGTTCACAACAAAATTTTTTACAAATGACGAAAATTTATTCTCTTAACTCAATATTGTAATCATTCTGCAAGTTTTGAACAATTTCATCCATAATTTCTTGGATTTCTTCACTTGTTTTATTTTCTCCAAAATTAAACATGATGCGAATCGCAATGCTTTTTTTAGCAGGATCTATATTTTTTCCTTGATATAGATCAAAGATGTTTGTTTTTTTAATACAGTTTCCGATAGAATTTTCAATTGTTTCCACCAATTGACCTGCGGGAATTTCACGGTCGACTAAAAAGGCAATATCTCGCACTACGTCTTGGCTGATCGAAATTGGTTGATACTGACCATTCTGAATTAGATATTTCATGATGGGTTCAAGCTTCATACATGAATAAAACACAGTTTGGTGGATATCAAAGTGTTCCAGAAGTTTTGGATGAACACCGCCATAGGTACCAATGGTCTGACCATCAACGATAACATCCAGTGCTTGGCAGGGATCAAATAAAGTTCGATCCTTGGAGGGTTGTGTAGTAAATGGAATGTGATAGCGCTGCAGAACAGAGTTTTCTTTGACTCCTTTGGCAAAGTAAAAATCCATGGTACGGGACTGTTGGCACCAGGTTTGATTTTGTGTATCTCCTGTAATAATCCAGTCTAGATACAAATGTTCACCATTTAAATAGTGGTTCCCAATTTCGTACAAACGAAGGTTTGAGTTTTTCATGGAGATGTTTCGCTTTGTGATTTCTAGAAGTGCTAATATTCGATTGGGGGTGAGATAAGATTGATCCTTTCGAAGAGGATTTTCAACTTGAATCAAGCCAGGAGTATCAGGTGAATAAAGAAGGGCTACTTCTTCATCTTTTGCAAACGAATCGGATAAAACTTCGTAAAAACCTAGGGAACCCATTTGCTGGCGTACAATACGGCTCATTACAATCCATGGCTTCTGAGGTTTGTATTCAATTTGATACACGGGTTTGGAAGGATGGATATTGTCATACCCAGTAAAACGAAGAAGTTCCTCGATAACATCCACACTTTCCTGCAGGTCTACACGGAAGGTTGGGGGATGAATTCGCAATCGATCTTGCAATGTATTTTCAAAGGGAATTTCTAGTTTTTTTAATATGCTGGATGCCTGGAATTTGGACACTTCAATTCCTGTAACACTGGTAAACTCTTGCAGAGACAATTCGATATCGGAGTAGGGTGGAATGGCAACTTTATGTGTATAAAACTCTCCTTCGATAGTACCATCGCAAACTGCTGACATAAGCTGAACAGTAATTTTCAGTACATCTTCCAATTGTCCATAATCAATACCACGGGCAAATCGCGACGAGGCATCGGTTACTAAATGAAGGCGAGCAGAGGTTTGACTAATTGTTTTGGGCTGGAAGTAGGCACATTCGATAAAAATATTTTTTGTGCTATCAATGATTTCAGAATCACTCGATCCCATTAAGCCGGCAATGGCTATTGGACGAACCTCATCGGAAATGACCAAATCGTTTTCGGAAAGAGTATATGTTTTTCCATCCAGCGCATCAAAGGATTCAGGGGCTTTGGGGGTTCGCACTTCAATATGATGTCCCATAAGCCTGTCTGTGTCAAAGGTATGAAGAGGCTGCTGGTAATAAAACATGATCATATTGGCACAATCTACGACATTGTTGACAGGCCGAACACGGAATGCCAGCAGACGCTTTCTAATTTCATAAGGACTTGGTGCTATTTTTACATTACTTAAAAGAGACCCTAGGTATATGGGACATCTTTCTGAATCCAACACCTTTAATCCTTTAAAAGTTTTGTTTTGAACACTTCTTTTAACTTGTAAACCTTTGAAAGAAGGATAAATATGGTGGATATGGCGACGTTCCAAAGGTGTCAGGTGTATATCGAAGGCGGCTGTAATTTCTCGTAAAATTCCTTCCATGCAATAGCAATCAGGACGATTGTATGGAATTTTTAGATCGAAGGTGGGCGTAGACAACCAAAACAATTCATAAAAGTTTTCTCCAATTGGTGTATCTGGTGGTAGTTCTATTGGACCTAATCGTTCCTGATTAGAAACAAGAGAATTGTCCAGTTTTAGTTCAATGGAAGAAAGCAGCATACCCTCGCTTGTTATATTTTGAAAATCCTTGCTGGTAAGAGTGATTCCACCAATGGTTGTATTGGGTGGTGCCCACACATATACACCCCCCACTCGAAGCTGCTTCCAGCTTGTGACTACCAGATGTGTTTGTTTTCCATCTGTTATGAGAGCTTGGATCAAATGATCCATGGAGGGGAGTTCTTGTATTTCAATAACCTTTACGGTGCACACGGTATTGTGGAGAGCGGGAAAGATGTTTTCGATTTCAAATCCAAGTTCTGGGAGTTTGGAAGTGATTTCGTCGATCGTGGGACAATCTTTCTTTAAAATGTCTTGTAGGTAGCCATAGGAGATAATCATTAAAATTGCTCCAGAAAATCAATATTATTTTCGTAAAAAAGACGAATATCATCAATTTGGTATTTCATCATTGCAATGCGTTCAATCCCCCAGCCAAAAGCAAACCCTCGGTATACAGAAGGATCAATATTTACATTGCGAAGAACTTGCGGATGTACCATACCAGATCCACCAAGCTCTATTTCTCCTGCTTTACCACATACACTGCAGCCTTTGCCACTGCAAAATGGACAGGAAATAAAGGTTTCTGCACCTGGTTCAACAAACGGAAAATAGGAGGGAAGGAAGCGAACTTCAACGCGAGTTCCAAAAACACCCGTCATCATTTCAGTAAGAATACCGCTCAAATCGCAAAAACTAACATTTTTATCGATGACAAGACCTTCAATTTGATGAAATACGGGATAATGAGTAGCATCGCTTGCATCTCGTCGATAACATCGCCCCATAGATACAATTCGTAAAGGCAATTTACCATTTTCCATCGCACGGATTTGCACCGACGAAGTTTGTGTACGCAAAATATGTTCAGGGTCGAGATAGAAGGTGTCTTGAGGATTTCGCGAAGGATGCCACTTGTGAATATTCAGAGCATCAAAATTGTGGAAGGTATCTTCAATTTCATAGCCACTGACTACATCAAAATTTAAACTGCGGAAGATATCGAGAAGATCATCCATGATTTGGGTAATGGGATGCTGATGACCCAGTACAAAAGGAACTCCAGGAAGTGTAAGGTCACAAAAGGGCTTGTCAGGTGTGGAAGCAGTTGACTGCTGAGAAAGATTCTCTAATAGAGCATTAACTTTCTCTTCAATAGTGATTTTTAATTCGTTGATGCAAGATCCGTACAATCCTCTTTTTTCTGGTGCGATATTTTGTATTTTCCCAAAAAGCTTGCGGATTTCACCCTTTCTACCTAAATATTTAATGCGAAGGGCTTCTAGATCTTCGGTATTTTCCACTTTCTGAATTTTCTTCAGAAATTTCTCTTTGCATTCTTCTATGGCTTTTGGTTTGCCTTCTTCACTCACAATGTGTTGTTCCTTTCGTGGTTTTCATTAAACTGCTGCTCCCGCGGTGCACGGGGTTATTTGCAGGTAGAACAGCTTCCTCCGCTGCAACTAGAGCAGCTAGAAGAAGATTCGGAAGAAGAGGATGAACTACAGCAGGATTGATCGGGATGCTTGATAAATCCTAAATGTGAAATCAATTTCTTCAAATTCTTGGATTGACATTTTGGACACGTTACTTTTACTAATTCATCGTAGGTGGAAAAAACGTCGAAATTTTCTCCACAATCTTCACATTTAAACTCGTATATAGGCATATTTTGACCTCTTTGAATATTTTCTTTTTTTGTTTCCTGCATATTATAGCACATAGGGAAGGATTGCCCAAGTTTCTTCTTCATGGTTTGCTTTGGACGAAATGTATTATCGGATGAGACTTTTTGGAAATTTTACAAAAGATCAGATAGACTTTCTTACAGTTTTTTTACTCTTTTCTCTTCCTTTTTCTCTGTTCTCATGATATAAGTTAGTATACTTTTACAAACTAAAATTCTCACGATTCGCAAAAAATTAACAAGGTGAATGTATGATTTGGTTGCCTGGTTTTTCTATCCTATTATTTGCAGCATCTGCTTGGTTCTTTCTTTTGTTTCTTACTACATGGGAACGAAGAAAGTCTCCAGATAGTTTCTTTTTTTCTCTACTACTCCTTGCTGTGATTGCATGGCTTATTCCACAGGGAATGGAGTATCTTCTGCCCACCATAGAGCAGAAAATCTGGTGCTCTAAAATATCATACATCGGAGTTGTAACGGTAGCAGTTTTTATTTTTCAAACCATCCATGCCTTTGTCACCAATGCTCAAAAAGTAAATTGGCAGCTATTGATTAGCTTGCTTATTCTTCCTACTATTCTGTTGTTTTTTGTTTTTACCAATGGTACATTTCACACGTGGTTGTGGACAGACATAACCCCTATACCTGGAACTCGAGACCTTTTGTTGCATTATCAACATGGTATCATCCACACGTTGATTGCGTTTTATTCATATTCTCTGGTCATTGGTTCAGTTTTAATGCTGATTTACCATGCGTTTCAGACTGACATCGTTTTTCGCTTACGCTACTACATATTGGGCATTGCATGTCTTCTTCCGGTAATTGGAAACATTTTATACATCGGAGAACTGTTGCCTTGGCAAGGTATTGATTTCTCGGTAGTTGGCTTTATTGTCTCCTCCATCATGTTGTATTTTGTCCTTTTTAAATGGCAACTTTTTGACTTACGCCCCATCGCATATGATGTTTTGGTGAAAAGCGAAAAAAGAGGAGCCATAGTAATCGATAACCAAGACCGCATTATTATGATCAATCACGCAATTCAAAACTGTTTTGAGATCCCCAAAAAAAGCATCGGAAAAACCATTTTTGATATTTTTCGCAATCATCCTTCCTTTTTGAAAGCAGTCCAATCTGTTGATCATAACGTTATTTTTCAACATACAAGCCCAATATTGGAACCGAAAGAACGTATGTGTGAAGTTCAAAAGATGCCAATACTTTCAAGAAATGAGCCCCTGGGCACTCTTATACAAGTTTATGATGTATCGCAGAGAGTTCTAAACCAAAGAAACCTGGAAATGCAAAACCAACTGCAGGAAGCATTGCTACTGGTTAGTCGATCACTTTTGTCGCAAGATCAAAAGTGGGATGGACTCCTGCAATCCATTATTTATATTAAAAAATCCTTGCAGGTTGAATCAGTACGGATTGTGCAAAATGTTTCTCACACTTCCCACAATTCCTGGGTTTTCTTTTCACCTGATTCTAATTCTACAACAAATTCTCTCGCCCCTGACTCTCCAGCGAACGATCCTTTTTTGGAGTGGGTGGATCCATCCCTGAAACCAGATATCCTGCAAACTCTACAGAAATGTCTGCCTTATGTGTTTTCTGTAGATTCTGTTTCTCGTGTAGCACCTAACTCAGCACTTCTAAATTTCCTTGCAAACCACAGTGTAGCTTTGATTCCAATTTTATCCAAACAGGTTTCTACCAAACACTCAACTCCCTTCGCCGCAGATCAGGATGGCATATGGGGTGTCATTGAAGTCATTCGTACAAAACAAAACCCCAACTTATCCATGGGATTTTTACATTCGGAAAAACAAATGATGGAAATGGTAGGATCATTGTATAGTGAATACATGATGCGAAAAATCATTCAAAATCGGCTTCAAGATAGTATGGAGCGATTTGAACAAGTGGTCAATCATACTCGCGAAGTAATCTGGGAAGTAGACGAAGAAATGAACTTCACGTATCTAAGCAATAACTTCAAAACACTATTTTTAATCCCAGAATCCATCAGCGAGAAAGAGTGGTATAACAAGCAAAACTTCATATCGCAGTTTTTTCAAATCCAGTTTACTCCGACAGGTTCCTTGGAAAATGATTTGGAGCATTTGGATCCAAAATATCGGGATCAATACAAAGAATTGATGGAAAGATTTGAAAAACAACAACCCATTGAGGACCTTTCATTCCGTGTCTTGGATTATCAAGGAAATACTCTATATCTGCTTTTAAATGCAACACCCATTTTTAATGCCAACCATGTCTTTAAAGGATATCGCGGTTCTGCTTTTGATATCACTCCGCTGAAGCAACTGGAAATCATGAAGGATAGCTTTATTAATACCGTATCGCATGAATTTCGTACACCTTTGTTTGCCATTCGCGAAAGCATTAGTATGGTGTACAAAGAAGCATTGGGTAGCTTGCTTCCAGATCAAAAAGAAACCCTTGAACTCTGTTTGCGCAATGCCGATCGACTTGTACGTTTGATTAACGATATTCTCAACCTGCAGAAATTCCAATCGGGTCGATTTACACCAAATTTAGCTCCCGTCGAACCCTTAGCCATTATTCGAGAGGCATTTTTCTCTATTGCCCCACTTGCTGATCAAAAAAACATTCGCCTGCAAAAAGCAGTTGCAGAGGATTGCCCTTCCTTGAATATCGACAAAGATATGATTGTGCAAGTATTGGTGAACATTCTCAGTAATGCTGTGAAGTATACCCATCAGGGCTATGTTAAAGTACATGCCTTTCCCGATCATTGGAGTCAAGACAAAGAGCAAATAGAAGAAAAAAAGGCATATGTCCATATTGAAGTGATTGATTCGGGGATTGGCATCAAAGAAGAAGATTTACCAAAGCTTTTTAAAACATTTAGTCAAATTACCACTGTAGAACACCCCAAAAGTGAAGGTACGGGGCTTGGATTAGTAATCAGTAAAAAAATCATCGATTTACACAAAGGAAAAATTTGGGTGCAGTCCTCGTGGGGTAAAGGTTCTACTTTCCATATTCTGCTTCCTGCAGTCATTTTGTAGTTTCCACAAGTGACTTTACTCTACTATAATAAAAATGTAAAATGCATCTTGAATGGTTTATTACAATGTATTTATAACTTTGGGAGGTTGATATGGTTCGTTTAACAAAAATTGGTATTTTATCCTATGGATACATTGCAGCTGTTATTTCTGCTGTTATCTCCTTTTTGTATGTTCTGCTCATGTTTCCCATGATTCAAATGCTGGTCAAAATCTTTACTAATGGAGTATCAGAGTCCATGGACTATGGCTATGGCATGGGCATGGGCATGGAAGGTATGGGTACTCCTGGTTTTGACGGAATTTCTACAGGTTTGTTTGTCGCACTCATCATTCTAGCCCCCATTATTGGTGCAATCAGTGGATTTATTGGTGGCTGCCTAGCTGCAATTCTTTACAATCTTGCAGCAAAATGGACGGGCGGTATTGAATGCAATTTTGAAAAGGTTCCTGAAATTGACTATTCCGGAAAACCTTCTGCCTATAGTGAAATTGAAAAGGACTCCATGAACACTGAAGATACTTCCTCTAGCGAATAGAATTAGAAAAAACATTTCGTTTTTTTTATCGTTTTCTGTAACGATTTCTTTTTGCAGCGATATATATAGTAGAGATTCTTGTGAGAATTTTCTACAGAAATTTGTTCAGTGAGGTAGTAATAACATGACAAACAACGAGAAAAAGATTTTAGTTATCGCAATCTGTGCTGTAATATTGATCGGTATAGCTGCAACGCTCTTTACAACTCCATCTACTGCTGCAAGAAAAGGCAATGGACAAGGGAAAGCGATTGCATCAGAAAGCTGCGTGGCAGATTCAGGTTGCTCTGTTGGATTCAAACAACGTGGTTGTGATGAGGCAGAATGCACTGATAATCCTGAAAATTGCAGTGGTGACTGTGACAACTGCGAAGACGGGGAACGCTCTTACAAAAATCGCACCCTGGAAAAAGATACGACGTCGTCTGGTGGACAAAGAACTGGTAGAAGAGATGGTCGAGGATGCGGACAAGCAGGTAACTCCGGCTGCGATCATTAATCTTTTTTACACTGATATTTGACTATTGTGCCCCCTTTTATAAGGGGGCTTTTTTTGATGTTGTTAAATGGATATTGGTATCTTTTTTGCTTTGCACAGCAAGGTTCGAATCAAGTATTCCTTGCGAATACGATAGGAATCTTTTGCATAGGATCTACGGTATAATCTTTCCAACACAGGACGTATATACAAAAGTTCATCCTTGACCAAATCAGATTGCATTTCGCCTATCGCTAACAATGTATAATAAAAAGGAAATCTTTTCCATCGTCCTTTACCGTCGCGAAGTGTTTTCAGGTCTTCTAGGCCTTTTACCAGCCTTGGTCGGCTAAAGGGAATGCTTTCATGGATTAAATTGCGCCAGTAGGAAACCGTGCATTTCCCGCAGCAGAAGAAACCGCACCATTTGCCTTCCACTTCATTTTGAAGCATAAGGTCGTGAATAATGCCAACAGCAACTTCTTTTGCCTTATCCACATGTGTGTTGTGGACATTCAGAAGCACAAGAGAGTGTAGTGCTTCTTCCCCTAAGAAATGTGCTTTTCCTGCTCTACTGGTGATTGGTTCGCCCGTGAAAGTACGGACTGTGTTTTCATAATCATGATTCGTTGGTGCGAATAAACCGTTGTATCCACCTTTTTCTTCTATCCGATCCGCAATCCATGATGCCAATTCTCGCTTCCGTTTTGTTGGAATCGTTTCGCGAAAATAGTAACTATGATTGATTTGATCGACCGTATCCCATAAACTATTTGGAGTAGAATGATTCATCAGATTTGCCCCCCTGCAATGAACATTGTCCAACATGAATAAGTATATCGAACCAATTTGATAGGTTCAAATGTTTATTGAGGGAAAAATGAGAAAAAAAAAGAAAAAAGATTCTACGATTGTTGTATTTCAGGATGCTTTCTTCGATAATCTTGAATCGCTTTGTGTAAGGCATCTGCTGCCAAGTTGGAGCAATGCATTTTTGCTGGGGGTAATCCACCAAGCTCCTCAGCTACCATTTGATTCGTGATTTGCTCTGCTTCTTGAAGTGTTTTCCCTTTTACCAATTCTGTTACCATACTACTAGAGGCAATGGCTGCTGCGCAGCCAAAGGTTCGGAATTTTACATCCACGATAATGCCATTTTCTACCTTGATGTCAATATGCATGATATCCCCACATTGAGGATTTCCAATTTCACCTTCACCATCTGGATTATCCATTGATCCTACATTGCGTGGGTTCATAAAATGATCTTTGACTTTTTTTGTGTACATTCTGCAATTACCTCAATTCCATAGAAAATGTATGGGACACTAACATAATGGGGACATTTTGCGAAGTTTTTCCACAATGCCCGGTAATACTTCAATGACGGCCTTCATATCATCCATCGTATTCATGCGGCCCATAGAAAATCGAATAGATCCCTGTGCAGTGGCTGAATCCAGGCCCATGGCCAGTAATACATGGGATGCATCAAGACTACCCGATGTGCATGCCGATCCACTGGAAACACATATTCCAAAGGAATCAAGCATCATCAATATTGATTCTCCTTCGATATATTTGAAACAAACACTCACATGGCCGGGTGTGCGAAGAGTGGGATGACCCGTAAAGACAACATCCGAAACAGAGGATTGAATACCCTCTGTAAGGAAAGTGGCTAAATTTTGTAAGTGTTGATGGTCTTCTTCAAATCGATTTTTAGCAATTTCAATTGCTTTGGCAAACCCTACAATACCCGGCACATTCTCTGTTCCTGGTCGTTTTTTCTTTTCTTGACCACCACCGTATAGGAAAGTGGAGAAGGGAGTGCCTTTTTTTGCATATAGAAAACCTACGCCCTTTGGGCCATATAATTTGTGGGCAGAAGAAGATAAAAGATCGACATCAAGAGTTTGTACATCTAGGGGTACTTTACCGATAGCCTGCACGGCATCGGTATGAAAGAGTGCTCCTTGCGCATGGGCAATTTTGGCAAGGGCAGGAATATCTTGAATGGTTCCTACTTCATTGTTGGCATGCATAATACTCACCAGAGTGGTAGTAGGAGTCATAGCCTTTTGTAATGTTTCTGGATGTACAATGCCATTGGAATCTACTGGCAAATAGGTAACTTGAAAGCCTTCTTTTTCTAGTTGCTGGAAAGCATGCAATACAGCATGATGTTCAATGGAAGAAGTGATAATATGCTGGCCTTTGTTTTTCTGTCTTCGCGCGGTAGTAAGAATAGCTTGATTGTCGGATTCTGTACCACCACTTGTGAAGAATATTTCACTTGCATTGGCACCTATGAACGATGCGATGGTGGATCGGGATTCTTCCATTGCGTTTCGAGAAACTTCTGCAATCGAATACAAAGAAGAAGGATTCCCAAAATGGACATGAAAATACGGACTCATAGCAGTAACTACTTCTGGTTCCACAGGCGTGGTCGCACTATGGTCTAAATATATACATTTCATATATAATGCCTCCGACTAGGAAACTGATTCTTCTCGTAAATTGTTCCATAAAAATGTAGTACTTTCAAAAAAAAGTTTCAATGGGAAAAGGTAAATTTTTTTACCCCAAGAGCTCGTTCTTTTTTAACACAAAAAACATATTTATACTTGTTGACGTTTTCATAAACATTTGTTATATTTGTTTACGTTTTAACAGAAAGGTGGATTTTATGCTACATCACAAAACTTTTTTTGACGCAAGCCTGGAAGAAATGACGCAGGGCTTTCAATTCGACACTGCAGAACAAAAATATACCTGCCTTGTATGCGGAAAAGGTATTTTTAAAGAAGAGGCAGTGTCAATTGGAGATCGGTTGTTTGTTGGGAAAAAGGCAATGGAAATGCATATTGAAAAGGATCATGGAGGTATGTTTCAACAGCTCATGGAACTAGATAAAAAAGTAACAGGACTTACCGACCCGCAGAAAAATATCCTTGCGCTTTTACAGCAAGGGTACACCGACAAAGAAATTGTTGAAAAAATACCCGAAATTGGTTCTCAATCGACGGTTCGATCGTACCGATTCAAACTTCGCGAGAAAGAGAAGCAAGCAAAAGTGCTGCTGGCAATTATGCAAAATGCTACGTTTGATCAGGAATTTATGGAAATTCATCGAACTGCTACGATGATCGATGACCGATACATGATTACAGAAAAAGACATGGAAAAAGTCAACAAAACGTACTTTACAAGCGATGGCTTTTTAAAAGGATGGCCTGTAAAAGAAAAGAAAAAACTGATTATTCTGAAGCAATTTGCTGATTTATTCCAAACTGACGTTGTTTACAAAGAACGGGAAGTGAATCGGATTATTCAAACCAAATTTGAGGATTATGCATTGATACGACGATATTTGGTGAGTTATGGATTTTTGGATCGAAAGACAGATGGTTCCGAATATTGGAAGTGTAAAGAGTAGAGCAGTAGAAGGGGTTTCAACCCCTTCTACTTCAAATCCATATTTATTCTTGCGTTACAGCAGTGGAAATGGAAGGTTGATCAGAACCCTTTTTTAACCATCTCACACCTATATACACAAATGGGGTATCTAGAAGAGCAAATGCAATTTTCAACAAGTAGTAGGGCCAGACCAATTGAAGGATAAACAAAAAAGTAAACTTTGGAGAAGTCTGATAAAAAGCAATCATCATAAATACGAAAGTATCAATCCCCTGGGATACAATTGTGGAAAGATTGTTTCGAAGCCACAATGCTTTTCCATGGGTACGTTTTTTCCACCACTCAAATGCCCATACGTCGTGATATTGCGATAGAGTAAATGCAACAAGGCTAGCAGCAATCATCCGCAGTGAGCTTCCGAAAATAATCCGATACTCGCTATGGAACTCATATCGGCTATGACTTGGCAGCGCTGTGAAAATAAGGGTGTACAAGAAAATGACGACGAGAACCAAGATTCCACCTGTGACAAATTGGCTGGCTGTTTCTCTACCATAGACTTCTTCAACCATATCGGTGATTAAAAATGTAACGGGTACCATGAAAATTCCAACCGAAGCAGAGATTCCGAAGAAACCAATAATCTTCCCGCCAAGAAGATTTACTCCTACCAAAAGACCGATGAACAAAGCAAAGAGCATTGACAACTTCTTACAATTCAACATCAAAATACCTCCGAACAAAATGGATGCGACCATGTACAATGGAAGGATTTCATTCATGATGTCTATGAATTGAAATTAGTACAGTATACACGTCTTTGCTTAGAAAACAATAAAAAAAGGGAGACTCCCTGGGAGTCTCCCTTTTCATGAAAAGCTACGAGTTTTGAGTATCTTCGATTTATTCTAGAGGTTTGTGGCAGAACCACCAGTCATAGCATTCATATTGCTCTTTTCGCTTTTGCGCATCTTTTTCGTTGTTGGGTGGGGGAACAATAATGCGATCTTTGATCAGTTCATTTTCTGGCCAACCAGCTGGAACAGCTCCTTGTTTATCAGAAATCTGGAGTGCTTTCACAGCTCGGACAACTTCATCCATATTGCGTCCCACTTCTTGAGGGTAGTACATAATCAGACGAACTTTGCTGTTTGGGTCTACGATGAAAACAGCACGAACCGTATTGGTGCCTTTCCCGGGATGTAACATTCCAAGTTTGTTGGCAATGGCATCGTTAGCAGCCACCACAGGAAATTTAATCTCAATTCCGAGTTCATTTTTGATCCATTCAATCCATTTAATGTGGGAAAAAACTTGATCGACAGACATTCCCACTAATTTGCAGCCCAGTTCTTCAAATTGATCATATCTCTTTTGAAACGCTACAAATTCTGTGGTGCAGACGGGAGTAAAGTCGGCAGGGTGACTAAACAATACAAACCAATGACCTTTCAGGTCACCCGGAATGCTCATAGGACCATGTGTAGTGTTGGCTTTAATTTCGGGAAAATCATCTCCCAATAAAGGCATATTCATTTTAACTTCTTCCATCGTAAACTCCTTTCATAATAGACAACGTAACATATTTTCAAATGTCATAACATACCTAGAATATTGAACACGTTCTAAATAAGTTCCAACTTTTACAAACCTTTTTTAATATACATCAGGGATTCGCTATACAGAAGGTTTTTCAAAAAACAACCAAATTTTTTTGGTTTCCCCAAACCACTCAATAGGCATTTGCAGTGCTTCTCCAACAAATCGCAAGGGAATAAGCGAGCGGCCATTCTGAATACAGGGAACTACGGCAGAATCATTGGGATCAATTTGGACCACTTCTCCATTTAGAATTGCTTGTGGATTACCAATTTGTAATTCAATCTCAATGGGGTTTTCTGACAAGGAATACAGGATTTTTATCTTCTTCTCGATGGGCAACCACTCTATATCAGCCCCGATTGACTCTAGAATAATTCGAAAGGGTACAAAGGTTCGATCATGTAGAATGGTAGGAGCAGCATCCAAAGAGATTTCATCGCAATCCACAATGGCTATGTGCGATCCAATTTGGAGCACGAGCGTATGTTGACAGCTTGTGTATTCAATACAGGATTCGTTGGTGTGAATAGAATCAATTTTTATGTAGTCTTCGCCTACGGGGTATACGGTGAAACAATAGAGCTGCCCTATATCCAGTTCTTTTGTCGTGATGTGAGAAGTGTCTAGAATGGGAAAGTCGGTAAGTGGAAACGATTGGTATCTTCCTTTGCGAAGATCCATTTTGTAAATAAAGTAGCCATGTTTGGCTTCGGGCATTTCGGTCCACTGGAGAAGAATTCCTCCGAAACCAAGTTTGGTGGATAAAGAATACTCCCGGAGTGGGGTAGATTTGATTGTTCTACATTGCGTTGCAACTGGGTTGATCAGGGTACATAGTAAACATAGTAAGATAAACACCAAAGAAAACGTCCGTAGGGTACTTTTCATACCCGCCCTCCTTTCGGTTTGTTTTCACACCGGTATACATAGTGTATACCAGAACCAAGAAAAAGGGTAGTTTTCTTTGGTGTTTTTATCGTTCAGAATTTATAGCACGATTTTTGCTAGTGACCCTTCATCATTGCATCAATATCTTCCTCCACACCAGTTGGAAGTTGAATGTTGAAGTTCTCTACAAGTACTTTGGCTACATTGGGAGATACAAAAGCGGGTAAGGTGGGTCCGAGTCGAATATTTTTTACGCCCAAGTACAGAAGTGCAAGTAAAACTGCAACTGCTTTTTGTTCATACCATGCAATATCAAACGATATGGGTAAATCGTTTATACTGTCCACGCCAAATACTTCTTTTAGTTTGAGAGCAATGACTGCCAGGGAATAACAATCGTTGCATTGACCTGCATCCAATACGCGAGGAATCCCTCCAATATCGCCCAAATCGAGTTTGTTGTAGCGATACTTCGCACAACCTGCAGTAAGTATGATAGTATCTTTGGGAAGATTTTTGGCAACATCGGTATAGTATTCTCTGGTTTTGTGGCGGCCATCACATCCTGCCATCACAATAAAGCGCTTAATTGCTCCAGATTTTACAGCGTCTACAACTTTGTCTGCTAAAGCGAGTACTTGGTTGTGTGCAAAACCTCCTACAATGGAGCCGGTTTCAATTTCTGTGGGGGGTGGGCAAGTTTTAGCCAGTTCAATAAGTTTACTAAAATCTTTTTCTTTTCCTGGTTCTGGTTCTTCGATATGTTGTATACCTGGATATCCCACAATACTGGTAGTGAAAATTCGATCTTTGTATTCATCCTTGACGGGAACAATACAGTTGGTTGTCATCAAAATGGGACCATTGAATGCTGCAAATTCTGTCTGTTGCATCCACCAGGCATTCCCATAGTTCCCTACAAGGTGTTCGTATTTTTTTAGGCCTGGATAATAATGAGCCGGGAGCATTTCTCCATGGGTATAAACATCTACACCAGTCCCTTGGGTTTGCTTCAAAAGCTGTTCTAAATCTTTTAAATCATGTCCTGACACCAAAATACCAGGATTGTTTCGTGTCCCTATATTCACCTTGGTAATGACAGGGTTTTCATAGGTACCTGTGTTGGCTGCATCTAGAAGTGCCATTGCATCCACAGCTACTTTGCCAGCTTCCATCACCAAGCCTACCATTTCATCCACGGATAGGTCTTTGTTTAGGGAATGCAAGGCTTTCACAAGAAATGCATAGATGTCTGGATTTTCTTTACCCAGGTGCTGGGCATGTTCAGTGTAGGCAGCAATTCCTTTTATTCCGAACAAAAGTAGGGATCGGAGAGATCGAACATCTTCATCTTTAAACGATAACAAGCCAACTTCTTTGGCTTTCTCAGCATAATCAGAAGGTTCTCCAATCCAGGATACGTGATCAATGGATTCATATCCTGGGCAAAGTTTTTCAATCGATCCTTTGATCTTTTCACGTAGCTGAATTCCTTCGGTAATGAAATTTTCAATTGCTTTGGCATCAAAATTGGTATTGGTAATTGTTGCAAACAAAGCTTTGCACAGGTAGCGTCCTATTTCAGGATTGGATTCTTGTTTTGTGCAGGTACTTACAGCTGCAATGCCTCGCATTACAAAAATGAGAAGATCTTGTAAATTGGAAACATCTTCTTTTTTCCCGCATACACCTGCTACTGTACAACCTTGATTTCGGGCGGTCTCTTGGCACTGAAAACAAAACATACTCATACATTCCTCCTTATGAATGATAGATAATAACTACACTTGTTCAGGATTCATCAGTAAACGCTTTTGAGATTCCCACAAATGAATGCCTTCGTCTTTCAAAGAAAAGCGACTTGGACGTAAACTCCATTGCTTGATGAGAAGGCGAAGCGGTCCTATGATCAACCGAAAAAGTACCTCTGCATCGATGTCCGATCGGAAAATCTCTTCTTGCTGACATTGATGCAGCAAGGATCCAAGAAATCTTCCATGTTCCTGCATCATGTGGGTCATTTTGTTTGCCAATTTTTCGTCATGCTGGAAGTATTCTTCAGCAAATACCACTTTGGCTAAATTTGGAGTATCTTGGCAAATCTGATACCGATCTAGCAGGAAAGCTTCCATTTTTTGCAAGGGATTTTGGAGATTGTTTTCAATCCACACAATTTTCTGTCTTGTACGTTTTTCATAGGATTCCAGTAGGGCCAATAAAATGTCCTGCTTACTTTCAAAATACCGATAAATGGCGGCTTCGGAAATACCAATCTGGGCCGACAAATTTTTCATGGTTAAATTTTGAATTCCTTTGTCCGCCAGTAAATCGACGGCTGCATCCATCACTTGTTGTTGTCGAGACTTTACAATAGACATCATATTCACCTACAAAGTTAGTTAGCGTTTACTAACCTGATTTCTATGAAAGTATACTTAAGCATTTTTGGAAAAGTTCCCACATATTTCTGAAAGTAAAAAAATGAGTTACTTAAATACGGGTCCTTTGTAATACATGCGGTAATACTTCTTTTCAAGGCCCATTTTTTCATACAACTTAATGGCCCGTTTGTTATCGATTTCCACATGGAGTGTTAAATCTCCGTTGGTGACTTCAATCACTTTTTCCATAAGCTGAGTAGCAATTCCTCTGCCCTTGATATCTTTTTTAGTGGCGATGTAGGATAGATGATATTTAGGGAAAAAGGTATCGAATCCTGTACGGGAAACAATGGCAATACCTGCCAATACATCATTGTAGTATGCACACAGCACATAACCTTTTTCAAATGCATTCTCTACTGCTTCTGTCATTTCATCAAAGGGGTCGGTAAACTGCAATAGCCATGTATCGAGAAGTTTTAAAAACTCGTTATATGAAACGGGAAGATCCTGTTTTTTCACAATTTGCATCTTAAGATCTACCTTGGCATCATTCAGAATAACAACATGAATACCATCTCGCAATCGTTTTTCTTTTGACAGTTTGTACAATGCAGCAATCGGATAAGAATTCTGCACTGTAAACCGAATGTTCTCCAAAGACCGGAATCGTTTGGAAAATTCCACCAATTCTTGGTCTGTAATTCCTATGGCTTCCCCGTGTGTATTGTATACAGCATTTAGGGCATCTTGCCCATTAAAACACTTCCACTGAATCATATTTTTGTTGTATCGTGTTTGGTGCGTATCTTTTGGAGACAGAGATACGATTTCTTTACGATTTTGTTTGTAACTCTCAATAATAGCATTTCCATCAGCAGTGCTAACTGCATTAATGTGGGGGATGGATTGAATGTCCTCCAATAGCCACAAATCTTTAAAGCCCATGTGCAAGCCAGATATGGAGGAGCCATTGCTCGTTTGGCAATAGATATAATCGATTTCTTCTTGTAGGTATTGGTGAAGCTCTCTGGCAATGTATTTAAAGGCATACATATTCATCATATTGTTTTCAAGTCCTGGATTGGCATCGTACCAATTTTCCTGTTCTGCAAGCTGCCTACTTTTCACGACAGAATCTTCGTAGGTTTTCCCGTGCTTGATGACTTTCACATGGTGGGAGTTAAACCTATCCCAATCCATTTTTTTTAAAGTTTCAGGAACTACAAATACACATTTTACATCGTAGTGTTCCGATAGCTGCGCCAGTGAAGAGCCTACAGTACCCACTGTACCAATGCATATTGTATCTTTCTGTTGCGATAAAGCTTCTCGAATAATTAAATAGGCAAGACGATCTTCGCGATGCCCATAGGGATTGTTTCCTTCTAATTTCAGGAAAATCTTGGAAACGCCCAAATCTTTTTCCAGTTTTAGTGCCCTTACCAGTGGTGTACGGCCAATTTGTGTCTTCAGTATTTCACTCATAGAGTTTTCTCCTTTGTTCATGAAGTAAAATCAATTCATGCAGTATAGTACTAGTATACAAAATATTTACCGTTTGCAGAATCGTACACAAACTGAACAAGATGTAAGATTACTAAGTTATTACTAAAATTTTCGTTATATGAAAAAGGATGACTCCACTTTCTCTGATGAAGAAGAGGTGGAGTCGTCCTAATGTAGATATTAGCAAATGGAAAATTTACATATTTCTACGAGTAGTAATACATTGCAATCTACTTCTTAGCTGAATGTTTATTTATTCTAACTTGCTTAAGGTGAACCAAAAAAATGGCTGCTCCTTGATAAGGAGAATAAGCATTATACTTTGCCTGCAATAGCAATTGTCCAGGTAAAGAAGCAAGTTTTTTAAACTGATAACTACCTTCTCTTTTCTCGAAAAAAGTACCCGTAAAAGTGATGGGATACTGCGTTACTTTTTCTGTGTCCCAGGGTTCTACACCAAGAAGATGATAACCTGATGTACTAGCTGTATCCGTTGCAATGATGTATAATTGTCCTGTTTCCTTATCTACAAAAGCATTTTGGTCAAACGAGAAGGTACCTATTAAACAAGTTTGAACAGAAATACTATTTTCTTTCCATCCAATGCAGTATATATGATCAGACATTCCTACGGAAGTAAGTGCAGGAATAGCCCACACTCCGTTGCCTTGCTCTGTCTGAAAAGGCAACACTTGAGAAAAGATTTCTTTGTCAAGTAATGTTTCTTTCATGTTTCCTGTTGATATATCGGTGATGTTGATCTGATTTTTTTCTGGTGTCATCCATAAAAGCTCAAGAGTATCTGGGTTGTACGATAGAAATTCAGTATTGGATGGAAGGTGAAGAAAAGAGTGTTCAAACATATCTAACCAGGAAGTTCCTTCTAGCTCTGATTCGATTGTTGTTTTTTCATTTTCCTGTGCATTGGATGTCTCACCAAAATAGGCATTGTAGTGTATATTCCATGGATCGTTTTCTAGCTCATAAGCAAGAATTAAAACTTCAGGATAAAAATAGCATTGTTGAATTTGGGACTCAAAATTAATGATGTGATGGGTATGATCATCCAAATTGTACAGAATGTATTCATCGGGAACCACTTGGGTATGATCAAACAAAACCCATGGCTGGCTCGATCCTTTTACGATCATTGGACCGAAAACATCATAAAAGTCTGTAAAAGAGTGATCTGCGTTACCCTTCAATAAAGAACCAACACCACTCCAGTAGTAGAGTTCATGAGAAGGGTTGGTGTAGTAAGGATAAAAGTGCTCTTTATCTTCCGGCAACATTGCATCTTCCACTTGAGACAAAGAACCTTCGCTGTATTGGTAGTATTCTATTTTCGTATCAAAGGAAGGAATTACTGAAGTTTTTCCATCAGAATGGTAGACTGTTTTTTTTATCAAATAATCCTTACCATATCCTACGGCATGATACCATCCTGACTCGGTAGAATCAATTTCGTTGAACAATACATCTTCCATCTCAATGTCTGTACTTTTTTCCAATGAACAACATGAGATAATCCCACATGATAAAGTGAAAAAACAACTTATTATGCACACAACCGAAATTAACTTCTTCATTTCTAATCCTTTCCTAGTAGCCCTGGTGAGGATCATCAGGACCTATAACTGCACAATAGCAATTCCAGTAATCCTTATTGTCCTTACACTTATGAAAACATTCATAAGCACTCCAATCTGTTTTTTTAGTTGTTGTATCGTTCAATTTAATGTCAAGTGTTAGTGCTTGACCTTGTTTTGAGCAAAAAGAAAATTCGTTGTTTATCCCCCCAACGAATGATAGACCATCTAGTCCACTTGCGCATACGTTAGAACAAAATTCGTCAGAAGGTGGGAAACATTTCCAAATTGTGCCGGTAGGACAATTACTACCACAAATTCCTACCCCGGGATTAATTGGTTGTATCCTCCACCACCATGGAGTACCTGGAAGATGAAATCCAATGCC